>Ga0136643_10016717_pt1 | contig 11035 bp, 6 predicted proteins | sample TergutLab28metaG_FD_96883 | JGI IMG/M metagenome (GOLD analysis project Ga0136643, IMG submission 96883) | Labiotermes labralis P1 segment gut microbial communities from Petit-Saut dam, French Guiana - Lab288 P1 (version 3) (version 3) | ecosystem: Host-associated > Arthropoda: Insects >... | reverse complement strand
TGGCCATTATCTCCGTAACCGTTCAACTTTGGACATAGGTGTTTTGGGTTATATCGGTATACTTTAACATAAGGAACACCCTCCCGAAGTCTGGCACATTCCTCCTGGGACACCCTGTATAGTATAACTCGAGTAACAGAATGGAGTAATTTAACCTAAAACACAGCATTGGAAATGTTAAGTTATTTAATAATTATGAAATCGTATAAATACGAATGTGTGGGCCGGGTAGCTCAGTCGGTATAGCGACTGACTACGGGCTGGACAGTCTGGGATCGAATCCCGGTAGGGACGAGATTTTCCGCCCGTCCAGACCGGCCCTGGGGCCCACCCAGCCTCCTGTAAAATGGGTACCGGGTCTTTCCCGGGGGTAAAGTGCGGCCGAGGCGTCCTGCTGACCACTCACCCCCTTCTAGTGCCGCGGTCATGCAAAAGTAGAGCTATACCTCTACCCACCCTCTGGGCCACACCGGGCCTGTAACGGGATCACTTTACTTTTACGTTTTATAAATACGAATGACGATGAGACCAGACTTCCTGCTTCATAAGAAAATCATCAGGATTTCCAAACAGAAAAGTTTGAAAAATTAATTAACCGTGTTCAGGCCAATGGTAAGTGTATGCAGAATATGCAGTAACACTTCTTGTGCTTCTCAAAATAAACAGCGACTATTTCTCTGTGCGACATTAACCGGTTGATCTTTATAATGGACAAGAAACGTGTTTACTTTGAGGTAGGAACTGAACTTTTTATATTGTAATTTGGTTGAACGTTAGTTTAGAAGTTGCCTCTCGTTTACATGTGTATATCCGTATTCTTAATATAATCTCACATAGTGCCGTAAATGGGCTGTACTCTCAATTGCAGGGCGTAATATATTCAGAGAAGGTGAAGGGGAAATATCCAGTGCACCGTTAGGATACTTGAGGAACTGGGAGGGAAATAATATACAGCAGACTGGCACGTCATTGTATCCAGCGACAATTGTTCATACACATGCCTGCCTGAAATCTCCGTCCTTCTGGGATATGACGTCGTGTCACTGGGTGATCGGTTTCGAAATGTCGGGAAACGATTACCCAGTGACGTGTCATCACACCCAAGAACAACGGAATCCTAAATCACAAAGCTGTGTAAAACCTCAAAACTCGCACGTTTGTATGTATTTAATTATGTGGTTTCCAGGTGACCATCCAAGTGGTTTCTCCAATGATATATCAGGTTATCGCGTTAGTAAATCGCAAGTTTACGGTCTTCGGTAATGTGACACCGTGTAGTTTGGTAGACATCAACTAACTGCTTCCATCGACACTTAAGGTGGAGGCAGAATGTTTCGCCGAAATAGTGATAACTCTCTAACAAACTACACGGCGTCACACTCCATGAGATATATGTTTTGTGTTTTTTATGTCAGCCTGCGGTTTGTCTGTGGTTTCACTAAAACTTGTTTCAATTGTCTACCTCAAGATGGTTGAGACTGGCAGAATAAAACAGGGAACGATAAGCGTACCTCAGAAAAGACACGTCTGATTCATAACGGGTATGTTATTTAACGTACTCTAGTGGCTACCTTTCTCCTGTTTTTTTTTTCTACATAATATGTTGAAGAGAATCGAAAGAAAGTGGACGTAGCATGCTTGGGGAAAATAAGAGTTCAATACATTTTGATCAAAATTCCTCAAAAGTATCAGCACTCGTTAGGTCTAGGCTTGGTTGTAAGGATAGTAGAGCACGTTTGAAACGTGATGGCACACGCGCTGAAACCAGACTTGGTCTTCCAGCGAAACGGACGAGTCCATTTAAATTGGCAGGGGCGTCAGTTCAGTCGACAACTGGCAGCCGAGGTGTGCGCATCAGCGGTAGTAATGGTAGTAATGCTGGATACACCATGTTCCGAGGTAGTGTGCAAGACTACTGGCTACCCACTCCACTCGCATGTTTCCCCTTCACTTCCCCTATCGTGCGTCACCGTGTGCCATCATGTTTCAACTGAGCTCTACTAAAGGCAATATCCGAGAGATAAGTGTGAAGGTTTGGACTAGATTGTGTTCGTGTAGAATAGAGTTCAGTGCAGTGGTTTTATGAACACCAAATTCTCTAAAAAGCCTTCAAAACTGTGAAATATCACTGCTAAATAAACGCTGCGCGTGGAGTTACTTTTGTAGGTCAAGTGCGAAGTTTTGGCAAATGCAGGGGAACCTGTTCTTGAGGCAATGCCACAGCACACTGAGTTAGTAGGTGATTTTTAATCCACAAGGTCCGACTGTAATTCTAAGGTGGTTCATGTGGCATCTGTAGTGGTTGAAGTTACAACCGAACAGGCTTTATTCACAGATATGAATCTTTCCTCTGAAAATTAGCATTCCACCAATTCTCTACAAAACTTATCATCACAGGCTGCAACAACAACACTATCTTACCCATCGTTATCAAATAACTAATTAACGCACTTTGTTCTAGCTGTAGACAGAAGGATGTAGGTCTTTGGTAAGACATTTGTAGCCTCAATGCGAAAATAAGCTGGGAGGCCAAATTTGCACGTTGTTCTGAACTGAGGATGCCAAGACAGCAATGTAATAATGTACATACAAAATACATATGACACAAAATCTGCAATAAAATTAACATTTTCGTTGCCTTCCGAACGGTGAAGCTTCATGCAGATGAACAGACTTCGATAACGTTAAACAGGCCCTGTATCGGCCACGGTGAAATGCAACTTACGACAAGATTTGAAAGATATAAACTGGATGTACTGGGGTATGATTTACTCAAGGAAATCTGTTAAGAATTCTCTCCTCTATAACAAGAGGGACCGACGCTACGGAAGGTTGGCACGTGAAAGCTTCGTTAAATATAAGAAGAAAAAAAAAACGAGACGTGTATTCTCGATCATCTGAACAACAACCATCCAGGGCAACAAGACCCTGCAGGGCATCGCACGGTACAGTTAGTCCCATAATTGGATAGCAACTTAAGTGCCGTGCAATAATTGACTAGTGCTGGTATCAATTCATGCAGCCTTGGATTCGATCACGTGCTATCACGTGACATTCGTGATGGACTCAGTGGAAATGCAACAGACCTTTGTTCAAATTTAATCAGTTTCCTCTGCTAACCATCATTTCACGATCTCGCCTGTTACCTTCCTCTCTGAAGCTCTCAATAACTCTGACTAGAACATTTTTAGTATATATTCTCGATTTTTGACACAAGAACTTCATCTGAGACCCGGAATTTGTCTGGTCTCAGGGTTCTACGTAAATTACACGTAGATATTCGTCCTTGGAACGGCTTAAAATCAATTTACTCTTAAGTGTAACGCTGACGACACAAAGCCGTCCCTCAAAGACACTCCTGTCGTACGCAATCGACAGCAGCGTTCCTGTTTCCGCAGTATTTCTTGTTTCCCATTGCCAAACTAATAATCAACTACTGTAGAATAGAACCGACCAATGCCTCAACATCCGAAAACATATACGAAGGTAAACAACTTTGACTCGTGTCCAACTCTCTTCCTTTGCGCACAAAGTGTACTATACGCTGTGTCCAAGCAAAATATTTCGGTGAGACCGTTCATATACAAAACGCACACTATGGCTGATAATGAGTGAAAAAAAATACTGTCGTAGACGAAATAACCAACGAAGTAAAATTTACATTTTCTATCTCACAGGGGTGCTGATAAGTCCTTAGCCCGACCAGGAAGGAAACAAGGTAATGTTTCTGTCAGAATGGCGTGAATTTCCTTCGGTTCCTTGCCTTGCAGGAAAAGAAATTTGATGACAAGTCGCTTCTCGATGTTGTTGAAATCGCGCGCGTTCCTGACATGCTTCCGAGCTTGTTTCCTTCCTCGTCGGGCTAAGGGTTTCCACAGTTTGTAGTTTCATGATTCCGAGGGTTTCGTAGGAAAATACCGCCTCCACCTTCTGGGCACATATATGGTATAAAATCTGTTTCCAACTGAATTAGATCGCTATTTCTGCAGTGCAATATTCTATACATTTTAATGCAGACATTGAGCTATACCGAAAAAATACTACATGGTTTGTCCCCGGAGTAAAGTGGCCATAGTGTAAAACTGGACCCTCTCTTCTATGTAGGGTCGAATTCTAGAGTGCAGCGAGTCCGAATTAAGGCTTTATGGCATGCCAATTCGGCACAGGACTTGGGCCAATCTCCAAAAGTTCGGACTGGCTGAAAGAAATACTCCGATAACAGCATTAAATAATTGCTGATTTTTACAATTTTTAGACATACTTTATTGTGTTATGTGAAAAGAACGAACATTAAAAAGAATAATGTGGGAATTCACTTATAACCAGTTGTCGAAGTACCTCCCCCTTTCCTCCCTAACCAAAAATAGTGCATGCTTGCACACTGTTCCGAAGTAGCAGTCTCTACAAGGGCGTTACCATCTACAACATTGTCTTTCCTACATTCTTTCTTCCTGAGAATGTCACTTTTGGGACCGCCGTCTCCAGTTTAACAGAGGCTTAGAATGTCATCAACCAAGGTTCTTCAAGAGATATTGCACGGTCAGTGGTAAGCGTATTTGCTGGACTGAATAGACTTATAACAAATACCAGAAGGAAAATCTTGCAAAACCGGTAATGATCTGTCTCGTCCATTATGAGATCCTGCATTTTTCTGGCTAGCTGACCTACTGGTAACCTCTCAAAGAGAATATAATCTGTGGAATAAAGTCACTAGTTTCATTACTTCGCTCCATTCATTTGTTTCGGAATTTAATTTGGTACAGCCAGCCGGGTTTTTCAGTAGAATCGCAGTATACTAGACAGAAACTGAACTTGCTTCAATATTGGTCCTTACAGTCCGCCACTGAAGATGGAGGCAGCACGTTCCTCCAAGACGTCAGTAACTATTTACCAATCAACATGGCGTCATATACTGGAATACTTGAATCCTCAATTACGGATCTTTAGCACGTACTGTACAGAAGAATGAGATGGACAGGGCATGTAGCACTATGGGGAGAGGAGAGATGCATACAAAGTGTTAGTTGGGAAACCTGAGGGAAAGAAACCGCTTGGAAGACCCTGTTGTAGAGGGAGGATAATATTAATGATGGATCTTCAGGGAGTGGGATAGGAAGCATGGAAAACATTGATCTGAATCAGGATAGGGACAGGTGGCAAGCACTTGTGTATGTGGTAATGAACATTCGGGTTCCATAAAACGTGGGTAATTTCTTGACTGGCTGAGAATCGGTCAGCTGCTCTAGAACGACTCTATTCCACGGAATAAGTACGTAAGCATGTGCTGTCACCTGCACCAACTGCTACAAACTATCCACTTTAAATGCTGGCCGATAGATGGCGGTAGAGTGCAGGTATCTTGCTGGCGCAATGATCTCCATAGATTCAAATTTTCAGCAACCTGTAATAGTTAGATAAAATTACGCAAAAGCCATATTTCATATAATGTTGTAGTCATTACAATAAAAGAATTATATCAAGAAGGATACGATGCGCGGAACGTGTAAGGGACGTAGACAAAACGAGAAATTCGTCAAAAATTTTTTAAAGATGTTGGGTGTGGGTGTGGGTGTTGTGGACTGGATGTATATGGGCCAAGACAGGGAAAAGTGACGAGCTCCTATATATAGGTAATGGACGTTCGGTTCGCATAAGACACGGGTAATTTCTTGGGTTGCTATGGACATACTGGCTTCTGAAGAAAGACTGCCCCGTGGAGTCAAGTTGCGTACACACCGAAGCTGTCGAAACCAGCCCAGAGCAAAGCAAAGGATATCACACTTACAAGAAACCTCCAGTCACTCTCAGTCAAAATGTTCCAATACAGCCGTAGTGATAAAACCAGCCTGGTATTCCATTCCTTGAAACAAGGCAACGCCAACCAATATTTCCTCATGCAGTTTACAAATATAGCTCAGCATCGCAACACTGACAAGTACACAGCCTTTCAAAAAGAATAGTTTCATTCTTTTTAAACTCGAGTGATTTCAGGATTCCGCTGCGGCGTAAATGAGACCTTCGTTCTTCTTGGATGTTACGCACAGAATGGTAAATTGCAACTGATGTTTCGGGATATTATATCGGTCCCATCTCCAAGGGTCAAGCCCTTGACCCATGGAGATGGTACCGATAAGTCTTTCCAAAACTTCAGCAACAAACTACCGTTCTACGCTGCGTAAACTCCCTGAAGGGCGAAGATCTTTTTAAAATCTTTTCTTCCGAATAGTTTTGCGTAATATTCATAATACGAAGATCGCGATGTTTGAGGCCTATAAACTAGTTTTCCCATTTTGCATAATTATTGTGTGCAGTAGGGCTATATCGGAATTTTAATTACAATGTATTTATATTCCGTAGTTCCTTCATGTTACGAAGATAAAGAACGTGTTACAGTATGAATAAAATGTAATGTTATACAATCAAATATGGAATACCTGGCTTGTGAGTTACTTGCAAACATTTTGCTTGAATTTAACTTTCGTTTTTCTGTGCATCCTTAGTATAATTACAATTGATGACCAATGAGATGCAACTATTTTGATTTATTTACTTCTAATCCGCTCAACATGTTTCGGGCGAGGTTTACGCCCGTAATCAGGAACACATAACTGTAACTACAGCTTCTGGTATTGTCCACCGATGTTGCTGTTGGCTGGTGTTGCGTATACAATACCAGAAGCTGTAGTTGCAGTAATATGCTCCTGATGATGGTCGAAAACATCGCCCGAAACACGCAGAGCTGATTAAAAATAAATAAATAAAAGTAGTTGCATCTTGTTGTCAATAATTGTAATTTTGCTTGAAGTATTCCAAAATAATTTACCAATTAAATACAGCAATGTTAAGCACAGTCATTGAAAAGGGAAATTACATTAAATTATGAATTTGGAAGCCAAGATGGAACTACTTCGTGGATTCTTTCGTTGTTATAACCTATACTTAAATTAATACATGTTTCACCGCTAGCAGTAATTGTCACGTGTCTTTTTTGTCAAATATTATTGCAACTACGCCGGTCCCGGTGGCCGCGCGGTCTAAGGTGTAGGTCTGCGGCCGCTTGCCTTCTGAGATCGTGGGTTCGAATCTCACCGGGGCATGTTGTCTGCTGTCAGGTAGTCGTCTCTGCGACGCGCTGATCACGCATCCAGAGGAGTCCTACCGACTGTGATGCGTCGTTGTGTGTGATCTAGAAACTTCAAGCATGAGGAGGCCATGGCCCGCGTTGGGCCGCAGCGCCACAGGAAAAAAAAAATTAATGCATCTACAATTATATTCGCCATTGACCATCAAATCGGCAAAATCGTAACTAATGCAATTACGAAACTGATTGCTTTCGGTATAGTAGGATGCAACTTCATAGATAGATTTTCGCGGGGGTTAGATTCCAAAATTCCCTATTAAACGAGAAAATCTGCGAATAAATGATCGCTCCCACGCCCTCCCCCTCCCAAAAAAAACATTGTTTTAGTACATTTAGTGTTTTTTTTCTGGAAACACTGAGAAGGTAACTTCCTCTTTTTCCTCCTTCCTTTCGTTTAACCCCTTGATCACCATTGATATTGGGCAAACTCAGAAAGTAGACAGGCATGACTCTTTCCTACTTCAAGGTACTGTCTCGACGATGTTCTGGACGAACTAGGGACAAAATGGCATCGTTGTTAGGTCAGGTATGCAGTCACGATTCGAACCCGGTAATTCCCGAATCACCAAGGTCAGACTCTAATCTTCAAAACACTTCTACCGCTGCTGTTCTTCTTCGCGTCTTCAGAAAAAAAATGTCACGTCTGTGTCTTCCAGGTTCCAAAAGTGTGTAAATAAAGGGGCCTGTTTAAAAATATTTACTAAATGTAGTGTAAGGGCTTTACAATGGCGCAAGAATTGTATCGATGGAGATTCCCTTTAGTAGACACAGCCATTTAGTGCCACGTGTTTACTTTACATCACTCAGTGTAGGTGGCTGCATCCAGCCGACTATATTTAGTGTGCTTAGAGTAGTTAAAAAGTGTCAAGTGTGAAATGTATCTAATAAATTAAAATCTGCCTTCATGTCACACAGAAAACACCGCCCTTCTATTATAAACACTAACTGGTAAATGACATTTAGAGTAAAACTTCTTTATTATGAGAATCATTAACCTTTTGGCGCCAGAATTATTTTTTTTTTAATTTTAGCACACCCTGTATATAAAATGTGAATAATACAGGAACCAAATACATTAAAATTATGAAACAAACTGCATTTTGAAGAGAAAAAAACTGAGAGTATATACCATGTTTAAAATAATCAGTTCCTATATTTGTTGAATAAATATATAAAATGCAACTTTAGAGGTTAGCGATGCGGTACGACCACTATAGTTGACATTAGGCGTCAAAAGGTTAAAAACGCACAATATTACCCGTGTATAAAATGCGCAGATTTAAATGTTAAAGCAGCAGTTTGGCTACTTAGAGTAAACACTTTGCATTAAGGCTGTTAAGTGTTGTTCATGTTATTGTCAGATGACGAAATCTCGGAATCTGACACATTCCTTAACACGAACGAAACGACATTTACGGGCAGCAATGTTATATCGAACAGTATCCCCCCCCCCCGCAAGAATTTAAATATATCCTAAACAAAGGTAGGGTTTCTGCTGTGGAGGCCAATGCTTTAATATTCCTCAGATCTGACGTCAATTATATTTTCTACACATGAAACATCTATTTTACGTTTCACTTGTGTGCGGTGTTACATATTAATGACATACAAGGAATCACTTGCACAGCGGAATGACGCATTAATTAAACCCGAGAGTAAAGTAATGTTCATGTAAATTGAATGCGATTTATTTCACGGGTTCATTCAAAAGTTGGGGTCCTTGTATCCACCAATCGGAGAGCAGTAATGTTCATGGAAATCGTACATGATTCATTTTATGGCATGCCTCAGAAGCTGAGGTCCTTGTATCGACCAATCAGAGGAGAAATGAAGTCACACGCTCTCATTCTATTAATATAAGGCAAGGTTAAATATTCAAAACAAACACCTGAAACTCTTAAATATTAATTAAACAGCATTTAACGCTGTGCCCAAGAAGAATATTTAACGTTACGACAGAAAAAATAATTAGGAAATTGAAGGTAATGCATAATGCAGAATTTTGTTATTTAGAAGGCTTACGTAGTAGATAGAGTTCGTTCCACATATTGTACAGGTGTTAATTAATATGCGTTGTTAAGAATGTAATGTACATCGGGGATTTGAAAATAAAGAACTTATTTTCAATAAATAAATATATGTATATATGCGCAGTCTGAGGCGCGTGCTATCTCTGAACAGTCTAACAAGCCATCGTGGCTTAATATTTCACCCGGGTATTGCAGTACAACCAAGTTCACTTATTGTGCTTATGCTGTTATGTGCAAGCAGGGGGTCTTGTAATGAGTCCCTACCATTCAAGTAGTACTCTAAAGTATCTGAACAGCATTCATCTTTTCAGACGTCAAGTATGTATATAATAGGCTATGATGCATAATCAGTACAACGTGAAGAAAACATTTAGGACCCGCAAGGGCCAAAGTTTATGACAATATACTGCAACTAAATCACTTATTTTTTTAAAGAAAGGTAAAGGCGATGCAGCTGAAGAATGTACAATAATTTCGACGTAAAGGGCCGCCCATAGAAATCCAAGTAGCTTATGGCACAAGTCAAGTAGGCGTATGGGTATGGGTAAGGTAGTAGGGGTTCCTTATTTAATCTGGCAATTACTGTCGGTTCGCTTATCTTATTAACTTATCTTAATGGACGATTATTTCTTAACGTTAAATAAACACTAAATGATTCTGATATAAGTAATGACATTTTGATGATCTTTAAATGGGTTAAAGTTGTAGACAACAAAAAACATTGTGTCGTCGTTTCATATTCAGAGGGTGATAAAATGCAAATGGATTTATATGAAGATCGCGATTGTATAGGACAAGAAACTGTGTACACTGGCAGATAGGTACCGATGTTTGTGACGTAGAAACTGTCGCCAGGTTTAGGGTATAAATGTGAAAAAACTGAAGCTGGAACTACCACCTTCGTCTGACACTCAACTACGCTTCTACCAAACTACACGACATCATACCCTAGATACAAGCACTTCATATTTCGAGCTCTGAGAATCTAATATCACAAATCTTGATATATATATACACACATAATACAACAAATATCACAAAGAAACAAGACAAATAAGAAGCCTATACCTGAATCGCGTACTATAAAATTGTTTCAATATAAGCTAACAGCAAATAAAAAATATAGAAAGAACCAAGATAGAATAAAAGCACGTAATTTTCCGGTTATATTGTGACCGGCTGTCTTTAGAAGGGACGAGGAGAGAATGTGAAAAAAAGGCAAAAGAAAGAAGAGAAGAGAAAGAGGAGAATAGAGTATAAGATAATAAAGAGAAGAGAAGAGAAGAGAGAGGAGAGAGGAGAGAAGAGAGAGGAGAGAGGAGAGAAGAGAGAGGAGAGAGGAGAGAGAAAAGAAGAGTAGAGATGAGAAGAGAAGAGAAGAGAAGAGAAGAGAAGAGAAGAGAAGAGAAGAGAAATGTATTTCAATGAATGCTTTTTGGTGGACATTTTGAATTTAGTATTGAGAGGGATGCATGCGATGCGATGCAGTAGTGTAATGTGGAATTAAATAGGAAAATAAAACTGAATCATCATCATCATCATCATCATCATCACCATCACCATCAGCGGCCCCGCAGGGTATAAGCCATTCCCAGCGTCTTCTGCCTTAGTTGATGCTGGTCGCTCCCAGTACGAGTTACTGAAGTTACATATTATGTAATATATATATTATATATATATATATATATAGACCGCCTCTGTGGTCTAGTGGTCAGAGTTTCTGGCTACAGATACAGAGGTCCCGGGTACGATCCCCGGCGCTACCAGATTTTCTAAGTAGTAGTGGGTCTGGAACGGGGTCCATTCAGCCTCGTGAGCCTTGTGAGGTCAATTGAGGAGCTACTTGAATGAAAAAAGTAGCGGC
>Ga0136643_10016715_pt1:0-10000 | contig 11035 bp, 7 predicted proteins | sample TergutLab28metaG_FD_96883 | JGI IMG/M metagenome (GOLD analysis project Ga0136643, IMG submission 96883) | Labiotermes labralis P1 segment gut microbial communities from Petit-Saut dam, French Guiana - Lab288 P1 (version 3) (version 3) | ecosystem: Host-associated > Arthropoda: Insects >... | reverse complement strand
CTTTTTCTTATTAGTACATATATATTCAAACATGCTTTCAGTATGTAAGGCCGTACAGCATGTACCAGTACTATGATTGTGACAAAGTGCCATAGCTCGCCAGTTCTTTGGATTATTCGATTAGTTGACCTTTCCCCACCTATGAAGCTCGGGTTCTTTTCCTGGCCAGTCAACGTGGAATTTGTGGTGTACGAATTTTCAGTAGGGTAAGTTTTCTTAAACTTCGGTAGCACAGTGTTTAAGGTGCTATGCTATAAATGGGAAGGCAGCTGTTTCGATTCCAGATTGTGTCACTGGAATTTTTCATTGGCATAATCCTTCCGATCGCACTATGGCCCTGGGATCGACTGAGTCTCTAACTAAAATGAGTACCAGGAGTATTTCCTGGGGATAAAGACGGCCAGTGCGTAAGGCTGACAATCCTACCACCACCCTGGGCCATTGTCACGTAATATGGGAACCTTAACTTTCTGGAACCCTCTGGGCACCTCGGGCCTGTAATAAGACTGATTTATATTTTATATTTTTTTTTACCAAGTTTCCCTAAGAGTAATACAGTTTTCTCCTATGATTATTATTCCATGATTTCTCGATATTTATTCAACTCAACAGTTGACAGGTTCCTTAAATAACACTTTTAAATATTGTAAAGGATGTGTAAAGCAGTCGGTTGTGAATTAATATCCGTTCGTTTGTCAAGAGGGACAGACGAAGGAGGTGAATAAATTCAGGGCAACCAGTTTCATGGCTGATGTTTACAAAACCCGAAACCTCCAGAATGTAAATCAGGAGACGGTAGTCTTAACCACTCGAAGGCTAAGTTCGATCGGTGGGAACCGCCTGCAAAGTGCTTTTCTTGTCCTGAATTCACACAGCGCTCTTTACATCTCAACAGTGCCCTAATCACCTGTAATGATCTCCATGTTGACAGAACATATTCGACCTAGGAGTCACCGAGAAGTGATACCCTGGATTGATCAACCCCGGGAAACCCGGGAGAAGAGCTGTGCAAGGGAGCGAGAATGGGGATGGATAGAGATGGCTAACGTTCCAAGATGATGACCTGTAGTCCATAAAGTACCAATCTACCTTCACCGGCAGTATGAATTGCATCCTTATTATTGCTTCATTTATTGTCAATTCATTTTCCGTGCAATCAATACACCAAATTTTTAAAAAAATATTTTTGGAACGTAAGATGGCTGTTGAAAATTAATTTGAAAGGACGAACAATGTTGCAGATTTGGTCTCATTTGGGACTGATTAGAGTGTCTGAGGAAAATTATAAAATATCTGTGTCATTAGTGGCGGTGACTCAATGCAGGTTCGAAGAGGGTACATCCGGATTGTAAGTCAGAGGCGCTTCTACGTAAAACCGCTTGATCAATAGCTCAGTGCCCCTGTGTCACTTGTTCTGCATTGTGTTTATGTGATGCTTAAACTTCCCGCTGCCTACATTGATTGTTTAGTATTACTGTCAATGATTTTTTTAATTGTACAGGTAGTTGCAGTGACGAATAAGACCGCGGATAATTAGACGATCTGATTGGAAATTGTATTATCCCACATCTGGGTGCTCTGTTAGTACTTAAGTGTAGTGACTAAGGAATATTATACAACGCTCATATGACGAAATAACGTTAGACCTACCAGGATTCAAACCAGGTACCTATAGTTGCAATATCCTATTAGGTCAAATGCAATTTCAGCACACTTAACGTATCGCTTGTGAAAAAAAACTATACTAAATTCCATTCTAATCCAAAAATTAATCATCTAAAAATTTTATGTTACTGGAGAATTGATGCAACCGGTGCCGGAATATATTTCACACTCAACATGACGTCTGGGGCTCCGCGGAGCTTGCTGGGCCACTGCTGGCCAAAATCAATACGCTGCAGCCCTGTAATGCGTGTCATTGTTGCGGGCTACATGGCAAAACTTGTGTGGCGCATTCAATATGCACTGTTTGTGCCTCGTGTCTTAGCTCTGGTGACAATCGCGTAACTTTGCCGTAGGTACAGGATTTACACACAGCAGTACAAGAGCGATCAGCTGTTCCAGAAGTTACATGCATCCAATACAAAAATTCATCATTACCGCCCAGCTAAAGGAGAAATTTACTCAGCTGCTTCAGACCATTGAATAACAAACTATACACCGCATGTTTCAAATCACATCCAAATCTAGGTCTCAGAAACGGACAGATTTTTTGCCAAAATAGTCTAGTCCATCTATACATAGGAAAACAATACTCCAACGGATCATAAAGATATGGAAGTTTGTGGACTGTGTTAATTTATCTACCTCAGGTTAGGTAACTGTTGTAGGTTCTTGTAACTACGAAAATGAAATTTCGGGTTTCTTAAATAAAAGAAAACCCTGAATATGTCTACAAGAAACACAAGAATTATTTAGTACGTGATTTTGCACCATGTCAGAAATATTCTGCTTATTTCAAGTATAATTTTCCATGTTCCGGAAAAATGTTCCTTACGTTAAACTACATTGATATAACCAAAAATACGTGCATCCGAGGTTGAAATGTTAAGGAAATAAACGGCGAGATGAATTTAAAAAAAAAAGAGAATAATTATATATTTATTAACAACTGCACATTAGAAAATGAGGGTTTATTAACTCCTGTCATGTTAACGCCTGTACTTACCGCACATTTAATATTTGAGTTACATGAACACACTAATGTAGCAAGAAAAACTGGCACTAATTTTACAATAATCGTCTTTAACTTTCCAAGTACTTTACACAGCACATGTGGGCTGACGTGTACAAGGCTTGAAGGCGGACCTGCGCAATGTACCAGTAACGCATCATGTTAGACAGAGTAGGCGGAACGGTAAGAAGACAGCATTTGTCGCGCGTTATTTTCCGTGTAGCGTTTCCAAATTGGATGCAGATGTCTTTGTTCATATCGATGTAAATTAAAATAAGATAAGTTCTCTCGAAGTAGGGGAATTTTTCTCCTGGAACATTCTGTATATAAAGTTGTGTTTGGCAGTGGGCATTACAGTTAATTGTGCAAAATATATGGGGAAGGGTAATGCAAGATTTAAAGTATTATATGTTACACCATACGTGCATATCCGTAACAGCGTAGAATTGATTTCGACGACAACAGATACTCCATTCACCAAAATTCTGAAACATAAAATGAGGAAGATCCAAGGCACCGCCGTACGATAAGTGGGTCCCTGTCACGAAGACATGGCCCGTCTTCAGGTTGTGGATGGACGAACGGCTTCCAATATGGAGGGAAGCAGCAAATATTTTCAATAGGAAGTCACATATAGCCAAAAAGACGTGGTCCTCCAGCCTGATTTTGAAAGATGTGCTGATAACTCATTATTCTAAAAATGGACGTTGTTACAGAAATAGTGCTTTTCCTTCTGGCCTGGACTGATCCTTTAGTAAAAACTAAGGAATGGAAAGGTACCATGGGATTTGGTAAATGAAATGTAAGGAGACTGTGTAGAACGGGTTCACTTACAACAGTAGCCAGGGAATTAGCTAGGTACAATTTAGATTTATTGGGTATAGTGGGGGTTAGGTGGGACTATGGGGGCAGGGTAAGAACAGGGTACTATATTTTTTCTATGAAAAAATAAATTGTGAACAGTATTTTCTTAAAGACACAGAATAGTATCAGAAGTTAAGAGAGTAGAGTACGTTAGTGATAGGATGTCTTGTGTAGTTCTGAAAGATCGCTGGTTTAGTATCATTGTTTTAAATTTTCATGCACCGAGCGAGGAGAAAAGTGATTACGCAAAAGACAGATTTTATGAGGAATTAGAGCAGGTTTTCGATCATTTTCTTAAGTGTCATATAGAAATTCTGTAAGAAGATTTTAATGCCAAACTGGGAAGATAAAATATTTTTAAACCGACAATTGGGAATGAGAGTCTACATCAGGACAGTAATGATAATGGTGTTATAAATGTAAACTTTGACACATCAAAAATTCTACTTGTTAAGAGCACGAGGTTCCCGCACCGACGCTTTCATAAATTGAACTGGAATCTCCTGATCGGAAACTCACACCCAGATTGAACACATGTTGATAGATAAGAGACGGCATCTAAGTATACTCAATGTACGACCTTTCAGGGTAGCAGTCTGTCATACCGATCGCTAGCTGGTAGCTTCAATAGTTGGGGAAAAATTGGCATTAATAAACAAACAGTAAAGACGCCTGATGTCGAGAGATTGAATCTCAGGAAGCGAAATGAACTGGAGGTTAGAAGACAGTATCAGACTGAGATCTCAAACAGGTTTGCGTCTTTGGAGAACTTAAATGATAACAGGGAAATAAACAGGGTGTGGGAAAACATAAAAGAAAATATCAAAACCTCTGCTAACAACAGTCTATGACTGAATGAATTTTAGCACTATAACCAACGATTTGATGAAGAATGTTTTAAGATTTTTAGATAGAAGGAAGCAATCTGAAATACGGTGGTTATAGGATCCAAACCAAAGCAATGTAGATAATCTAAACAATAAAAGATGTGAAGTCAGTAGACATTTCTGGGAAAAAAATAAGTAATTAATGAAAGCAAAATTTGATTACCTTGAAATTAACAGTAAGATAAAAATATCAGAGACTTGTATAGGGGAATCCGTGCCTTTAATTAAGAAGAATGCCAGCACGGAACTAATATATAAAGGATAAGAAGGCTGATTTTGTTACAGACTCCCACAGTATTTTGTCTAGGTTAAGGAAATATTTCTCTCAGTTGAATGTACATGGGGTTAATGATATTAGGCAGACTGAAATACATACAGCAGAACCGCTGGTGCCTGTACTGAGTGCCTTTGAGATTGAGATGTCTATTGAAAAGCTAAACAAGACACAAATCACCAGGTATTGATCGAAACCAAGTAGAATTGATTAAACAGGAGGTAGAATAATTCGCTCTGAGGTCCATAAACTAATGAATTCTATTTGTAATAGAGTGGAATTGACTGAAGAGTGAAAAGAGCAAATCATCTTACCTATTTATAAAGATGGTGACAAAACATGTTGCAGTATTTACAGAAACGTATCACGTTTTAAAACTACGTACAAAATCTTATCCACAATCCTGCTGTCAAGATTCACTCCACATGCACAGAAAATTCCTGGGGTTCATCAGCATGGATTTCGAAGCAACAGGTCAACTATTGATAATACATTCTGCATTCGTCAAATACGTGAGAATAAATGAGAATAAATGAGAATAAGATAAGGTAGTCAGTTCTTCAGCTATTTGTAGACTAGATTCATTTAAGAGGGATATTTTGTATGATATTCTCAGTGAATTTGTTATCCCCATGAAACTGGTAAGGTTTATAGAAATGTGTCAGAATGAGACTTATAGCAGAGTCAAGGTATGGTTCCTATTAAGAATAGTTTGAAGGAAGGTGATGCTATACCGCCAGGGTTTTTTTAACTTTTTCCACTCTTCATAATGAATGGTGTCCATGATGACGAACGAAATCTGTAGGCGTGGGATCATAATGAAATGTACATTGTACACAAAGCTAAGTGTATTAAAATGGCACAGGATGTCCAGCCGAATGAGAAATTAACTCGCAGAATCTACGAATTCCCTCACAGCTGCATTACTGCCAGATCTGCAGTACTCAGTCCTGCTTAACGTGAAACTACGCACAGTAGAGCGGACGACATCGGCTGCTTCACTGTTACCGATAACGTCACTCGCCACTTTGTAGTACTCAGAACTGTACTGTCAGAAGTGTGCATGATTTTGTTACTGTTAAAAATAGTGCTTAGTCTGAAATAAAAAGTTAAAACTTGCATCGTCTCTTTTCCTTCCATGATCCGATAAGAATGTAAACCAAAATCTAAACAAGGGATTTTTATAACTATCTCGCATACCCTATAAAAATCCAGTGTGATACGCAAGGTGGAAAAGTCATGAGAAAAGATCACTCTCATGAACTAGGCGTAGATGGGAGAATAACATCAAAACTGATATTAAGAAAATATGATAAGAGGACAGGGACTGGGTACATGCAGTTCAGAATGGGGGTAAGTGGGCTAGCTCCTGCTGAAACGGCGAAGAAATCTCGGTTTCATAAAATTCAGGGAACTTCTTGACTGGCTGAAGAAATATTGCTAACAGAAAATAACCCTGCTCCGGGACTTAGTAATAATATAAGTGCTGTATGTATGTATGTACGTACGTATGTATGTAAGTATGTATGTATGTATGTATGTATGTATGTATATATATGTATGTATGTATATATGGATGTTTGTATGTATGTTTGTATGTATGTATATATATATATATATATATATATATGTATGCATGCATGCATGCATGTATGTATGTATGTATACATGTACGCACGTACTATGTATGTATGCATATATGTGTGTGTGTGTGTTTATGTATAGGAGTACATATGTGTGTATGTATCACACGTGTGGTGTACCTATGCACATGTATATGTACGTACGTAATAACGTATCTGTGTGTGTGTGTGTGTGTGTGTGTGTGCATGTATGTATGTATGTTTTATTATGTATGTATGTACGTAGGTACGTATATGTACGCATGTATGTGTGTGTGTGTATGTATGTGAGTACATATGTGTGTATGTATCACGCATTTGGTGTATGTGTGCACATGTCTATGTACGTACGTAATAACGTATCTTTTGTGTGTGTATATATATATATATATATATATATATACATATGTAGATATAGATGTAAGTATGTGTGTGCGGATGTCTAGAACACCGACGAAAACAATCATATAAGGCATTCCGTTTACATTCCTTTCACATTCCGTTCACATTCCTGTGAGAATTACCAGCAAATAATCTGGGTTGTCTTCGAGATTGCAGGATACCTCTGCGGCGTGTTTGAGGCCGTCCATCTTCTGGGATGTTACGCAGTTATATTGGCAGATGTTCACCGAGATTTCGGGACATTCTATTGGTCCCATCTTCAAGATGATATACTCGTATCACAGAAGAATGAAGGCCTCATGTTCTGTTCAGGTTTACCTCAGTGTCATCGGCCACAGAACTTTCCCCAGTAACTTTTCAGAATTTCCTCTATGGTTACTTAGACCTACAAGTCGTTGTGTATAAGTCATAACGCAGTGGCCTTCATGCGGGTCATAATGTTATATTTGCCCCTCACCACGAAACTCTAAATAAAACCGAGAATATGTTACGTGCTACTAAAAATAGTTGGTTGGGATTGTAGGTTTAGGATCCAAAACACCTAATTTGAAACACTGCCGTATTGAAATATTGGCAAGTTGAAAGCTCCGTCTACTGCACCACTGCAGAAGAAAATCAAATTTAATCACCAGATAAGAGGCTGGATAAACCGCAAGGTGTATATGAATGTGGTGGAGAAGGACACAGTTTCAGACAGTGCCAGTAATGGAACCCCGCAGTCAGTAAGTACATTGTTACGATCCAACACACAAGCATTGTGAGGCCCATTTCCACTTACTAAAGAACTGGGGTTACTCAGTTCTTCCCGGCATATGACGTGATCAGTTAGACGCTCTCGGTCTATCATTATGTTATAAATTTTAAAACGATGTTTTTAACTCTTCTGTAATTAAAAAACCAGTGTTTTGTGTGTTCTTCTTTGTAATGTCAACTTGCGTGCATGCGTCGATATAACAGACGTCAGTGAAGATGGTGACGCACAACAACTGTCACATCTGAAATTTTCATTGTTCTTCAATGCCATGCATTCTGGAATGTGTACCTACATTGATGTAAAGTGTAAGGGGTAATAAATTCTAAGGATAGGAATGACGACAGGATGGGAAGAAGAAATGGACAAAATGGAAATATACGATAAATAAGAGATAGATATAAATTTACAAGAGTTTGTGTAAAAATGGAGAAAATTACCTCCGAACTTTCAAAGAACATCACATCAGTTTATTTATAAAATGTACATTAAGTGTGGCTAAAAATTACAAGAATGAACATTAATAGAAACTTATGGTCTCTTCCTCAGAATGTTAGAAATAGACAAATATAAAATATTTTCTCTGACGAACCACCATATTAGGGTACAATGCTCCATATGACGTTCCATGTAGGCATAGAATGAGAATAGAAATATTTGTGTATTCATTCCCATCGTCGTCACTATTTGGAGATGGGAGGTCAATGGGAGTCGACGCCACGACCCTCCTCTTTACGGTCAGGAAAAAGCCCTAGTAACAATTCTACACATGGCTGGCTGCCACCAGGGCCAATCTAGATAGATGTGGAGAAGGCCAGTAATTCTCAGGTACAGGAAAATTAGCCATCATGTTCATCTGTCTTCATATATTGATTTAAATGGAGCCGAAGGAGCATACGAAAATCAAAATATAAAGAATTGTGATGGAAGATTGCTTGTCTAATGCTTATGTATCTTCAGTAGAACGGGATGTTCCACCTGAAAGGAACAATTTTCCCCACCGGGATTCAAACTACGAGCCTTCCACCCCGTACCGAATTCTCTACTGACTACAGCATTCCGGTATCCACAATTCTAATTAGTCTGTACAATATTTGAAATTGGGTGTTGACGAAAACATATCCAGTTTTTGGAAATCTGTAGTCGTGTAAAGCTAGGCGATCGCTATATATATATATATATATATATATACGTGTTGAATATGACACGCATTGCGCAAGCCAGTAGAAATAGAATGCTGCTTTCCCCTGGACAGAATTTAACAAGATATTTTTCACGATTTCTCACAAAGATAATACAACTATACTGTCCGGATCGATAAAAGCGAGGAGGAGAGAGGAACGAATGAAGGAAAACCAAAGCCAGAAAAGTAATGGAAAAAGGAACATAAAATCCAGTAAAGGGACAACACTGGCAGCTAGCGAATAAACAAGCTAACGATTTGTTTACGTAGCTATCCCTAGTAACTGAACTGCGAAATACGATACATTTACCAACGAAACGTTGGGAAAAATTCAACAGAATGAACGCTGAAATATTTAGATTCTTTTAGCAACAATTCTATGATATAACTGAGAAAAGTCAGTAATATTTCAATGAGGACCTTCGATTTCTCTTCGTCAGGGTTAAGGATTTTGGATTTTACGAATTCAAAATGTTAAAAAGAGGGAATAAATTCACAATGTCAGTTTATCAGACACAAAAATTTTGATGGCTTGCACATACTATAATTATTTTCTTTTAAGAATGTTCTTGTGTTCAGCCTAGGGGTAAAATAGACCCTGGGGACTGTGTGTGTTTCGTGCAGTTCTTGTTAGAATGGAGTAAAGTTTTTGATTTACTGGTACCAGTACATGTAGAGAAATCGAATTCAAGATCTTGTTCCATTTTCAGAAAATTAAACACACACATGATATGTAAAAATAAGATGCCCGAAATTATATTGCTATTCAAGTGAACTGAAAAAAGAAGATAAAAAATCTAAATTACAGTCAGCGAAATAATTAAAGTGCATATTAAATTTGGACAATATTTCAGTCCCACCTCTATATAAAGTTAAAAAATTAATTTAAATGGAGCTAAAATTTTCCCTCTGGATTTAAGTGTATGTAAGTTTGAGGTCTGGCCTGAGAGCGAGGTGTAAAGAGAATAGTCATACCGAAACTGTATGAAAAGACAGTAGTGTTCAGAACATAAGATAATAGGCAGTTCCCTAAGCTCTACACTTTACGCAATATTATTACGCTGATGGAGGAATGAAGGTTGAGACTGACCGTATAGAGCATGTAGCACGCAATTGAAACTTGTTACTTCTAAATGAAGAAATTACATTCAAGTACTTTGGGAATATATATATGTATTAATGTATATATATATATATGTTTATGTATACGTATATGTATATATACATGTGTATGTGTATGTTATTTATACATGTGTATGTGTATGTTATTTATACATGTGTATGTGTATGTTATTTATACATGTGTATGTGTATGTTATTTATACATGTGTATGTGTATGTTA
>Ga0136643_10016714_pt1 | contig 11035 bp, 7 predicted proteins | sample TergutLab28metaG_FD_96883 | JGI IMG/M metagenome (GOLD analysis project Ga0136643, IMG submission 96883) | Labiotermes labralis P1 segment gut microbial communities from Petit-Saut dam, French Guiana - Lab288 P1 (version 3) (version 3) | ecosystem: Host-associated > Arthropoda: Insects >... | reverse complement strand
GCCGTTCATGAACTTCCTAGTCCACTCGTACACTTGCTGTAGTGACAGACATGCATCACCATACTGAACTTCCATTCGTCGATGAATTTCAGTAGGTTTCACCCATTCACTACTTAAAAAACAGGTGACAACGCTGTTCTTCTTTGGTGCATGTTGCAAGCGGGGCCGCCATCTTTACACTACTACTGCGCTGTCGTGTTGCATTCCTGCATCGTACTGCAACCTGTCGGCCACTCTTCAAACCATGAGTATCATTGTTGTCAACTTAGAAGACAATCGAGCTGTGTTTCAAATTTTTATCGCACTTTTAAGGTTTTAATTTGACTGTCCCTCGTATTAATCATTTTTACAAGATCCGTGTTGCAAGCGAAAGATGCGTTGTTGTTTTAAGCCGTTTGGCCACAGGGCAAGTTTATTAACCAGATGAGGCCGTACGGAGTTACTTCTTCCTATAACCGCTGCAACCCGTGATGCAAGATCTATATGGGTCGAGTTTTGCTCTTCACCTTCTGATTTTCTGTTTTGGACAAAGGAATATATGTCACAAAATATTTCCTTAGGCTGCGCACCCTGCTACAGTGGAGCATGGTGGCTTTGTAGTTACCGTTCCACGTATTCTGGACCTTCTAACTAGACACTGATCGAATGTTTCCCCAGTTTTCTCTTCAGACGTTCTTCGGGTCCGAATCTCAACCCGAAAATCTGTTTTTATTTTCTTGTTTCCGAGGAACTTTTTCCATGAATGTTTTCATCTACGTTTCTTGTAATTTCTCATTCACAAATGCCACCTGTCGACTCTGCATACCTCTTGATGTTTTGCTGATCGTGCATCTCGGTATACTGTTAGTAACCGACCAACTTACTGCACAAATTCTTATTTTATAATAAGTTTATTATATTCTTCTACATGTTTCGAACGCTATTGTGCGCATCATCAGGAGGTCAATTTGTATTATACTCCGGACGGCCACGTACGGTGTGTGACGATACCAGATGCTGTACAGTACAATTTGACCTCCTCATGATGAACACAACAATGCTCGAAACATGTAGAGGAATATAATAAACTTACTATAAATCAAGAATTTGTGCATTAAGTTGGTCGGTTTCTAAGATTATTCTGCATAACTCTGCAGTCTCTTCGATCGAAAGGCTTGATTGGCCTGCTAACTCTTCGCCTTGTTACCACTAAAGGAAGTCCCTGGTACCGTGTGGATGGGAGACTGGTTGTCTTCAGAGATATTATGGACGCATTGAGCAAGAATCGAACCCCGATCTTGTCGTTCCAGCCCACAACCTGGGGGCTGCTACGGTTTATACTAACTAAAGTTGTCACTAACTTGCAGTGTGTCAGATTGTCCTGTTTTAATGTGTGTATCAGAGTAATGTCGCCGCAAGTGTTCTTTCTGAATGGAGATCTGAGAGCTTCTTAACAAGAGAGTCTTTGTAGCTCCTTTATTCTTTCTGGAAGCCCATTGACAGTGTTAACACACAAAGTGTCGCGGAATGGTTGCTTTGTCGTGAACACTCGGAAGTGTTTGGTTTATTTTAAAGAATATATGGAAAGGTCTAAACCGGACCTTGTGATTTGTCGGGCTCCATTACTGTTATTTGTCACTCGAGTGTCTTCATCACATGAGGCTTAGCCCTTTGGAGAATAAAATAAAAATAGAAGTACTTTTGTGTCAAATTCTTTCCGATTTCTGAAAGAGCATTGGTTTTTGGGAGGTCCCAAGGCTTCGCCAGTTTGTCCTTCTGGCAAGAGCAACATGTAGATTATTGGAATATGAGTATGCAGCACTGGTGGATCGATACCGACAAGGGAAAACCGAAGGACTAGGAAAAAAACCTCCCTTTGTCCACCGCAGGTCTAACGTGGACCTACCTGGGATTGAACCCGGCCTTCCGCAGCTAAAATTAAGCTAAATGAGACGAGTGTATAAATATTCAGTTTTGCTTCGCGGAGAACACAATTTGCGTCCATTATAAATTTCATTCGATGAATACTGTATGGGAAAAAATCGGGGCTGGCTGTGAGAATCGTACGGAAGACATCGACACGCTCTGTTGGCAGAACGCTGAATCCAATTTGGCGGTACGTACATTACTCCCAGTGTTTTAAAGGGTACATTAGAATTGTGATTGATATAGATACGATATGATATAAAGTATCGTTATAAATCTGACGTACCGATATGCTGCATAATTCGTTGGTGTCATATTTTTAGAGAAAACAATTGTAGACCTAAATATATGAGAGCCATATATATTTGTTTGCGTTTCGGCAGTGGGAACAGAAAAACACAGTTGGCGGTCTGTGAAGCGTGCATATGCTATCACTACTATCTAAACAGAATATTTTAATCATTAATGAACTTTGACGCTGCAGTGTGAGTTTATGTACAACACTTTATTATCCAACAGATACACAAATGTATAATTCGTAGATACAATTAGAATTATTATAAAATATTTTAAAATATTTAAAATTGCTCCAACATATTTCGGATCACAAGGGATCCATCATCAGGGAGCTTTTTACAGTGCTTGGCTAAAATTACAGTAATGGTTCTATCTATTCCGTTCATATGGACGTAGTCGGTGTTATGGCAGCATATTTACCCGTGGTGCGTTTGTGTACTGCGCAGTGTAGAGAGGCCCCTCTACACTGTGCAGTGCACACACGTACTACGGGTAAATATGCTGCCATAACACCGACTGGGTCCATACCAACGGACACGATAGAACCATTACTGTAATTTTAGCCAAGCACTGTAAAAAGCTCCCTGATGATGGATCCCTTGTGATCCGAAACATGTTGGTACAATTTTAAATATTTTATAATAATTGTAATTGTATCTACGAATTATATATTTGTGCGTCTGTTGGATATTAAACTGTTTTAATCGTCACTGATGCACGGTACAAACATGAAAATTTATGTACAACAATTTGTAATACAATGACAAAGTACGGCATTTAAGTTCGAAGTTAGATAATGGTACAATAAAGTGTTTCATTAATCGATTAGATATTGATATTACCACCTCCGATATCGATATTAAATTTCATATCGATTACCATGGAAATGTTTTTTATGCGCTGTAGGCCTATATAAATACTTCATGTAAACGTGGCTTTTAAGTTTATTTACTTATTTCAAATGAAATAGTTGTACATAATGAAACGAAGGACGCTCTAAACTACGAGTATCAAGTGAATGCTTATCGTTACCTGTACGGTTGAAGGTCCCTTTCCAGTAGTAAACCACATGAAGAGACAATGGCTTAACAATTCTGTATCCAGTGAAGTGTACGGAGTACATGTGGCCATTACGGGGTAGCTTTAATGCTTTATACCGTCACCTCAGGACTGAATACGTAGCTGGACTGTGTGTAATCACTGTTAATGGACTCACATAATACAAAACCGCGCACTGATCATGTCAGGATATCTACTGCTTACTCGAAGTGTCAGCGGGGTGTATTCTTCTGCCCTTTGTACAAAATCCGTTGCACTAATTTGTTTCTAGAGCGAATCAAGTAATTCCCTGTCGTGGTATTCAGACAGAGTTTTATTGTGACGCTGAGATTCAGGTCCACTATGGTAATGCAGTGCACTGATCACTGGCAGTTCAAGGATGTAGCTATCAATGCGGCTTGATGGGGCACCACCGTCCCGGGAACGCCTACGGGACGGGTTGTGTTTCAGTTTTTATGTCAAATCATATTTTGTACGTAAATTGTAACATGCATGTATCCGCACTGTCACTTTGGGACTCCGCGTGGGTACGATCTCCAAATTTATCTTTGCATTTGGCCCAGAAATGTCTTACACCGGCCCTGGCATCGATGATGTATTGAGTTGAAGTCCGGTCTTTAACAACACACCAGTGAAGGAACACGTAAGGCAAAGTCGAAAGGGATGTTTCGAAATTTGGAAATTAGCAAGACTGAAAATGGCAGATGAAGCGATCAGGAATTTGCTGTGATGGTAACCTAAACTCTCGAACTCAAGAAAAATTGCTGTGTCTTAATAAATTTGGTCTTCCCGTGGTTCCTGTATAACAAGACCTGTGCATACGTCCTGTGTTGTCGTAGTTTCACAGACCGAGCAGACCATGTTGCAGGCTCAGTGCTGTATACCAGGTGGTCTAAACCACGTGTGCACAGTTGTTCTCTAAATTGATGATCTTTTCTTTTTCATCTTCTATGGGCACTCCTCGAGGCTCCTCAAAACTGCTTTATCTTTCCCTAGACCTTCCCAGTGGTAGTTGGGAAGGTCTAGGTAGGTACGTTCATAGTCCAACAATTTCTTCGGAGACCTGCAGTCCTCCATTCGGTCCACTTGCGCTGTCCAGTCCATCTGGTAACTCTGTATTTCTTCCGCTGTATTTGCTGTCCCCAGACGTTTCCATGTATCCTTGACATAATCCTTTCTGGAGAAGCCCCATGTGTTTATGAGACAGCGCATGTACGCTGGATCTGGTCTGTTTTTGTCGCGTTGGCTTCAGATCCAGCACTCCCTTCACATAACATGACCAGTTTTCATACTGTACAGTACTTCATGTAATTGTAGCTGAATTTCACCATTCATTGTTTTGCCAGAATGCTGTTTTTTGTACCGTTTAAGTGATTACATTTTGCGAAATTTTCTGCCCGATCATCGGTATTCTCCCGTACAGGTATTCCCCATCCTGTATGCTTGATGTCTTTGACCTGTTCTGTTGTTTGCCCATTTATCAACATTTTTTACCCAAACCATTTTCCTGCCAAACACAGACATTGCTGTACTTTTCCCTTCTGAAATGTTTACTTTATGGTGTATTGAAATGTCACTAAGATTCTTGGTTAGTTTTTTAAAAATGTTTTCTCTCCGATTAACTTGATCATCTGTAAATACAGCGGTGGACACTTTGGAATTTCTATTCAGCCATCTTCCTTTCAGGTAGTCTTCCATCACACATTGAAAATATTATCCAAGTAAATTACAAAATTTAGGCGAAATGAAACATCCCAGAAGTGGCTGGCAGTCTGTTCAAGCAAACTGGCCATCTAGTATAATGCCTCATTTGTATTAAGTTGGTGTGTACGATATGTTTAGATGTATTTATATTAAGAACGCATATTTTTAAATGGCTCAAGTCCGGCGTGACTCTCAATACAGATGGCATAAGAAGTCTGAAGTATTGTTGAAGCCTGTGAGGGTAATATAGACAAGCTTTCGTTTTAAAGGTTGCTGGACTGCCATTATATTTCTGTAATGAAGTTGCAGTGTTGTTAGCTAACAAGAATTGTTGTTCACACACATCGTGACGATCATTGTGTTGTGTGGATTACGCTCTGAGGTCCCGTGACATTCTTTGGATATTGCCTGGCTCATGAAACACGTGTATCCTGTTTCAGTTGTTGCATGGTGTTAAGTTTCAACAAAAATGAGTGTGAATTGCACGATACCCACCTTCTGCACTAAACAAACAATGTTGAAGCAGACATCTGTCTTGACTAAGTTAGTTCTAACGTACGCTTTTGTGTGAATGTACGTTAATATGCAAGGAGCTCCAACACGTCAGCTGTTGAAAGAGGGTTTGGTATTGAGTGCATTCACACTTTGTGGAAACAGCGTGGAAGTGTACGGAAAATCCGTAAAACGTCTGGTGCGTTTAGTGACTTTTATTGCCTCGTAAGCCGCAAGACACAGACAATTCATATAGGGCGTTTCATTCTTCTCTCAAATTTTCGTTCGGAAAAAAAAATCTTTAGATCTGGCGAATTCTTGGCGAGTTATGCGTTTGTTAATCTCGAGATGCGCGCAGAAACCCTTCAAAATAATTTTTGTTAAAAATCCAGTTTTAACGGAGATAGGAATTAATTTGAGAGCGTAAAACTTCCCATTATCAGATCCATGAACATCTGTTTAGCTTTTCTCAAGTATTTATTGTGCAAGACGGAAGTACGGACAATATTCACTGCGAGAGCGTGGGAATACGTGAGAACCAAGATTGAAACGAACCTTCATATTACGTTAAATGTGATTACTTCTGTCCTTTTTGTACCGTTTATAAGAATAGCTGGTAATCGCACTTGAAAATCGCTGACTTGAGCCCTGCACGGGCAAGCGGCGTCCAGCAGACTAGATACGTCCTTATGATCCCTGTACGCGCAACGTTATTACAAAAGAATAGTCATCGAAGTCCACTGCTGTGACATTTCTGAGGCAAAATTAGGCATTACTTAAACACAATTAAAAAAAGTACATGGACACCGACTTCTCTAATAAGTTGAAAGTTACACGGCACTGTGAGAGGAACGTCTGTATACACGTAGAGTATTTTTGGACAGTTTTCAGTGTTGGGCAGCTTTTATTTCTTTCATGGTTTCGGTGTAAAGTCTCTGACTAATTTGATTCTTTCCCTTGGAATTTTCATTGACCCGTGTTGTCTGGTCCGTAGAAGTCCCATGTGTAGTATGAAAGCTTGTAGCGTCAGGAAGAAGGTGATATTTCTGAAATGCACATACCTTTACTGTGGCAGTTGGAGGGAGGGGGGGGGTGGTCGATGTTTTGCTCTGCTGTGAAGAAGGGAGTTCAATGAACTAAATGCACGACCCACATTTTTCCCGAATTTGGTGTTCCAGGGATATAAAAGGCGCCAAAGCTTAACCCATCAGTTTCGCAGAATTGTTTAAGACTTTCTGAGCGCACCAAACCATTATTGCTTTATTAAACGTAAACAAATTTGAACGCGTTTGAATATTTACGCGTTATTTTCGGTCTCAGCCAAACTAAAGAAGAAATTTTTTTTAGGTCTTTTATCGTGTATACGATTTTGTTCGGTTAATAGAAAGTTCCAAATGGAATTTGTGTTTTATATCATTTTCGTATCATGAAATAAAAATCTCTAGATAACCATGATATCGACAGTAGGTCTTAATAAAACACCTAAAATCATTTTTGCGGGAGATATTTGGAGGAAGTAAATCTTGGTAATTTTTCGGGAAAGTCTAGCTCGTACATTAGTGTAAGATACAGTTTTTTTTTCTGATTTTGGTAGTCGTGGTCCTTTGACATGTATGTTCTGGAGAATCGACCAATAAATGCTGTTATAATGATAATATAATAATAATAATAAAGGTTTTTTTTTGGGGGGGGGGGTTAAGGGGGTTTGTTGCTCGTGTAGTCATTTGGATTATTCCACCTCGCAGAGTCATAGGTCGGTTCCGACTTTTCGTAACGTAAGCGCGTCCCGCTTTGGGTCTCGCATCCAGCGGGTATTCGGTTTTTGTTTTGCACTACCCTCTTGGGGGCCACACGTGTAGGGGGCATGGGACTCTTTTTCTCTGGGGGTAGAGCGCGGTTGGCCACGCATTGACATTCGCAATATTGAAGCTTGGCCAGCGCGTCACAGAACTTTCTTGTGTGATGCTTTGGCATTGGGAGTCTTACTTCTTTTATTGGTTAAGAAATGCATTACAGATGGTTTCGAGTGAAAATTAAGGTTCTACTGGTGATACCGTATTTTTCAAATCAGGTAACATTTACTCCGAAACTGTTAGCTACTTTAAAATATGACATGACGGTTCCATGTGGCGACTGCTTATTTTCGCCAACCTCTCTTTTTCAATTGTTAAATGTGATTACCGGAATCGAGGAAGAATCTTGCTTTCAGCAGCAGGTGAAACGAGTTTTGTAAATGTCGACTTTCAGAGTATATGGTGTGCAATTTATTTAGTTAAATATGGCTGACACATGCACCTTTTAGGGCAGTAATTACCGAAAATTCCAGCAAAAAAAAAAAATTTGCTCTAAATTCGCCCCTGAGAAGCATGCACTTGAACCTGACACCTTATTTTTTGTTTGCAGTGTGGCTGGAGAAAAGTGTGTAATTGTAATTTATGAACTGGAAGAAACACATTGTTCGAAATGTGCTACGTTTATGTACAAAGCTATATATGTGTGTGTGTATATATATATATATATATATATATACATACATACATACTGAAAAAAAAACTAGAATATAAGTTTTATTTTGTATAAAGTTTGAGGTGCCATCGATATGGGGTAAGAACTGAGGTGCTCACAAGACGAAGCGGAAGTGACGTAGCTTGTAACGTGAATTATACTTATGATTGTAGTGTTGATTGACTTAAGACGTAAGGGTTGTTTTAAAAAACATGAACATGATTGTAATTGTTGTGTAAATATGCTGTTGTTTTAAACATCCTGCGACAGAGTTCTTAATCTATATTAATATATATATTGCTATATGATGTAATAAAAACAAACGGAGTCAGTGTACTATATTGGCAAGTGGGGTGAACGTATTTTGATATACACAGATGCGCAAGACCTGGTCAAATGCTCATCAGGACGGCTGACTTTCTGCAGTGGCCGAGATGACTGTGTCTGCGAGTGACTGCGCGTGGCTTACGAAAAGATCATCTTGTTGTACGATGTGATAGATTTGTGACCAATGGGTCAACTCTGACTGGACCTGAGATACTTGAAAGGCAGTTTTGTTAACATCATCTGTAGATGGAAACGAAATGTAATTATTGCTGCTATATTTACGAAATGTTGGAAACAAAAAAAAAAAAGATCCTTAGAACGTGTTTATAAGAAATAGTTGCCATGTTAAATACACGGTTGCCTCAGCGGAAAAATGAAAGAAGTTTTAGTGAATAAAACTATTATTGAAAATGCAAACAATTGAAGTTCTTAATGAATTTATTTATTTATTTTAAGTATGTGTGTACATCTGTTACTGTTTTTTTTTTTTTTGCGGTAGGCTGTTTATCCCTACTTTCAGCAGATACATTTCGGATTCAGAATTCCTTTTCTTGTTTTTCTGTATTGAGTTTTATTTCCAACAACTGAGAATCTAATTTAGCTGCTGTAAGCATGTGTATACTTTTTGTTATTTTTTCCTTACCTACGTGTGGCTATTTGTTTCTGTCTGTCTGTCTGTCTATCTATCTATCTATCTATCTATCTATCTATCTATCTATCTATGTCCGTCCACCCACCCACCTACCTAACGGTTCACCATCTACTACTTCTGAGAGTTGCATTTCGCCATTGTTTCCAGTTAATTGCGGTTTAATCGTACTTTCCGATTCAGAATTTCTTGTTTTTTTCTGTATTGAGTTTAATGTGTATCAGTCTAATTATGATTTGTCGGAATGACGTCCTATTTTTCCCATTCCTTATTTTCCTACCTATCAGGAAAACGCAGGCTGTTCCATATCTCACTGGAAACTAAATAATAAAGAGATATATGAAGCAACAGAGCGAAGAGTCTGCGTTTTCTGCTTCGTTTGGCATTTTCTCCTTTAAACGGAATGATGTTTTAGGTCTTTAGGCAGTGTGTCAACATCCAGCGACAGTGGAGAAGATACAGGGAGAAAATTCTTCATCAAAGAGCAACAGTTCCACACAGTATCTGAGACTCGTTGTAGACGCACTGCTGTCGGAGGTATTGACTTGCACGGACGGTTTTCCATGTTTGTGTACTGGTGACCACAACGAACGAGGACGTCTCACTGGAGGATTTCTTCAGGACGAATGTTAGCCCCAAGGCACGGAGCAGGACAGCTCGATTTTAAAGAGAGTCGTTGGTGGTCCTAATTTACTGCCTCACTTATTTCTGACAGTTGCTGGGAAAACCACTTCCAATTCGTTACTAGGCGCCCTCGCAAAATTGCGAAAAGCGGCCGTTGGCTTCGTCACGTCTGTCTGTGTGTCTGCCTGTACTTCTTCATGGAGCAACTCCGCTCCTACGTGTCGGATTTTCATGAAATTTAATATGCGGCTATTTTTCGAAAATCTGTAGAGAAAATTCAAGTCTGATTAAAATCCGACAATCATAACGGGTACTTTACTTGAAGATCCATGTAAATTTATGATAATTTCTCGCTGAATTCTTCCTATAATCAGGCATGGTTTAGACAAAAGTTGTAGAGAAAATCGTAACATACATTGTATGTTTAATAACTCCCCACCCCCACCCCCTCGAAAATCGGACCGTTTATGAGATAATATGGCAAAATATGGTAGATCCAGACAGGCCACAGATGGCATAATACGGCGCATGCGCTTTGCATGCTGGATAACTAAAGCTACAGACACACTTTCAGACTATGTAATACTGCTTTTCAACGGCAACAATGGCTACGCGGACGCGCCTCAATGTTACGTTATGCGTACATTGCCTATCTTGTTTATAATTATCCTCATGTCTTCAAACTTGAAGAACCCGTGACGCTAATGCAGCTAGACGATAACTTACCAATATCATGGACGCTCTGGTTCAAACCCAGGCTAGTCTGTATGAGGTGTATGGTTAACGAAGTGCTATTGGGACAGGCTTCTTGAAGAGTACTTCAGTATTCCCCTGTTAGTATCATTCGGTTATTGCTCCACATATATTCGCTGTCACAGGCACTACGTATTTTTTAGCAATTGTTAGCGTCGCCGATAACACACCTATCAATACCTTGCACTAGAAACACAATGAGGATGTCTGTAAATACATTTAATCAGCCCGTGAAGGTGCCGGATATTTTATTGGTCTGTTTGTTAATGTGCGTATTTGCATCCACATGCATTGGTGAATGAAGGAGCCCTTTGTGCCAAAAAGGACACTGCATTCTGTTGAGGTTTGAGGATCAACCAAAAGCAGAGTATTTCCATGTTGGAACTGCAGTGACTGAGGAAGACGTGTTGACAGCAGTCGGGATGGGAGCAAGGGTTCTGAGTGCGTGTTTTCCGAGTCTCCCCATAGTAATTACGCCCAAGTCTTTGTCCTTTATGTTAATTTATTACAGATGTAAATATTACGTTCTCCTGTAAAGCAGATCACACACACTACAGTCACTTAGTCATAAATGAGAGTGTCTTGTTAAGTATATAATAACACCCCTCACCCCCACCCCCACCCCCGCTGCAGCAAGAGAAAGACGTTTCGAATGGAAGTGTATTCATTCATTCATTTAGTAGTATGTCTTACGACAGGTCCAAAGCCTCTTCCAAAGCG
>Ga0136643_10016712_pt1 | contig 11036 bp, 7 predicted proteins | sample TergutLab28metaG_FD_96883 | JGI IMG/M metagenome (GOLD analysis project Ga0136643, IMG submission 96883) | Labiotermes labralis P1 segment gut microbial communities from Petit-Saut dam, French Guiana - Lab288 P1 (version 3) (version 3) | ecosystem: Host-associated > Arthropoda: Insects >... | reverse complement strand
GCCACTTGTTGACCCGTTCCGGTCTCACGTGTCCAGAAATCTCTTCAAAGGTCTACCTTGATTCCTTCTGCCAGTTGGGGAGTAGTGTTTCATTACCCTGGGTAATCTAATTCGAGACATTCTATTTACATGTTGAATTCAGCTTCTCTTGTATTCCAGTAATTTGTCCAAAATTGGTGTTATTTTTAAATCTTTTACAATTTGTACACTTGTTTTGTAATCTGTCCAAGTGTATCCTGCTGTTCTTCTCATGTATTTCATCTAGTTTTTAATATAACTCCAAATTCATATCCTTTCGTTTTTAGTAGACCGTCATACAACGCCTTATATGCCGTATGACAGGCAATAATGTCATACATTGTTCCTCGCATTCAGAGACGATATTTCCCCTTTACTTATCCACTACACCATGAAAGATTTTGACTCCCTGAATACCTGTGTCTGCCTTGTATCTGGTTATCGATGTTTATGAGGGATTTTCTGCCTCCATCTTCAGTATTTAATCCTGATCCTAAGGTTTTATATTTTGAAAATAAAATCGACATTTTATCAAATAAATTTTAAGCACCTACAAGACGGGCGTGTACCTCATGTATTTATTTATTTATTTAATGATTTTTCGGTAGTTCAGGATATGCGGCTTAAAAAGCAACACGCCAGTAGAATACACAAATCTGCTCATGGAGCTTACGTCAGTGTGGTTATTGTAGAGCAGTGTTTCTTATAGAGCAGTGTTTCTCAGCCGCCGGGCCGCGGCCCGATACCGGGCCCTGGCATCAATTATACCGGGCCACGAGAGATTCTCCTGGAATTGATAACTAATTTAAATGTAATTTTATATTTGTCAACATGCCACACCGTATACATAAGTGTACTAATACTCTTTATGATTATGCCATAATTAATTAATTAATATTCATGTTAGTTTAATGTATGGACTTTAAAAAATTGGAAAAGTACTGACGAGTAAATCTGTTGGGACCGGGCCGTCGTCTTATGAAAAAAAGAATTTACCGGGCCGCGGTCTCACAAAGGTTGAGAAACACTGCTATAGGGGACTTTTTTATTGCTGGATTGCTCGCCGTAAACGTTGCTGCTCAGCGAGAGATGAAACCGCCCGTTCTTCAGTACTCGGTTCAGCGATAAAAGAAACTCACTGTTAATATTTTTATTGAGTTGCTTATTTATTGGGATATGGAAAGAAAGTGTTCGTTGTTTAATTGGAGGCCTGTCCCTTAATTTACCTGGAGGAACTGAGGAATACCACGAGAAACGTCGGGTAATTTGGCGTCTCTGCCGAGTTCGGATATGAGCACCTCTAGGAATGAGTCAGCGGCCGTACCGTACGGCAGACCTGCTTGGCTGTTCGGATGGTCTTTGGACGGAATTCAAGGAAGGGAATTTAGGGTTACTTGCCACCAGCGCGCCCTGTTTCGTCTGCAGTGAACCTGCAGCACTTTGCTGCATATTACCGCACACAAGACCAGACCGCTCGTGTATATCTCTCTTTGTGAAGTCGGCGGACAGGAATGATTGGGTGATCATGTCACCAATTAGTTTTGCTGCAAGCTGTCGCTCGATGGCTCTGTGAGCAGTGTGTAATGGAGCGTTGGACCGCCGTTAATACCTTGCCACTACATCGCCTTCACCCCCCTGCCTTCACCTGGCGCTAATATGTGGCACAAATTGAATTACACGGAGAGACAACATCTCTGTCTTCTAATTTCATGAATACATAATGAGAATAAAGCGTGATCCATAAGTACATAAGTACATTACTCCTCGCCAAATATTATTCCGGTGAGATGGGCAGGGCATGTGGCACGTATGGGAGAAAAGAGAGATGCATACAGGGAAATAGACCACATGGAAGACGTAGGCATAGATGGGGACAATATTAAAATGATATTTGAATAGGAAAGAGGCCTGGGCTAGATTATTGTGACTGAAGATAGGGACGGATGTTGGGCTCTTGTGAACACGGTGATGAACGTACGGGTTCAGTAAAATACGGGGAATTTATTGACTAGCTGAAGGATTGAACTGTGCTACGTGGAGTTAGTTTTGATTACTGGCACTGCTCTTTCGCGTTGCAGACCGTTGTGGTTCAAAGTTCTTTGTTATTTGGCTTATGGACCTCATTTAGAGACGTCAGGACACCTTGCATGTCTCGTGCTGTCCATGCCAAGTGTCATGTTGGCGGCCACAGGCAGTATAGGCCTGAGCAAGCCTGGTCTCTGTGATGGAATGTGGCCACCGTTACTGCGATTTAGTGAGTATTGTTTGAGGCTATCAAAGACAGGTTGTTGTCGTCATCTGGCCCTGAAGATATGGCGATATTTCGAAACGTCGAACTCTACAACTGAGACGCAGCGAGACGCCCCCTGAAGACTTAAATGTCATATGTTCTGTCTAGTAGAGGATTTTGGGATGTGGGGATCGGGAAGGAAAGAGGCATGTCCACAACACAACCTGAAATTTATATTGGGCCAAGGTGAATACTAGTAATTCCATACACAATATTAATATTTTAAAGACGAAACGTTTTCTGCTTTATATAAGGAATCAGTCCGTACCGCGCTGTAAACACTTTCCGACACAGTTATAAAACCCAATCAGTTAATGACGTATAAAGCAAAGGTCGCTGTCTGTTCTGAGATCCGTACAAAACACTCAACGCAAAGCGAGCACCATGTAGAGTTTTTTTTTTAAATTTTAAACCTGGTGGTAAGTAAAGAAACTACTAGGCTTTAAAACGTTAAGTACCAGCTGGTTGCACAGTGTCCTAATTAATTATTGCTGCGGTATGTTTCGCCCTCAGTTCTTCACCGTCTTCAGGGAACACACAACTTTTCTGATGTCTCCAGTTTATGTGGCAGCAGTATCACATACGTGATTACACTTATGATTAACATGAAATGTTGAATTCCTTAAAGTTACTTATCTCAGTAATTAACCAACTTGATGCACAAAATTTGTTTCACAGTAAGTTTTATTTCCTGCCTCTACATGTTTCGAGCACATGTGCTCATCATCAGGAGGTCAAAACTGCATTACACAGCCTCTGGTATCATCACACCTATAGGTGCTCGAAACATGTAGAGGCATGAAATAAAACTTATTGTGAAACAAATTTTGTGCATCAAGTTGGTTAAATACTGAGATAAAGATATACTGAGATGCACGGTCAGCAAAACGTAAAAAAATCCTGAAAATTAGTTTGTACAAAATGAAGTTATTTTCAGTAAACAGTGACGTAATTTGTTGTGTCCAAACATCTGTGATTAACTTTTCTTCAAATGAAACAAACCCGAAACCAAGTTTCAGATAGCTGGTGATCCGGCTATGAATGAGTACGTTGTACTGAGTGGAAATTGTGCAACAAGTTGCTATTAAATATTATGTATGTAATGTAGTTGCACGGAAAGTGTACGATGTTAAACTGATAATTGGACTTTATGGGTTTATGAACCAGAAGGGAAAAATACTATTGTGATAGAACGATGAAGGGAACCGTTATAGTGCGTGTGAAGGCATGAGTATTGCCGTAATGTGACCGAGAAAAGCGGCCAATTGTGGGCTGTTCAATTATTGTGTGTTTTGTATTTTTACATCTCGAGTTTCACTTTGTTTATTTCGGAGTTTCGGAGTGACGTACTCTCTGTATATTCGGGGTAATTAAACAGGTTCAGGAAGGTCCTGAACCAATTCAGTCACCTTGACAGTCCCCACGGACCAGACCACACGGTTTCATAACCAATAAAACCATATTGTTTAAAGAACACGTTCTTACATTTTCCATTTACACATCAGTAAGGAGCCTGAACGTAACGGAGTGACCTTGATAAGGAGCCTGAACGTAACGGAGTGACCTTGATAAGGAGCCTGGACGTAACGGCGTGGCCTTGATAAGGAGCCTGAACGTAACGGCGGGACCTTGATAAAAACCTGAACCTAACGGCGTGATCTTGGTAAGGAGCCTGAACGTAACGGCGTGACCTTGATAAGGAGCCTGAACCTAACGACGTGATCTTGGTAAGGAGCCTGAAACTAACGGCGTGACTTTAATAAGGAACCTGAACCTAAGGGCGTGAAACATGTCACGTGTCAGCACCTATCAATAAACATACAGCTTTTTGGCAGAGTTTAAAATATAGACGCACTTGCTCGCTTGAGGTTAGTAGATTTGACCGTGTTGCTAGGAAAGTGTTGTGTAACAAGTGTCGTGTTGCTGATGGATGTAAGGAGATGGGGAGGTCGATGAAGTAATGTAGTGTTGACTGCGAGACAGAATTGTGCTTTCATCGAATTTCAGGTGACATGTCTCTGTGGACGTGTATTGTCAGACGAAGAAATGGCTTAGAGTTGTGCGAATTTGTATATTTGTAAGTAAATCTTTGATGAGGGGAGGGGATTTGGATCCCTGCTTATTAGACACAACCCTAAATTTGATATTAAAGTGTTATTTGGCGGAAACTGAGAATACATCTTTTTCAATCTTCCTTTTTTTTTGTGTTCTGTCATCCGGACTTAACCTGAAAAATAAAACATGTTTTGGGGCGGCATCAAAGAATTTTTTTTTGAAATGGGTTTAAAAGCACTTGCTAACCCTGTGATGGCCTTGATACCCTCGGATAAGGAGGTGTTGTGCGGAGCAGCATAGCGTGACACAGGGCGTGTGATTAGATTTATTGCTGCCAATGCGGACCGTCTCATGTATGAACCTTTGCCAGATGTGTTAATATATAGAAACGTAAATCAAAAGTGACATTAGTGAACTCCACAGAACTACCTCTGTGACGTACTCTTTATAAAACAGCGACGAACTGTCTGATAAATGGTTCTTCGTGACGCGTTCCACTCACTATTCTGACCCTCAAATTCCGATCGTTAGCCCAGAAGACAAGTTTTTTCCGAATAAGTGTTGCCCAAAAATTTATGACCCAGATAATTTTTTTTACTGTCAATACACGTGGATGATGCTTATGGATTAATTTGCGCCGTATAATCAGCACATAATCGAAATACATTGACCTAATGGTTTTGTAATGTTTTTGTCAACCAACCATTTTTTATGCTTTGTTGACCGTGCATCCTAGTATAATCTTTGTAAATAAACCAAATTGAGGCACAAATTTTTCACGTACGTTTATTTTCTATTCTCTACATGTTTCGGGCAAACATGTGCCCATCATCAGGAGAAAAAACTGTACCAATGTAATACCTGGTTTATATCACTCTGTGTGGACGACCGTCTGGTAGGCAGTTTGGGATGAAACCTGTATACCAGACGGTCGTCCACACAGAGTGACACGTACCAGGTATCGTACTGATACAGTTTATTCTCCTGATGGTGGGCACATGGTTGCCCGAAACATGTAGAGAATAGAAAAAAAACATATATGAAAAATTTGTGCGCCAAATTGGTTTATTTACAAAGAAGTCAACCAACCTCTCACTGCATTGAGTAGACCTAACGCTCTCACGTGACACATAAACAAAGCAGCTAGTGTTACAAATCAGGTAACCCCAGCAAATGAACAATTCCACAATCTATATATTATTTCTGTTGCTTGGCTGCAACATGTTTCGGCGTAATCGCCATATTTAGGGAGCTTACACCGAAAATCATTTAAAACGTACAAAAATAAATAGTTTTGCCCTACACTTGTTTGTTATTAGTGCAGGTTTTGGTTAAAATACAGGGTGGTTCAAAAGGATGGAATCAATTGAACAGTAGACGACGTACGAAATTGAGTCTTATCTTTTTGAATCACACAGTATATAAATAAATGGTATTTTTAATAGTGTGACAGTGTGTTTGTGTGTGTATTGTATTGTAAATTGCTGTACGTCTTAATGATTTCGGTGTAAGCTCAATGAAGATGGCGACAGTGCCAAAACATGTAGGAGCACAGTAATAGAAAGAATACACAGATTACAGGATTTCGCATTTGTTAGTGTTACCAGAGTTTTCATATATGTCATAATACACGGAATGGACAACGTGAAAGACCCAGACGCTGGTTTTCAGACTTTTAGTTGCGGGACATGGACAGCTGTTTGATGGAATTATTAAACCGGATTTTCCAAAACCAAAGTGAACCAGAGAAATAGCAGTCATTACAGTAGCATTTCTCGGCCTCATAGTGACTTGGCAGCTGGGATTTGTCAGCCATGCTGTGATTCTGTAATGAATCGGTTCAATACACTTTACATCTTCATAAACTCCTTATTTTAATGTGATTTTTTATATTCTTCCATCTACACCATCTTTTTGCCCAAAATATTCTCACCTTAAGAAGTTGTACGCCAAAAACGAATGTATTGTTTAATTTTTTTCTTAAATTATCTCAAGCTGCAGGCTGGCTGAGCCTGCAGCTTGACTAGGACTTTTGTCGCGGTTACGTCATAATTTTCCGTCAGTACCTGTAGTAAATCCAACTGGATGCACTAATTTCTCAAATTTATTTTTGGAATAAAACTCTACATAATGTAATACTATATAGTTTACGTCAGCACAATCACTTTATTATGTAAGGTAATACAATGCTACATGTTTCGGCTATAACCTAGTCATCTTCAGGTCTATATTAACATTTGTGTTACCAGATGATATGCACACTTTGGGATCCCATCGTGTTTACATTCGTGGAATATGTCTAATTAAAACGTTTGTCTAAAAGATGTGATGTGCAAATACAGGATTGGGGTACGTATACCTCGCCCGTCTCAATAACCACACAAAAGAAAATGCAAACAACCCGTATCAGAGAAGAAATAAGATCCCTTTACAAAAAGAAAGATAAACTAAATGAAACTCTATATAAAACCCAACTACAAACGGCATGGGAAGGGGGGAAAAGGTGGAACCTAATCTGTACTAACAATTTTACGTACCCCAATCCTGTATTTGCACATCACACCTTTTAGACAAACGTTTTAATTAGATATATTCCACGAATGTAAACACATGGGATCCCAAAAGTGTGCATAGCATCTGGTAACACAATTGTTAATATAGGCCTGAAGATGACTAGGTTACAGTCGAAACATGTAGCCTTGTAGTATCTTATATAATAAAGTGATTGTGCTGACGTACAATTTATGGTATTACATTACGTGAAAAGCACATCGTCATGCTTCCATTCAAAACTCTACATGTTTCGGACAGTTCCTCTGTCCATCATCAGGAGTTTTTCACTGTACACACAGCAATGGTATATGGCATACAGGTTTGTTGACAGCTTGCGAGCAGGCTCAGCCTGCTCGCAAGCTGTCAGCAAATTTGAGAAATTAGTGTAGCTAGTTGATTTTATTATAAGAATTATCACGATGCACGGTCACCTGAACGTCAAATTTCCGTCAGTAATATTCTCCGTAGTTCGAATGAAGCAACATTCCAGTGTCAGGCCGTTCCGCAACATTACCCTCAGGACTCATGCTCCACAGGACTGAAAACGTTTCGGCACCGCTGACAGTCAGTGGCACTCTACATGCTCCACCACTTTATTCATTTACTTATTGTTTACAAGATCACTTTTGCGTAAAAGTCATCGTTAATTTACTTGGTTCGCTCCCCGTTACCGTTGTTCGCGTTGTTAACGGAATTCGCTTTGCCCGTTGCCTGTATTACCCTGTTATTGTCAATATCGCATAGAAGTATTTCTGTAGTAAAACCAACCAGATACACCAATGTATCAAATTTATTTTATTTTGAAATGGCACTCTACATGTTTCGGACGGTCTTTCCGTCTATCATCAGCAGTTCAAGACTGTACATACAGCAACAGGCATATGTCGAACAGATACTGCTGTCTGCTTGTTAGCGGGTACGAGATGGAACACTGGTGCATCTAGTTGGTTCTACTATAGACATAATATTAAGATGCGCGGCCCTGTGAACGTCAAATCGCATGGAAGATGACTAATGAGAGGTTGTCGGCTGTTGCCATTTGTAATTACAAAACGTGTTTGAGTGTCGCGTGTTGCAAATATTACTTAATCCTGTGGTACAATGTGAGAAAGAGATGCCAGTGAGGTCTCTATACAGCAATATGTCGATAGTTCGAGATGAACAGGATCCAGCTCGGACTGCACGCATTGTAACAATCTATAACATAAGATTGTGTAAAGGTAAGGGTAAAGGTACAGTTCACCCTAGAACAGGGCTTGAAGGCCCAGAGGGGGAGTAGAGGTATAACTCTACTTTTTCTTTAACTTCGGCGCTAGATGGGGGTGGATGGTCAACACCACGGCCCGGCCGCTTTACCCCTGGGAAAGACCCGGTACCCATTTTACAGGAGGCTGGGTGGACCCCAGGGCCGGTCTGGACGAGTGCAGAAAATCCCGCCCACACCGGGTTTCGATCCTCGGACCGTCCAGTCCGTAGCGAATCGCTATACCGCCTGATCTATCCTGGTCCTACATATGATTACGTACATTTGATATATATATATACACACACACACTGTTAGGTTAGGTTAGGTTAGGTTACAATATATCACATAACATAACACAATAATATTCAAAGAAAATCGCTGAAAGGAAGTACAGTGAAGCTTGAAAGCCACGTGTGCACACAGAGCTATGCGTTGCATCTTGAGTTACATACCCAAATTGAAACGACCTTGATTAGAGCGCATCGGCTCGGATAAAACGGAACCTCGAACAATCAAGACTCGGAGAATCGAGACTGCAGTGCATAATGGAAAGACGCAGATGGGACGCTTACATAATTATGTTTCTTTGGAGATAAAGTGGAGCATTGACACTCAGTTTTGTAGTCGAAGAGGGTATTTAGCCTATCGTAGTCCTTCTCAACGTGTCTGTTACCGCGGACCCTTACGGAATCTCACTAATTCTGTGCATTCCCTCAATAAAATTATCCCTACTCGCCTACCCCTGACACTCAAGTCGCGGTAACATTTCAATTGGGAATAAATTTGGATTGATTGGATTTGGAATGTTTTCAAATAAATAAGAATCTTAAAGCTTTACAAGATTAATGAAAAATTTATTGCATGAACAGTAATTCTTCTAGCAATAATTAAATATGAGATTAGGACAAAAGATACTGAGGAAAAACTTTGTGTTCTACTGCGGACTTTAGTCATCTCGCGGACACCCGGTTGAGTGACAGTGGGTTAGGTCATGAACATGATGATGTGACGTGTCTACTGTTTGTTATATGTTGGGTTGTCTCACGCCGATACCAATAGCTGCGCGATCTAAGACGTGAGTCTGGGCCGCTCGCTTCCTGGGATTGCGGTTTCGAATCCCGCTGAGGGCATGGATGTCTATCTGTTGTGTGTGCTTTGTGTTTTCTCTGCAAGTGGCCGATCCCTTCTCCAGAGGAGTCCTACCGAGCGAGTATGTGTCATTACATGTGATCAGGTGCAACACTAACACTACAAACTTACAATGTTTAGGCAGAAGAGGTAAGGCACATGAAGTCTCACGGTGCACCAGACACTGACAAGACACAGCGTACAGGTGTCTACAGCTACTGGACAGGATCCAATTCCGATCATACGCAATAGATATTTGTACAACAAGACACAGCTGGCAAGCAGACACTTATAAACAACAAATAACTACCTGTACGATTTGTGAAAACATGTGCTAAGTATTTTATAACGTTTTAACCCTTATCCTGCTAACGTGGAGAATATGGTGAGCTCCAAATAATGCTAGCAGATGGCAGACGGGATTTAACTGGGCGTTCAAAGGGTTAAAACTGTAAATTTTTAACTTGTACATTTGAATTTGATGTTAGTATGACCGTGCGTCATTGGTGTACAAGAATTCACACTATGGAAAACTTGAAAAAAAAAGCAAGAAATCTAATGTCAGTACTTAGGCCGCTGTTGAACGGATGGCCGTGCAGACCGGATACGGTTCTCAGTGGGACGACATTAGTCGATCTTTGCTGCTCACATTCAACTCATCCGGCGATGCTCAAGTAATGCGCTGCGTGTCGGTCTGTCCGTTGTCTGTCCTCCTGTGCTGTAAATTGAATTTACTATAATCTTTTCTCACTCCCCTCGCTTTGCGCTTTCATTTCTTTTGCGGCAATAGAAAACCGAGCGGTTGCCGTCGGTTGTCTCGTGGTTTGGGTCAGCTGAATCTCAGCACTGAACAGACCGCAATGAGGCGTACACAGATGTGTGGCCAATGGATGTCAGCTCAATAAAACTGCATTATAAACTACCGGATAGTGGGATGTGTTGCGTCTAACTGGGATGACTAAGCTGTCAGGTTTACAATCTAACTAACTTCGCTTTACAGGTCCTTTTGAGCAGCCAATAATCTTTCAGCTGTTAAGGAAATAACTTCCAATTTGGTCAGGCCACGTCCTAAAACCTCCATCAGAACCCAACCTGAAACGGTACATTCTACTGCAAGCAACCCCTTCATGTGTCTCTCATATTCTCTGCTCCTACACCCAAACTTTGGTCATAATTCTGAGGTCTGGCGAAGGCATTTAGTTTCTGGATTCAATATCAGACCAGTTAACGTAGGATTTATGGTGGACCAAATACCACTGTGACAAGTTTTCCTCTCAGTACCTCAGTTGTCTCCTGTCAGTACCATTCCACCAATGTTCCATATTCACTTTTCTGTCAACTTCTTATGTAATATTAACAATTTACGTCATTAAATAACACATGAAAGAGGATTATGTTATGAGGTGTGACACCATGCATTTTATAGAGAGCTGGAACGTTTCGGAGGCACCTGCTGCCTTCATCTTCAGGTCCAATCTTCTGCACGGCGTCTTGTCCCATAAGACAGCTTCTTAATACACATATGCGTCGCTTAACGACGGAGATACTTTCTGAGAAATCCGTCGTTAAGCGATTTCGTCGTCGTGCGAACGTCATAGAATGTACTTACACAAACCTAGATAGTGCAGTATAGCCTACTGCACACCTAGGCTATACAGGTGTCCCAGGAGGAATGTGCCAGACTTCGGGAGGGTGTTCCTTATGTTAAAGTATACCGATATAACCCAAAGCACCTATGTCCAAAGT
>Ga0136643_10016711_pt1 | contig 11036 bp, 10 predicted proteins | sample TergutLab28metaG_FD_96883 | JGI IMG/M metagenome (GOLD analysis project Ga0136643, IMG submission 96883) | Labiotermes labralis P1 segment gut microbial communities from Petit-Saut dam, French Guiana - Lab288 P1 (version 3) (version 3) | ecosystem: Host-associated > Arthropoda: Insects >... | reverse complement strand
GCCAACTTAATACACAAATTCTTGTTTTATAATAAGTTTATTATATTCCTCTACATGTTTCGAGCACTGCTGTGCTCATCATCAGGAGGTCTAAATTGTATTATACAACATCTGGTATCGTCACACTCTGTAGGTGGCCGTCCAGTGCACCGGACGACCACCTACAGAGTGTCAAGAAAGCATGTCTTTTTATCATACCTAAACTATTTCAATTGTATTATCACAACCTTCTTCCCAAGTTTAAAATTTAATAATATATTCCATCCATGCATGATTTATCAAATGTTTGTGCTAGCAAAATCTCATTATGAACATTAGTTTCAATGTAATATATAGCATTTATATCCGTACGTAAATTTCCTTCATACGACATTGCTGGCAGAAATTTTGCCATTGCTCATTTTCGTGTCAAAATTCGTTGATATTTCTACGTATTCCAGATAGTTCCGCGAACTACGGTTTGGAATACTCTACTAGAATAACAGTCGAGTGACAAGGAGCTGTTGTGTTTGACATTCCGCTGACACTAAGCAGATTCACACCATTGTCATTTATTACCATTCGCCCGTTACACTGCAGTTTAGATTATGTCCCCATTGCAATATCTGTCGTAAAATAATAATGTTGAAAACGCTACTGCAAAGCATTATTCTCTGTTCTGAAATACGAGTACATGGGTTTGTTACAAAATCGATTTGAAATACCATGGAGCCTTTTTTATTGCATGTGATTCGCCACACTTCAACAAATGAACCACCTATTCAAACAAGACCTTACTTGGATCTTCGCTCTTGTGGGATGTTAACACAGCGTTGATTGACACTTAACGGCGTTTCGAGGCAACGTATAAGTCCCATCGTCATGGGTCAAGCTGTCCAAGAATTGATGGACTTTGTACTCGTTTAACACGATGGGACATTTCCAGAAGACCGTAACCTTGATAGTCACAGCCGTCAGGACCTAAAGATTACATCCACTGAATGTCTGCTTGGCTGACTGACTGACGGACCTGCAAATGTACCTGACACACTTAGGTACCTAAGCTAACAGGGACAAATCACTGTTTTATGCCTTCACAAATTAGGCCATTTAATGCCTGTTAGAATCTTCGATGTATCTTTTCAACTTTTCAGGATATTACAAATTACGCAACATTCTGATTTATACAAGCAAGCGTGGATTGTCACTTTTGTGAATTTCACGCTACAATGTTGTAGACAATATGATAGAGATTCAAAGACAATGGGTGCCTACTGAGTGGAGTGGAGAAATTTCTTAGTAAAATACATGTTGGGAGAATAATATTAATTTTTGTGGTAAGGAGGTGTATTAGAACTGGAAGTGACCCAGGTTTGTGCGTTTTAGCGGACTGAGGTGTCAGCGGTGGCGAGTATGGTGGTTTTACTGCCAGACCGTAGTTATAAAATATAAGTGATTTGCTCACACATATGCATTACATAATTATGAATCATGTCTCTTTCACAGGTAAGACTGAAGCCTGTTTCGGCACCGCAACCATATTTTAACCGTATTTTATGTCTCTGTCAATCTGATTGGTCTTCAAGAGCAGTTTCGGCCGTCCATTTGTCTTTGGGCTGCGGTAAGTTAAACAATTCCTCTGGAGGCATTTAGTTTTGCTTCTTGAATATAAATTAACCGCCCGAGGTGTATTTTATTTTACTTCGTCTACTTTAATGTTAAACTTGACATTTCTAAAAATGTCTAATTCTGCATCCTTAGTTTTACTACTTCTCTTCATTTTACTACTAAAGAGAGACTGCAGCTTCTTTAAAGAAATGGAGTCTTTTAAGAATCGTGTTCAGTACAACATGCTGATATCTTGACTGTGAACAATTGTCGACATTTAATTTGCTGTATTAAATGAGTTGTGCTTTAATTAATTACGAAATCAGTAGAAGATTTTATTATGTTACTGTATATATTACGTTGAGTTTTCCACATGAATCCCCTTTTTACACTGTGTGGCTCCCCATATAACATCTGATTACATACCTTTTCTCTCTGTATGTAGTATGTTTATATTGAATATGTACGCAATTTCGTTACTCGTCAATGCTAGACGGAAGTTGTATTTACCTTCACTTCCGTTGGCGCTTCAGGTGTATTTGTTCAATATTCATGGTTGTGTAGACAATATTTTTAGTTAAATTTCTGTAACGCATGTTAGACCCTGAGGGAATGTGAAGCAGAAATCTTGTTTGTATATTTGTACATCTTTCCTTTATTAACCCTTCGGCTTACTTCTGTCGCTCTATTGCAGTCCCCCTGAGTTACATAATGTTACGTGAACCTCTCAGTGTTATTGAAGTGGCTTATTTTGATACTACCTGAAGACACAGAAATGCCCTTACAGAATAAACACCTAACAGTTTTTTTTATGACTTTGAATTCATGTTGACTCTTTAGATTTATAAATGAAGCAAAGTTTGAACGACGAATTAGGAACACAGATAATTTATCGACTAATTCTGTCATATTTGGCCTTTCATCGGAAGTCAGTAGTTGCTAGTGTTTACCAGTTTCCGACCTTGGTTTCTGTCTCTTTCCAGCAGAATGCATTCAAAATTTTCGTATTATTGGCATGCGTTGTATTATTTTTCTCTCATATAGGACTATAATTAAGTTTCAGTTAGATTTCTCAAAGTACATAGTCCTGCCGTAAGTTCTGTCCCAAGTATATTGTGACTTAGAAGGAAAATGAAGGGTTCAAAGGTTGGTTATTTTTGGACTATTAACCCTTCAGGTACTTGTGCCTAGGCAGTTTGCTCACGTCTTTCGCAGTGTTAACATGGAGTGGGCTTTGAAGGAAAACCGCGTGGCTGTGATTGCCCTTCACCAATGCGGAAAATCAGATTCTCAAACTTTCAATCTCTTGAAACCATTGAACATTTCGCGAAATTTCGTCTATCGGAAAATTAAACGTTATAAGGAACTTTGGGGTGTTGAAGACAGGGCTCGGTCAATACGTCTGAAAAGTGTGAGGGATGAAGCCGCTATCAAAACAGTACGGGAGCGAATTCGCTGAAATCCGCTCTGGAAACAAGATCATGTCCCGAGAGCTGAACATATCGACCCAATCAAGTCGTACCTCATCAGGGACAATCAACACATGATAGCGCACCGCCGTTCAAAGAGACACCTCGTTACGCCTGCTTTGAAGGAGATCCGACGGACAAGAGCAAAGCGTCTCTTCCAGTGGTACGCTGAGAACGGGCACTAAAATATCCTTTTTACGGAGGAGAATTTTTTTACCATCGAGGAGCAGTATAACGACCAGAACAACAAGATATCTGCTCAAACGTCCCTTGAGGCGCATTCTGAGGGCGCAGGGATGCCATCACCCTTCCTACGTCATGGTTTGATGGGAGATGTCCCATCAGGGAGTGACAAATCTTCATTTTTGCAAGAAAGGGGTGTAAATGGTGCCCGAGTGTATCAAGAGGATGTGCTACAAGAGTTGTGAAAGAGCCTAACATGACCGTCTTCAATGGTTAGGAGTGGATTTTCCAGCACGGCTCATTTCCTGCCCAAAAGCCAAGACGACTCAGGAGTGGCTGCGGAGGAACGTTCCGGCCTATATCAGCGCCGAGGATTAGCCTTCCGGGAGTCCAGACCTCAACTCCCGGGACTACAAATTGTGGGCTGTTTTGGAGGATATGGCTTGCCAAAAGCGTCACAACAACCTGACAGTCTGAAGAGATCCCTGGTGAAAGCAGCGGCAGAGATCCCTGTGGAGAAGGTGCGTGCCGCGATAGCAGAGTGGTCGGAAGATCTCAAGGCTTGCGTCGAGGCAGAGTGCGGCCATTTTGAGTGGCATTATTATAAATAAAAAATTAAAACTATTACTAACAAATTATTTGGTTCCAAAAGTGGATGTTCTGTTTCATTTTCCTTCTAAGTCACAATACACTAGGGACAGAACTTATGCCAGGGTTGTGTAAGTTCCATTACCAGTTTTTTTGATAACGTACTTCATGCGTGGTATTCTTCTTATCCTTCTCGTCCTGCATGATTTGAGAAACGACAGTAGAAATACAGATTGTGACATGTACAAATATGGAACTTTTTTCCGGTTTATATAATATTCTCTGTACTCCTTTTGTTTTATTTTTTGTCGGCTACAAATAAATTTGGTAGTTCAGCCACAGATAAATTCTTAGCCCAGATGGCTCAGACCTGCGTGTAAGTTACATGTACAGTGACCTTTGTATGTGTAGTGACAAATTTTAAAAAATCTCTTACATTTAGGATCTTTCAGACATAAGATATCAAAGCATCGCGTTAAATAGCCATACAGGCGCGCTCGTACGGCTTCCATGTTGGTAATACAAATGAGAAAATTTTGCAACACGGAGATGGGGTGTGCTGTATTGATATCTTATTCGTGTCCAGATTTATGAAATTCCGTCTCACTTGCCCAGAAGTAAACGAAGGGCTACACGGTCAAGTTGAAAACATTCAATTTTCCTCCCTAGTAAAAGAAAGCCAGCAAACCAAGATCGAATTTGCCTGTCTGAAGTTACGTTTCTTCATTTAATTAGAGTTACTTAAAAGTCATGCATTTTGTGAATATCTAGTGCATTTGTTATTCATTTGTTTATTCAAGCATGTTACGTATTTTCCTTCATAAAATCGGACGTTACTTTTGCTTCTGTCAAAGGTGATTTTTTTAGGTTGTACTGCCAATTCGGAATGAGATGAGCACAGAGGCTTAAATTTGGAAGTCCGACGGGTTGAAAGTTTTCATCATATGTCTTCTGTCCTTTAAGATCTTTGATTTCGCATGCTTCGGGTTGCTGCTATTTCTCTCTTACTTCGTGAATTTCATTTCATTCGCAAATCTATTTCCTCCTCCGGTTCCGTCTTTTATTTTCTTTCCTTTCTTCACTCCTCTTCAGTTATTTATCCCTCACTTTCTCTATCTCCCTTATATTTACTTCTCTGGCTAGTTCTCGGATACACAGCGTGTTGCCGTCGCTTCTCACAAACGGGTCTATGGATTGGAACATGATTGTTTTAAGTCGCTTTCCCTTGAAATTGGGACGTCATTTGTTAGGTAGGGAGTTACGTCAGCTCAGGAGGAACTTTCCTATTACTGAATTATAACGAAACATAACTATTGAACTTGTCGTTTGATTGAGCTCGTTCGAGAATCATACAAGGGTGGAAGTTTGTGCTGTAATTAAGATTACACAAATTTTCCTTTCTTTGCAAATTTTCGTATATCTGTGGGCCTGATATCCGGTTATTGCTGGTGTTTCTTAAAGTCACGAATTTACAAACACTGCATAAATTACACATTTACACGGGACCAGATTATTTGTGTACTGTTACATGTTCCTAACATCGACAACTGAATTAAATAATTACAGCATATTTAAATGTTTTCTGTATCTTATCTGAGGCATTATTTAATTAGTATACCAACAGATGCACATATATAAAAATTCCATATTAAACCATTAAAATTGCTCCGACACGTTTCGATCCTAAGATCATCATCAGGGAGCTAAGCTTTCCTAGCTAAAGTCACTATTAAAATTAAATAATTCGACGATATGCACGGTTCGACAATAAGGGTAGTTATCTGAGTTAGTTAATTTTGGATTACGAACTTAAATTTCAGCTTTATTACTTCTATGGCGTTACGTTAGACCAAAAATTAAACTTTCCCACATCAGTTATTAGTTCGAAATGTCTTATTTATTCGAAATCAGCAGAGTATATTTTCGGAGAAAAAATGGGATGCTGTCACTTAGACTTTTACTTCTCCTGTTTCAATGCGTCATTTATTTTCTACCCATCGCTATCATCGCTCTAACTTGACTATGCAAAGAGCTAAAATAAAAAGCTACTTATTTAATTTTCTTCACGACCATGTTATTATACCGAATGTTAACACTGAGAAATATTTGGTAGTTTTTAGCCTGGATTTTCTGTCTGAAACCTCGTATCCTGGTATTCTGCTTTTCCTGTATTTGTAACGGAAAAATGCCACAATATTGTCTATTTGTAGGCAGGATGACCACTTTCCATAGCCTTCCCGAATAATCGTTCTTGATTATGTCATTTCCCAGTCGGCGCTTTAACAGCCAGCGTTTCGAGTGGAGTGAGTGAAATGGTGCATTACTAAACGAATTTATGGAGACACCTGCCCGCAAAACTTGCCAATGTTAAGAAATTATTTGACGTATTTTCTGAGAATACATTTGCATAATTGAAGGGTGAATCATTGCTGTTGCTGCCACCTTTCTGCAGGTCGGGATTGCCTCAGCTCTTTCGTCCCTCAACAGTCATATTGCTTTCTTCCCCTTCCAATCTTAACAATTTCAATGATATTCAAAAGGAATTCTCCCTTTATTAAACTTCTGTATTTTTTAGATGCAGTTACCTAATTCAAAGTCTTTTAAGGAGATAGAGTGAATTTCACATTGTTGTTGATTTTTACTTTCCTGCTAGGAACCATTTTATTCTTTTTCCTTGTATCTCTTTAGCATAAAGTTGTTAAGGTCTTCGATGTGCCGAATTTGCTTAATTCTCTTTCTTCACGTAACTTTGTTGTTCTTCGTCTGGCACTTGTCTCTAAAGTCATTTCTTTTAATTTGCAATAAACCTGCAGAGACAATTTAATTTTCACTTCACACGGATTCTGAACATCTTCTCGCTATCTTGCGTCAGTGTCGGAAAAACACCGACAGACAGTACAATGTTAAATTCTTATTGCTGGGTACGTACTGTTTGTATTAGAGATTCACAGCGCTTGTTAGTCTTTGTTGTACAGTACCACATTCACCTGTCGTGGGAAAGTGGTCAGTATTGCCGGGTTGTCTAGGCTCCACATTCGGTCCTGAAGCGTATTATTTCGGCTTTTCGCAACGTCCCCCAGTCTTTCAAATGACTGCAGGAACAGTTAGTGCAATACTCGTTTCCTCCAATTCTATTTGTAATTTGCCACCAGGAACGGTCGTGCTGTTTTGATTGTGTAGAAACTAGGCATTTTCAGGTTGTCGACAACAGTTGTAGGAAAGAAACAGAACTTACATGTGTACGTAAGGGTGCTTCTTCTACACATTATGGTTGTGTAAAATCTTTCATTATGAGATGCAAGAAGCTTTGAGTGCCCGAGAATAATTTCGGACACTCAGGTGAAGGTCATCATCGGGTCTAAATATCGGAAGAGTCTCCAATTCCAGTAAGAGTTTCTCCACTGTCATTTGCCGTGTAAAACATTTCGACGCCACATTTTTAGCTGCACTTTCCTTGCAGATCTATTAACTTCATCCAGGCATCTTGAACCTCTTTTTCCCAATTTTGTTTTTCCATTGATTTTTGCAGGTACAATTTCCTTGCGCATCTACTTTTCCATACCTTGCACACGACAGATCAAGCGTAATCTTGTTGTTGCTATTGCAGTCGCTGCTGTAAAGTTTTGTTCTTGCACGATGTAATGCAAACGTAAAGTTCGCCCTAAAACCTGCCATGAAGACACCGAGGGGGAGTAGAATTATAGCTCTACTCTTTCTTAGGCTCGAGAACTGATTTCTGGCCCTAACCTGGCTACAAAGGCCCGATTATTGTCCTTTAATAGGACACAATCCAGAGTTATTATTGGTCCCTTACTGGACATAACATCTTGAGAAGACATTTATATGTAATGGGTCAGAGTAATAAACCAACTTGTAGGAAATGTGGTACTGAGGAGGAAACCTCAGTCCACATGTTGTGTGAATGTGAGGCATTGGGTTTACTCAGACATACACGTCTGGGTTCCTTCTTTTTGGATCCTGAGGATATCAGGAAACTAATTACAGGGGCCATCTGGAACTTTGGTAAAGGAACAGGACTCCTTTAAACCTAGTAATAGATCATGGGGCAAAAAGGGCCTGTTTTAAGGCCTAGGTGCGTTGGGCCCGGGAGGGCTCGAAACCACATACCATTCATTCATTACGCTTTCTTCAGCCTCGGTGCTAGGTGGGGGGTGGGTGGTCAACGCCATGTCCCGGCCGATTTATCCCCGGGAAAGGCACCTATTTTATACGAGGCTGGGTGGGCTCCAGAGCAGGTCTGCGCGAATGCGCAAAATCTCGCCCCCCACCGGGATTCGGTCCCTGGACCTTAAAACCTGTAGCGCGTCGCTATACAGACTACACTATCCCGGCCCGCTTATGCAGTTTATATAGTGCGAAGATATATCTGCTTCTCAGAACGCCACCGATCTGTATTGGGCCGCATATCCTTCGCAATACTTTCTTCTCGAACACATCCAGAATTTTTTCATCCGAATGGAAGTGTATCCAGAACTCTTGTGCATACACAGTAATTGATCGAACTGCATTTTTATATAGGTAACTGGACTTTTGTTATTACTGATTTTTATGTAGGCCAAAATAACTTCTACGCTTATATTCAATCTCATAGTCTGTGATCTTTTTTTGAAGATATTTCTTGAATGCTAAATTTTTTGTATACAATTAATTTTATTTCATCATCCAATATTTTTAATATTTTGTGTAAATGTTTCGTATTTCCCCAGACTTTCTTCTGTTGCCTGTGAGATTATGGTTTTGGTGTTCCTCAATTACAAAACAATATTGCTGCTTTCTGGAATTTCTTGTAGCTGTGTTGAATTCTTTTTTTTGCATAGCCATCTTATATTTTCGATATTGTGTAATCTAATTTCATAATTAAGTATATTTTCTTTGCTTGCGGCGTTCTTGGGTAAATGTAACCATTTTGGTGGAAATCTTAATTTAGCCAAAGTCAAAAATTGTTCTGAACCAGTACCACTTCTTAAGTAATCTCTCACCTCTAGGGATAGTTCTGATAGCTTCCTGTGAATAATGAAAGAGTCTATAATTGCTTTGGAATTGCGAGCTGGCGAAGTGTATATTTTTACATTTTTGTGTTTATAGAATAAGATCATTATTTTCACGTTGCCATATGTGCCAAAATCTCTTAGTTTCAATGTATTTGTATTTGTTACTGGTTCTCCAAAACTTCCAGCAATATTACGGATTTCAGAATTTCCTGTTCTATCGTTCAGCTCTCCTGAGAGTAAGATGCAATAATTTTTGTTAGACTCTTCCTTATTCTGGGGCGTAGAGTCCAAAAATGATCATTCCCGTCCTCCCATATTCAGTTTTACTTCATTTGGTTAAGGTGCTGCGCTACAAATCAGAAGGTCGCTGGTTCGATCCCAGCTGGTGTCATAGGAATTTTTCATCGACATAAAATCCTTCCGATCGCAATATGACCCTGTGGTCGACTCAGTCTCTAACAGAAATGAGTACCAGGAGCATTTACTGGGGGTAAAGGCGGCCGGTGCGTAAGGCTGACCTTACCACCATCCTGTGCCGTTGTCATGAAATCTGGGAACCTTAACTTCCTGGAACCCTCTGGGTCACTACAGGCATGTAACGGGATTGATTTACCTTTTTATTCTTTCGCTTCATTCCGCATAATTACTAATTGTGTTTTTGATTGATTTATGAATCGAAATCATTTCACCCGCTTGTGCTTGTGTACTTCAGTTTACAGCACTTTTCGGTGCTATGTAATTATTTGTTTCCACTGTACCCTTCAAATTTTTTTTTCGATATTGTAATTACTGATATTTTAATTTATTTCTCATTGGATATACAGCCCAGCTTCTCTTCTTTGTGGGTTATTCTCCCTACATTGAAGATTGTATATTTGATTATAGCCTGCTTTTTCCATTTTCGCTTTAACCGTTTTCTTGCCATAGTTCGTCGTCAAGTTTGCCGTCCCGCTGTCTTTACAATGAGGCCTGAACGTAATACTTATTTCCCTAGGGCGGGTTACTAGCCTACCGCTAGGTAGTTCAGTGGTGGGGTTGCCACCTTCTAGCCTCTGGACAGGCGTGTTCCGCAGCATTTCCTCTGCGGTTGATGGGACAGTTATACCGCTGTCACTCGGTCCCCAGAGCCTCGTTAGTTAGGGCAGGTTGCACCATGGGCAGGTGAGGTATGGGTAGGAGAGTTTACTGAATGCACTTCCCTACCCCTTGCAACCCTACGCCTATCATTCGAGTTTTTATTTCCCCACTTATGTCACTGCAAATACTGACTTTTGTGCCATGGTATATAAATGTTTCTACTTGTTTAACTTGCATTCACCAGTTTTTAAGGGAAAATAGTCTCGTGATGCTCGTCTCCTTATTTTGTTTTGAATATACAGAAGTATTTTGATGTTTTGCTGATCGTGCATCTCAGTATATTTATCTTAGTAATTAACCAACTTGATGCACAACATTTTTGTTTTACAATAAGTTTATTTCATGCCTCTACGTGTTTCGAGCACCATGTGCTCATCATCAGGAGGTCAAAATTCTATTACACAGCCTCTGGTATCATCACACCTGTAGGTGGCCGTCCCATGCACAGTCTGTCATATAACCAAAGAGCTGATGGACGAGTATATGTGCTGCACTGTGCAATGGCTTAGGAACTGCACTTAAAGAGTTCAATAAATTTAAAATCCGTAGCTTTGTAACCATGTCCAAGAGAATCTACTCTACGCAAAATTCTGATCCAATTGAATCCATTTCGTGCTACCATAACCTTTTATCTATGACAGGTGTGGCCAATTTCAACCAACAGGAAGGCCACATAATACGTCAAGGAAATGCTTGAAGGTCGCAATTGTAAATAAGTATGTCGGAAAGGGGGGGGGGCATCGATTTAACTAGAACGCAATTATTTACAAACAGTAAGTTGGCTAACGAAGTAGTAGGTCGCACTCAACTCGGTAAAACAAAAATAAATATTGGTTTATTGTGTGATGTCTTAAAAATGCTGAGTTACAGTTTCTAAACGTTTTCTCTCCTAATAAATTTGTCATATTATATTCTGTTGACCTGCTATTTTTGTTAAATTTCAGTATTGGAACTATTTAGGTGACCTAGTGTCGCAAATGCCGGTCCCAGTGGCCGCGCGGTCTAAGGCGTAGGTCTGCGGCCGCTCGCCTGCTGAGATTGTGGGTTCGAATCCAACCGG
>Ga0136643_10016710_pt1 | contig 11037 bp, 8 predicted proteins | sample TergutLab28metaG_FD_96883 | JGI IMG/M metagenome (GOLD analysis project Ga0136643, IMG submission 96883) | Labiotermes labralis P1 segment gut microbial communities from Petit-Saut dam, French Guiana - Lab288 P1 (version 3) (version 3) | ecosystem: Host-associated > Arthropoda: Insects >... | reverse complement strand
TTTTTTTTTTTTTTGCGGTTTTTCCCGCGCTACAGGTTTTTTCCCCATTTTCTTTTAAAAAGAACGGGGGGGGGGGGCGGCGGCGGAACTTTACTGAAAACAAAGTGTGTGTTTTGATTTTCTCTACAACTTTAGTCTGAGACATTTCTCGTTCTACGAAGAATTGAACGAGATGTGATCAACAATGTGTATCGGTCTTCATGTAAAATATCCTTTATTCTCGTCAGATTTTAATGAAATTTGAATTTACTCGACATATTTTCGAAAAATATTCAAATATCAAATTTCATGAAAATGCGTCCAGTGGGAGCCGAGTTGTTACATGCAGACAGACAGTTATTAGATTTTTTTTCGAAATTTTGCGAAAGCGCCTAAAAAGAAGCTGATATTGCTTCAAGTAATTCCCCCAACGTAAAGACCGAGGATATGTCATTATACTGCCTGGTCGGCGCTATTGCACATGTGCATTTCCGTTTCCAGCTTAGCAATGAATCCTACGTACTTCGAAATTTGTGTCCAGATGTGCATATGTTCGGAAAGAGGAGACGGGCATGGTGAAATGTGCTGACATAGAGCGGGGGACGGTGCCGAAATTTTTTGTGTCATTACGGTACCGCATTTATTTTTTTTTTTACCGATTTGAATTACGTTATTATATGGGGCAGCAAGTCTGTCTGTTTTTGTGGCAAAGTGAAATTTTGTTTGTTTGTCCATAACAAGCATTGGTCAAGGTACCTGATCAAAGCACAGCTGTTCTTTTACCATGTAATTACGAAGCAGAAATGCTGTTTAAACCATAACAATATAAACAGTTGTGAACTCTCTTAATAACCAAATATTTTGTATGTTCCATTACCCCTTGTGTGTGACAGCATCCTTGCCACGCATCTCTTGAAAAAAATTAGTTTCAGAAGAATGATTATTCACATTGTGTAACCAGCACCTGCAGAGGAGAAAGTTCGCAATTACGTACGGATATTCATTGTAGTTCTGACTTGGATTTTAGAGTATCCGGAAGAAACAAATGGCAGCTCGTTGTGTGTCTCTTACTTGTACATTACGAATTTCTTTTTATGGCGTACTGCGAGGATCGTAACCGTACTTAGTGCACTTGTGGGATGGGATAGTTCAGTCGGTATAGCAACTCGCTACGGGATGGATGGCTCGGGGATCGAATCCCGATAGGAGCGAAATTTCCTGCACCCGTCCAGACCGGCCCTGAGTTTCACCCAGCCTCCTGTAGAATGGGTGCCAGGTCTTTTCCCCGAGGTAAATTTCTCGGGGCGTGGCGGTGACCATCCACCTCAATTACTTGACATAACAATAAATAATGGTACTCTGCTAGCTGACTGGAAAAGAGCTGTAGTGCTTCCTGTTCACAAGGGGGTGATCGATCATTAGTTACGAATTATAGACCGGTTGGCTTAACTTCGGTGGTATGCAAGCAAATGGAATACGTAATAGCATCATATTTAAGGCAAGTCTGGGGTAAGAATGATGGGTTATACGAGGGTCAACATGGATTCAGGTCGGGATATTCGTTCTAATGTCAAGTAATGACGGTTTGCCAGGGCATTGCGGACTCTTTGGATAACGGAGACAGGATCGACGCTATTGTAATCGATTTTTCGAAGGCTTTTGATTTAGTTCCCCATGATCGGCTGCTTATGAAAATTGCGATCTCGGGCGTGGATTCGAGGTTATTCGCACGGGTAAGGGAGTTCCTTTTGGGTCGCACGCAAAGAGTCAAAGTAGGAGGGCAATTATCAGTGGACGTTAGAGTAACATCTGGTGTACCGCAAGGGAGCGTATTAGGTCCTCTTTTGTTTCTAGCTTACGTTAATGATATTTGGAGGAACACCGAGTCAACTATTAGACTTTTCGCTGATGATTGTGTAATATATATATAAAAAAAGAATTAATAATGAGGACATTGGAAAGTTGCAGAAAGATCTGGACAGGCTTGGGGAGTGGGCGGCTGAAAGTGCGATGAAAATAAATCCAAGTAAATGTAAGGCGGTTTGCTTTACGAGAGCCCGGGTGAAGGACCCACTAAATTATACGTTAGGGGATTAATTAATTCCGGAAGCGAGTAGTTGCAAATAATTTGGAATAATCTTACGTAGCGACTTAAGCTGGGCTCATCATGTCAACTACACAGTGAAAAAGGCCTGGAAGGCACTGCATTTCATAATGCATGTACTTAAAAAGGGGAATAGTAATACCAAGTTCTTGAACTACGCGACACTACTACGTCCGATTCTTGAATATGGAGCTGGGTGCTGGGATTCGTGCAAGGAGGGACAGATACATGCGTTGGACAGGGTGCAAAAGAACGCGGCTAAATTTGCATATCATATGAACGAATCGAACTGGGAAACTTTGTCACAGCGTAGAAAGATATCACGTCTATGTGCTCTGTTCAAAGCGTACTCTGAAGAACGAGCGTGGAAGACTATAGGTGACAGATTACAAATGCCCAACTATCTGAGCAGGGTTGATCATGAACGGAAAATCAGGAACAGGAGGCAAAGGACGGATGTCGGGAAATATTCCTTTGTGAATAGGACCATCCGACTCTGGAACCGGTTACCTGCAGAAAGTTTAGGGACTCTCCGCTGTAAGCCAAATGCTTTTAGAAAGAGGGTTAGGAGTGCGATTAATGTGGTGAACTGAAGGAAAGGTGAGTGGATTGTAAATTATCTAAAAAGTGCAGTGAAGCGAAGTGAAGTGAAGTGCAGTGCACTGAAGGGGGGTAAATCGGGGCGTACCGTGAATTGTATTTATGGTTTGTTGAAGTGAAGTGAAGGCCCCGTTAAAATTGGTTGCTGTACCTGTGGAATAACAATATTAGAAACCAGGTACAGTACTTTGTCCCCATTATGTTGCTTTACCTATGTGCATTGCTGCTAACTGTAGTTGGTCTTTTGTGTATTGTGTTATTATCTTGTGTGTATCTTTGTTACCTCATGTGTATTGTTTTACTATATGTGTATTGCTGTCTTACATACTTTAGTTGCCGGATTGCTGGCTAGAAGTCAGTATCCGGAAGGTCCTGTGACCGGCCACTCCGGCACAGGTTTTTTTTGGTTTCCCTGTGTCTATAAGCGAATGCTGAGATGGTTCCCAAGACTCCAAGTTGCTACTGCATGCTTCTCATGTAGCCCTCCCGACTTAAATTTCTTAGATCCTTGCTTCATATTTATGTTATCTTTATTTCATATTTATGTACATGCATATTAACCACTGCCACCGGGTGATAGCCCATTTGCAGTCAAATATATTATTATTATTTAGTACCGACGTTAAAGAAAGAGCAGAGCTGTACATTTACTCCCCCTCTGGGCCTTCGTGGCCTGTTCTAGGGTGAACTTTACCTTTACCTGTACTTACTGTACACAGCACGAATATCGTGTGAACCGCGCTTGTGAGAATAAAACTCTTCTTCCATCGACCAACACTTTACCGCTACCTGCCCCATCAAATGCTACGGGGTTTCTTCCATTGTTATTATGAACGAATTATAGCCTTATGACTAGGGTCTGTCTGGAAATATGACAGAAATTCCTTTCTTTAACACTGAACGTGTAAATTTATTGCCTTTACAGAAAATACTTTTTCGACCGCACCTTAAAAAATTTTGAATGCAGTCCGCGCCTTTCTATCCTATTTCTTCAATATCCGTTTTAATATAAGCTGAAATTATATGAAGATAAATTTGTCCCTGTTCATAGACTGAGGACCAGGCCGTCAAGACGAATGGGATGGGTGAGGTTGGACTGTAGCTCATCGTATTCTTTATCTCGGCGCTAGAGGGAGGAAGGAGTTCAGCTTTAGCCCGAGAAAATATATTCGATATATTTTTGACAGAATGTTGAGTGCGCTGCAGAGTTCGTTTGGATGATGGGGAGCAGAGAGAACTCTATTGTTCCTGCCTAGAAAGAAACCCACGATTCTTGGCCGTAAGGTCCTTCGATTGAATGGTATGGTTTCTGAGCTATTCCGGCGGTCCTAGAATTTTTGCGCAGCAGCCCAACTTGGGGCTAGGCCAGCCACATTGTTGAGTTTTCTAGATGATAATTAGACACACACGCACACACGCAAGGTATCCTATGAGCGGGTGATAGGTTCGTCGCAGAGGCCGCAACCGAAACAACACACAACGAACACAAGAGACGATCAGCAGTATTCGAACCCGCAATCCCAGAAATCACTTGACTGCACCTTAGACCGCACGACCACATCAATCGGACGTCTACGGAGTTATGCCTGTAAAATCACAGGCTTCTGGAAAAAAGTCACATGGAAGTACAGAACTAGTCCTAATTATTTGATTTATTTGTTGCATAAAATTTTATATTGGGCGTAATAATTTATTTGTTTATTTTTACTACATACTGTATTGTCGAGCTGATTAATCCGTACTTACGCAAATTATTTGACTGCGTGAAAATACATAGAGTGAGGATTTTTTTCTTGAATCCCTGTATATTTAGACTGTCCGTATAAACACGCATATTTTTAGATGTTTTAAAAATGGGCAGTGACGGTTTCTACTGTGTATTTGTCGTTTTTTTTATGCGTAATGTACTTACCGTGGTAACTGGCACACATTGTGTGAAGCTTTGTTGTCCTTTCCCCTTGTTTAAAAGCGGGCTACTTTACATAATAGAAAATTGCGGCTCTATTCGGCAGAAGAGAAAGAAGAGATAATGAATACGTGGCAAGCAACTTTGCAAGAGCACTGTAACTTCTGATAGAATTACCCTTTGTGTGGTTTAACAAATGAAAGGGAAGTCGAGACTGAACGGGAAGGAAAAGATACTAACAAGGGAAACTTAGTTTATCATTTTTTTGTTTCGTCTTATATCCTTAGTGTTAAAATCAGAAAACGAACCAGTGTAAGTAAAAAAAAAAAATTAAGCGAAGTCTCTAAGGCAATGTCCGCAGAAAACGTACATGTCGCTTACTAAGAATGGTTAACTTGAAAATAATGGGTAGTGTCCATTATGAAATATTAAGTTGTGTGAGTTAACTGACCACTGGCTTTATGAAATTATGTAAATTCTCCTTTCACGCTGTGACTAGCATAAGAACGCATATATTTACATAGCAGTGTACGAAGTCCCATGCTATGTCAGGAGAACTAATATGCCTACAAAATTTGGAAATACGCCAACAGTGAAAAAGGGATGAAAAAGTAAAACTGAATTAAAATAACATGCAATAAGAGGCAAAGTAGTCTTGTTCATTCTTTGTCTTTGATTTATTTCACAACGCTGTCATTTGCTTAGATTATATTGCATCGAATGATTGATTAATGAATAAAATTAAATGTAAAATATGTGGAAGAAAGCAAGCTTTGCTTAATTCATGATACGAATAAAGTTAAAGGTCTCCTATGCGGTCCCACTGTAGAAGTGGAGGTATAATTCCAACCCATTCGCATCTTGGACGCTAGAAGGGAGTGCGTGGTCAACACCACGGCCCTGCCGCTTTACTCCGGGGAAATAAGCTGTAGTCATTGTGTAGGAGGCTGGGTGAGCGTCGGCGCCGATCTGGACGGGCACGGAAAATTTTGGCCCCACAGGGATTCGATCTCCGGACCGTCCAGCCCGTAGCGTGTTGCTATACTGACTATCTTATATGATGAGTACTACACACTAGTTTGCTCGGAGGGACTGAGGGAAATCATGAAATACGTCAGTCAGGTTAGCCAGCCTCCTGAATGAGATCTGAAACCAGGATTTCTGGCTACGAAGCCGAAGTTGCATTCAACCTCTGGACAGTGACTTCGGTACGCGTTGTTCTTATTCAGTTGATGGGCTGAACTTCTCTATGCTTTACAAACATCTGAATATTGGAACCAATTAAAATGTTAGAAGGTAACAGGGCGAAGTTCTCCTGTTAGCTGCTTAATTAAACACCACGCGGTGAATGTGTATGGAGGAGTGGAGATTTTTCTCCATGCATATCTAATGGTCACACTAAATGGATGTGGCCACCTTCGTTCCCCACGTGCATTACCTCCCAGAAAAAAGGCTGTCGATACCCATTAGGGAGGAGCATGTGTGGGTCTCACAGCAGCCCTGGACGCTGTGAAGAAGATTTTCTTGTCTCTGTCTGGAGTCGAACCACGATTCCTCAGTCATCTGGTCGGTAGCCTAGTTGCTATGTCGACTGAGCTCTTCTATGTCTAAATGAAGTAACATTTCACATAAATCGAACGTGAAGGAACAAACTGGATGGAATGGCTGTGGATGTGGTCCAGATGTAGGCTCCTTTGTTCGCGGTAATGAAATTTCTGTATCCAAAAAGCGGGGAATGTAAAGACCAGTTGCACGAATGTCGGCTGCCTGAGATAATTGTGTGTTTCATAATACAAAACACACGATTATCATTCTTTTTCTTATTTTCCTGCGTCCATTTTCTTCCCCCCTTCTTCACGCTCCCCTCGTGATTGTGATGTGTTTTTCGGGTACAATCGAACGCAAAGTGTTTCGAGATGCAGCGTGCTTAAGCAGACACACACACACACACACACACACACGTGCGGGTTTGTGCGTATGAGATTTAAAAGCCTAAATGTTGTGGCGTGTGTGCCGGGATCGAATCCCTTTAGGTTGCAAATTTTTCACACCCTTCCAGACCGGCCCTGGGGCCCACCTAGCCTCCAGTACAATGGGTACCGAATCTCTTTCCCGGGGGTAAAACGGCTGGGACGTGGCGTTAACCATCCACTCCCGCCTAGCGCCAAGGTTAAAGAAAGAGTAGATTATACTTCTACTCCCCTTCTGTTCCGTTATGGCAGGTTACAGGGAGAACCTTACCTTCTTACGTTTTACGTGTTGTGTTGGGCGGAGAAATAAATGAAGTCTTAGCTCCTATGGTCTGTTCAGTCTCCGTAGTCTGCTGTGATTCGGGAATTAATTGGCAGAAAAAGGCCACATCTCAATCGAAAACATGTCTGGAGAAACAAAAGGGAACCTAAGGATGACGACCTTTTAGAGGAATAATTGTTTCCTAAAAATCTTGTTTACTAATTCCCTCCTTAAATACAGTGCATCGTTCAGATCGTCAGTTTGTTGTTTTATTCATGTATTTCAATGCGGTGAATGCAGCTCGAATATTGAGCGGGTAACTAAGTCGATATAATGTAAGTTCAGGATACGCGATTCAGCTTATGATGTCGCTCTCAGATGGTCTTACCGCAATGTCTGATGTAATTCTGCGTTTGTAATAGACGGCACTTTGCTGACTACAGTTGACACATTGAAGATATGACATTTGTTATGTGGATATTCCTACTTGCCAACAGATATTCAGTTCAAGTTGTGGTTTTCTGGGTCATGACACCGGATCTTCTGGTACGTCGTTAGCACCACTTATGTTGAACGTACTGCTTCCATCTTTTACCCTGTCACAACCAGCAACACTCCAGTGCCAGTCCTCACCACCGTGAGAACCTACGTAAAATCTAAACATTAAAATTCTCATTCTCCGGCTTCTCCGTGTTATGAGCCGTGATGTTAGACTGGCAAACAGTGGTTTGGCTACCGGTGTTAATATTTTTTGCATAGCCAATTCCTTAATACCTGTGCTTTCCAGCATTCTCCTGCACCTTAGTTAATCCGGTGTCTGTCCCTGGAAATGAAGTGATATTGTGGTCTGACCACCTAATTACGTATAATGAAGTGGTTAACACTTCCCTTGTTGGTTTTCTAGGGACACCTTCTTTGTTTGGAACATGCCAATAGCAATTTTAAATATCTGTTGTCGAAAAGCCGTAAACTCTTGGCTTAAATGTGCAAGGAGTTAATGGAACTACATATGTAACTGGATTAATACCTGTTCACACACATACGTCTTCATGTTGTGCAGTTTCAAAAATATGTAAGATCCAGTTTGTAACTTTGTACCTAAATATATAATCCTTTTTGGCCAATTCAGTTCGTATGCTTAGTTGGATTATACGTTTTTAAATTTTTGCTTAACCACCAATGATTGAAATCTGAGATTTTTTTGGCGAACTGTGCAAAGTGTATTGGCTTGTGGGTTGTAACGTCCTTGAGGATTGGCAGAAGCTTCCGGCGTTTCGGTTTCCGATTTCCGATACGGGCAGTTACTGTCTTCTCCACCACCTCGAAACTGGCACAGATGCTCACATTTCTTATTTAGTGAATACTGACGCTTTCCCCGATTTACTGTCTCCGGAGCCTAAAGCTGACAGCCCACCTGATTCGAGTATATGCGAAACTTTACATGCACTTCACTTTGCGCGTTTATAGCATGGTACTGAAGCAAAAGGAGTAATTTTTATGCTTCTTACAAATTGCTTTTGCTTGAATTTGTTTTATTTTCGAAATAGAATAGAGTGTTTTCTTGAGTTCAGAGAAAGGGGTTCATTTTCACGGACAGTGACATTAGCAGTATTGGGGAGGCTGAAAAATACATTATGAATCCTTCACTCCTGAATTGTCTGGATGTAACAGACAGCGTCATTCCTCTGCTTCGATTATTGAGCTTGTCTGAAAGGATCGTTCTAAATGTAATTAACTAGTAACTTGGTTTGAATGCGTTTAGCCGCACGTAGATCAGTTGCACATGAACCTCCGTTGAAGATAGAATTAACCTACTCCATATCTAATCGCGTCATATTACTCGTATATCCAGTGTTACGTTTAAACAGTAACCCACACACATACCGGAAAGAATTGTACAACGTAGGCAGATTGTCTGCTTGAAGAGAACATATTATATTCCAAGTGCTTATTTAAAAGCGGAAACGGTCAAGTGCTCGGTTTGTTTTGAGAGCGAAATGAGCAGGGAAGTGTTTGGATATAATAGATATGAAGTGGCAGGGTGATGTAAAGTATTACTAAAATAATCATGTAAAGGTGAATGAGATAGGCAGGGCATGTAGTGTCCATGATACAAGATGTGTCGGAACATGGGAGAGGAAGAGACTAATTTGGTTGACACAGGCATAGTTAAGAGACTAGTTTCGTGGACACAGGCATAGTTAAGAGACTAGTGTGGTGGACACAGGCATAGTTATAAGACTAATTTGGTGGACACAGGCATAATTAAGAGTCTAATTTGGTGGACACAGGCATAGTTAAGAGACTAATTTGGTGGACACAAGCATAGTTAAGGGACTAGTTTGGTGGGCACAGGCATAGTTATAAGACTAATTTGGTGGACACAGGCATAATTAAGAGATTAGTTTCGTGGACACGGGCAGAGTTATAAGACTAATTTGGACACAGGCATAGTTAAGAGACTAATTTGGTGGACACAAGCATAGTTAAGGGACTAATTTGGTGGACACAGGCATAATAAAGAGACTAATTTAGTGGACATAGGCACAATTACTTTTAAAGGAATATGCTGTGAATGTGTGACTGAATGAACTTGGTTCTGAATTAGGCAGAGAGATGGATTCTTGTGAAAAAGCTAATAAATCTTCGGGTTCCGTTAGATGTGGGGCATTGTCCACTGTTTAAAAACTCCTCTGTGTTGCTTCTCCGGTTTGTGGTTTGTTGACCTGTGCACGAGCAACAATTTGTCGAGTGGCAGGATATTAGGTTATGGTTTATAAATGTGACAGAACCGACAGACAGGAAGTAGCGGCCTGTTTGACGTTGCTCTTGTACTGACTGAGCAAGATTCTGGCAATATTCATGATAACCCCCATCTGCGCCTAGATGCTGGTAACATACAGGACAATTCCTCTGCACCTAAATTCTGGCAGTCAATACAGTAACTCCCTTCTGTGCGTAGATGCTGGTGGTCTACTCCTAGGTTATGATAATCTTCAGGATGACTTTTTTCCTGCATCTAGATTCGAAAATAGGACCCTGTTTCTGAGGACTGCTACAATTTGGCGCAATTTTTTATTATTTTTAGTCGCGTTCGCAAAATTTGCGAAGAGCGGCTGATGGCTTCGTGATGTCTCCGTCCGCCCCTCAGTCCGTCTGTCTGTCCGCATGGAACAACTCGGCTCCCACTAGACGAATTTTCATAAAATTTGATACTAGAATATTTTTAGAAAATTTTCGAGAAAATTCAAGTATCTGTTAAAATCTGACAAGCATAACATGTGCTTTACATTAAGACCATTACACATTTTTTTATTATATCTGGATCATTTCTTCTTAGAATGAGAAATGTTCAAACAGAGAGTTGTACAAAAAATCAAAACGCATTTTTTATGCTCAATAACGTTTATTCGAGAATCGTGCCGTTTATGAGATAACGTGGAAAAATATTGTAGACCGGGGCACGATACAGATGACAATATGGCGCATGCGCATTGTATGCTGGATGGCTAAGTCTACAAATACACGCTCAGAATATGTAATAACTATTTCTTTTCTCCTGCAACGACGGTAGCACGAACGCACGAACGTGCCTCAGTGTTACGTTATGCGTACATTGCCTGTCTTGCTGGTAGTTAAGTACATGTACAGTGTAGTCGTTCTGTTCTTGTGTTTCTTGTTGTTTGTCACAGCCATGCTCTTCTGTGTAAACAAAATAGACGAAAATACGTTTTTCCTCAGCTAGGCAGTCACTATTTATAACACAGTAGGATAAAAGATTCAGGGCACAGGAAATAGTGGATATGTCTGAGTACGTCCGGACAAATTCTACAGGAATTTGACTGTATCTTCAATCACGTCTCTCTGACGTGTTTCGTATTCTGTGTGTCATTTCATTATCTTCAACCCACAACATTGTGTGGTATGTACTTTATGGACGAGAACACATGAGTTCTGTGGTTGTAATACGTAGGCCTGCATGCTGCGGTACTGTGAATGTAATATGTAAGCCTACATGCTGCGGTACTGTAAGTACCAGTCGCAACGTGGCAGATAAGGCTCTGCGTACTGTATCACTACCTGACTTTCTGAGCAGGCAAGGCGAGGTTTGACGTAACATTGCTTCTTCCAACGACTTGAATGGAGAATATAGACAACTATGCCTTTATAAACCTTCGGGGGGGGGGGGGGGGGGTAACCATATTTGGGCCCCCCC
>Ga0136643_10016707_pt1 | contig 11037 bp, 5 predicted proteins | sample TergutLab28metaG_FD_96883 | JGI IMG/M metagenome (GOLD analysis project Ga0136643, IMG submission 96883) | Labiotermes labralis P1 segment gut microbial communities from Petit-Saut dam, French Guiana - Lab288 P1 (version 3) (version 3) | ecosystem: Host-associated > Arthropoda: Insects >... | reverse complement strand
TTGGTGTTTTTTCCTCCCGCCCGGAAGATGTGTTCTTTCGCCACTTGTCTGCCAGGGAGTCCGCTGTGGAACTTTTGCCCCGGGCCTTTCAAAAGGAATTCACCCTTACTATTGTTTTTTTTTTTTTTCAGATTGGACAGACTGGTGATTTTCTCGCCTCCAAAGTGTCCGATTCTATTCTGGAACCCTGTTCAGTACGGATCGGGGCTTCTCCTTTTGGAGTTAAGTGACTCGGTCGTGCGGCACAGACGGAATAGAATGAGCGGTGATAACCCCCCCCCCCTCCCAAATATGCCTTCATGGCGTGTGACACGTTCTCTTTAATCTGACGTTTACTTTTCTTAATGCTGCTGTGCTTAGGGGGTATTGGACGTTTTTAGCTGTAATGAACGAAAGATACTGAAAAACATTATACCAAGAAATTTCTGATTGGATTTATGACTCCAAATGTACGTATTTGTACTAGGAATATTCTGAGTGGTTGATAGTGTTTACTCAGAATGTACATACGGATTTACCGTTAGTGTGTTTATTTATTGCTTCATAAACACACGGAAGCGCTTGCTTCCTTTTGTGTTGTTCTGTGTAATCGTATGATGTTTCTGTAACTCGTTTCACCTTACATGCATTTCCGTTAAATACATCTTACTGGTTGTACTTTCATGCTGCAGTCTGTAGATACTCCTGACCACCAGATATAAAATCTCAGAAACGTTAATAGTGGGAAGAAAGTGGCAAGCAGCGGAACTTACTTGCTTACTTACTGCATGGAGCAGATCCGTCTTGAGAAGCTAACCGGTTTTCAGCTAGTCAAGAAATTGCCCGCATTTTATGGAACCCGAAAGTTCATTAACGCATTCACAAGTGCTTGCACCTGTCCATATCCTGAGCCAGCTCGATGCAGTCCATACCCCCACATCCCACTTCCTGAAGATCCATTTTAATATTATCCTCCAATCTACGGCTAGGTCTTACAACTGGTCTGTTCCCCTCGTGTTTCCCCACTAAAACACTGTATACGCCTCTGCTACATGCCCTTCCCATATCGTTCTTTTTGATTTGCTCACCCGAACAATATTGGGTGACGAGTACAGATTGTTAAGCTGCTCATGATGTAGTTTTCTCCAATCCCCTGTTACTTCGTCCCTCTTAGGCCCAAATATTCTCAACCTATTCTCAAACACCCACCCTAGGTTCCTCCCTTACTGTGAGAGATAGTTTCACACTCATACACAACAGACAAAATCATAGTTCTGTATATCTTGATCTTTAAATTTTTGGATAGCAAACTGGAAAACAAAAGATTCTGCACTGAATGATATCACGCATTCCGTGACTACAGTCTGCTCTTAATTTCTTCCAGAATAGAATTTTGATTTTTGAAGGTTGTTCCTAAATATATGAAGTCTTCCACCCTTGCAAAGGAATTGTTATCAGTCTTTATAAAGTGATATGCCTCTATAATTACTACAGTCTGTTTTATCGCCCTTCTTATAGTTAGGTACAATGAGGCAGTTCCTCCTTTATTCCAAATAGAATTAATAAGTTCATGTATTTCAAAGTGAATTGTTCAACCCCCTACCTTAATCAGTTCTTCTGGGATTTGATCATTACCTGGTGGTTTGTGTATTTTTAACTTTCCAATAGCGAAGTCAACCTCAAAGGCACTTGGCTCAGACACAAGTGGTTCTGCTGTGTGTATTTCTGTCAGCCTAACATAATTAATCCCATGTACATTCAGTAGCAGAGAGTAATGGTTTCTCCACCAAGCCAAAATACTGTGGGAGTCTGTAACCAAATCACCCTTCTCATCCTTTACTACATTAGTTCTAGGCTGGTAACCCTTTTTACAGTCACTGATACCCCTATACATGCCCCTGATATTTTTAATTTTACTGTTAGTTTTAATTTCTTCAATTGTAGCTTTCAAATATTCCTTCTTTTTATTCCTGAAATATCTGCTAGCTTCACGTCTTACATTATTTAGATTATCCACATTGCATGGATCCTGTGACCACTGCACTTTAGCCTGCTTCCTTTGGTCTAAGGAACCTAAACATTTTTCATCAAAGCATAGTTTCTGCTGTGTCAATTCCTACAGACCTAGACTCTCTTTAGCTGAAGTTTTGATATTCTATTTAATATACTTCCCAACCCATTTATGTCCTAGCTATCACAGAAGCTGTCTAAAGCTGCAAACCTGTGTGAGGTCTCAATATGATATTGTTTTCTTACCTCAATCTCGTTTAGCTTCCTGAGATTAAATCTTTCCCCATCAAACTTCTTTGCTGCTTGTTTACTTATTGCCAGTCTTTCCCTAACTTTTACAACCACCATATAGGGATCGGTATCACATTCAGCCCCCCCTGACAGACCGTACAAAGACTATACTCGAATGCCATTTCCTAATATGTGATCAATCTAGTTGTGAATCTTCCCATCAGAAGGGGTCCAGGTGTACTTATAAATGTTTCGGTGTGGAAACATCTTGCTCTTAACAACCAGATTTTTTGATTTGACAAAATTTACTATTCCAGCGCCATTATCATTACTATCCTGATGTAGACTCTCATTCCCATTTGTCGGTTTGAAAATATTCTTTCTCCCCACCTTTGCATTAAAATCTCGGTACTTAAGAAGATGGTGGAAAAAACCTGCTCCCATTCCTCACAAACGTGGTCTTTTGAATCATCACGTTCTTTTCACTTGGTGCATGGACATTCCAAACAAAGATATTATACCTGCGACCTCTCAGAACTATTCATGACACCCTATCGCTAACAAACTCTTCTGTCTTAACTGCTGATAGTATTCTGTAGTGTAATACAAATCCTGTTCCCAATTGATGATTTTCGTTTCCTTTTCCATGGAAAAGATTATAATCCCGTGCTCTTACCGTGCCCCCTTTTCCCCACCTAACCTCCTGTGCACCCACTAAATCTAATTTCAATCTTGCTAAATCCCTGGCTGCAGCTTAAGTGACCCTGTATTGTACAGGCTCCTAACATTCTCTGTACCAAATCTCACGCCGCTTTTTCGTTGCTTAGGTCGTACCAGAGTATCAGTCCAGGTCCGAGACTTCGTGTGAACATTTTGTAACAAGATGCGTTTTACGGTGAGGAGTTTTTAGCACCTCGTCCAACCCACAATCTGGAGGACCATCCCTTCTCGGCTGTCCGCGACTGCTTATTCACTATATTTGCAGCTACTCTCCATATTGGAGGCCGTTCCTCCACCCGCAATCTGAAGACGCGCCATGCCGGGTTGTCACGGACCCACTTATCACGGGAAAGCAGCGGATGTAGAGAGGAAAATGAGAAACTGTAAATGTTTAATTTTAGAAACAAGATGTTAATAGTTCACATGTTTACTGACTCGCTCTTTACTTATTGATGGTTTGTTATGTGTGATAGTGATGGACACTGTCGGATTCGGTCTGGAATACAGTACTATTCTGAACGCGTTTAGCTTACGTAATAATATTGTGGTGGATAATTGCGAAATCACTTTTCGTCCGGTAGTTAAGTCGCGAATTTGGAACAAGTTTCTTTTTATCCTTTTTATTGAATTTTAATTTTTCGTTATTTTTTCATAACGCGTTGGAAGTTTACAGATGTTGTTTTGCGTGATGGACGTAATTCTTTCTCCACCAACATTGTCAAAGATCAGTTTCATGTTTGATCGGACAGTTCGATACATTGTACCGACAAACGAAGACATGCGTTCAGTTTCGTTTGTGGCTGCTATAGAAGGCATAAATTTTCAAAGCCAATAAGGAGACCAAATGTTGCAAAATTACTTGCTCTGTAATAATTGAATCCCCTGAATGATGTCATATTTTGCCTATGTGTATATGTGTCGAGTTCGTAGATAAAATATTGAACAGTTTTTTGTCAGGCACTTTGTCAATGGGAGTTCTGACAACAATATCCTATTACGGCTCGCGTTATTGACGTTCCCACGAGTCGGGTGGTGGAGGACAGTGCTACTGTGCATGAATGGAAACCACCTCACAGAGTTGGTCTTCACTGTTTAGCAGGATGATACATCGCGTATCTTTGGCCAAAGCGTCGCGTTGTGACAGGTATAACCATAGCGTCTGACCCGTTTGGGAAAGTCAGTAGGCCTATATGTATTTTTCTGAGCAGTGAGAAGTGTGGAATGCGACCATCTGCATTTCTAACTTTTAAAACGGCGCTACAAGATTGTATTGCGTATTACGCCAGTTTTTTTTCAAGCCTGATTCGAATGTCTTGTTTAAAAGACGATAAAAATATCCTATCACCTTTTGTTTTGTAAGGGACGATAGTTGGTGTGTCACTTAAGGATAAGCTTCGCATATTTTTTTTTGTATTACGTACCGGGAAACTCTTCTCCTTACATGAAAAGATCATTCACAGTCGTCACAACGGCGTGTCATGACGGTCGAGGCTGTTTATGAAATATATTTCACTGTTGCATACCATAGATACATCAGACTTGGAATGGTGCTATCTGATAAACACTTCCAGTTTTGAAGTTATTAATATGCATCGTTACGTTTTCATTACTGTGCCACATCCATCCACATTTCTCGACGGAATCTACTTTTTCTGGGCTTCTGGTTTGACTTCCGTTTTGTCATAAATTCTTTACATTTCAAGGAGTGGAAGTTCGTTGTGCATTAGAGTAAGGCTCGAACTGTGTTCTCATGCCTTCGGTTTCTGTCGTTTTACCGGACATTTGCTCATAACCGAGAACACACGTTCTTTATGCGCTGTTGTTCAAGCAGTGAGGAGACAAGCTCGGTTTCTCTCCTAAGATGCGAAACATTCTTGACTGATATTCTTCAGTATTCTGGCACTTCTTTTCACTGCCGATAACATCATATCCCAGTCGCAAGCTTGCTGGTTAGTGAACCTCCGTACCAGAGACACTTCATCAAATAAGCGATCAATGTTCATTAATATTCACCGATTCAGTAGTTCAACCTCCAGCCGCCTCATGTTAATTTCATGTATCCAACTGAAGGATTCCCCTTACCACATTTCTATGCACCTTACGAATTTTGTATACAAAGAAAATTGTTGGAACTCTGCAGGTTTAATATTTTCGGTCCCCCCTCCCCCCCCGTTTTTTGATACACGCATTGTGGTTTTCGGGGGAATAAACTTGCCTTCCCTACTGCCTTCCGATCTTAACATTTTCATTGCACTGATAGTGGTTTCGTCAGTTACAAGAACTGTGTCGTTAAAAAAAAATTGAGTTGGCCACAGAAAGTTTACAAGTGTATTTCCCCACCGTTTCTCAAAACCGGCTTTATTACGATTCCATTTTGCTCCTGTCATTAGAAGTGGGACTTAAATGCTGGAAACGTAGTAGGAATCCCTTCTGTGGCCGGAAGAAGGAATATCATATTTCCGTGCTGCAAAGCCTCTTGTACTTCACATTGATAAAATTACTTCCTCGAAAGTTCGTTTTGGAAGAGCTTATTGGGAGATCCGGGCATACACGTGATGATGATAATACTGAAATGAATCCTAGATAACGTAGCATGTGATGTAATGGATTTGGTAGAAGTGTCAAGAGAACAAGAGCCCAGTGGTGATCACTGTTGTAATAAAATTGCTGGAAATTTGAGTAGCTACCAACTATCGGATTTCCAAAGAAGACCTTGGAGTTAGTTTAAATACTTAATCACGAATATAATGCGTATTATGCGCCCTCTTATTTATGACTTTTATTTTGTTCAAGAATGTTTAGAGAAATTTTTTATTGTGCTTCGCTGAATTCAACATGTCGCGTTCCAGAGAATATGCGAACATTATACCCGACGTTCTATGTGTCCGTCGTTTATTGCGGACGTACAATTATCTTGTATAAAGGGACCTTGTATATTACAGCAGTTTAACGGGTTTAAAGTGCAATAAGTGGTATTTGACGTCATAGCAACGGAACTCATCTCCCGATGGTTGTTGTGACTGTAGTAGTATCACCTATGTAATGGATGGAATTTAGTGACAGTCCCATTTAATCTCTTGGCATATTGGTGGCGCTCCATCACGACGGCCAGGCTGTGCAGTCAAGGATTTATGTCGCATAAATGACGGATTATTACTCTTATTTTGGAAAACAACTGAATCGGCATTTTCTCCGAGTATTTGGGCTTCCCCTGTCACTATCATTCCAACATTGTTCCATCTTTATATTTCAGTCATCTGCCATAGACATGGAAAATCTTAGCAAGTGACAGGGTCGTGAAATATAATGTCTTCGTCGGTATATGGACTCATATTGTGAGGGTAACGACTTTACATTCAGTAAGAAATACAACATTGACAGTAGAAGATCATGATAATCACGGAGTGATGACAAACACAGTGCAAGCAGGAGGAGGTCGTGTTTGCTGGATTCAGACACTGCGGAATCTACACAGCATTTTCCTGATCTTTCGGATTATGCATGTAGAATAGTGTTGCATTTGGTAGCTTAGTGTCGGGTTTACAAATTCAGACATTGCGACCACAGTAAATTTGTGGTTTATTGCTAATGAAAGTTTAGTGCCGCACACTCAATAACCAGTACGTCCAAAATGGATAGTTGAAAACTTTTTAAGTGAGATGTTTTTAACAGCAGTAAATGTTTGTGACCTTGACGCCGAAAGTATTTGATGGAGACTGCGACTTTCTGCAAGCAAATACGCCAGTTGTTTTGGTTGCAGAACATCTCATTGTCTAGTCAAGTAGCGGGTTATGGCCCCAATTTGGTTTGACGAAACGGCCGAGTTTGCAGTCGACATGTTAAGTGCTATCTTTGGCTGTTTGAAATGGGATTTAGGACAACGTGCAGCTGTCACCCGATTGCAGGAACTCTGAAATGACACACAACAGTAACATGACTGCACGCTTTCTCGATATTTATTTCGTATTGTTTAAAAGTTTGTTGTTGATAGTAGTAGGCGGTAGGTATATATATGAAACATAAAATACAATTTCATAAATGAAAACCTACTGATACTATCCTAAAAACTGCAGAAACCCCTTACACCTAATGTTGTATCTACTGAGCGACAGTGCGATGAGTGTGTTAATTTAAAGCAATTCTCAACAACAGTTTTCACCTCTTCGGTGTATGGTGTGCATAATCAATTGACACGACCCTCTATACTATTCGACCACGTCAAGATTTCTTGGTATTACTGACATCGGGTTCTGTTTAATATGAGTATATCGCTTTTTATCCTTATCAGCTGCAAATGGTAACTTTATTGCGGCTATTGGGTTGCTTGGGGCAAAGCGTGACGCGGCGATTTTTGTTATCTCGAAAATAAAACTGGAATATCATTTTTGGGACGGGCCTGTAAAATCCAGTGCTTGTTACACATTGAAACACTCTCGTCTCCACACGTTGAACACTTTTGCAACGAACGGCACACTGAAGACCGACTGTGAGCCTACAACCATGTCATGGATCGTCGACGAAAAGCCACTCTTTCGTACCAGAAAAACTTATTCGTGACAGCCGTACTGGATGAAACGTTGATGTAAGAATGCAAGCTGTGTTTCTTTTCGGTTATTTAACTCAGAAGACGGGTTATGGCTTTAGTGTTATTGTTTATATTGTAATGGTTCGTCCGCGGAGTACAAGAAGTAATGGTCAGTGTCATATAGTTGCCACCACCAGATGATTTGAGGGAGGGTTTCCGATCTCGCTAAATGAGATTGTTGTCTGATGATAACACTGGACAACAAAATTTAACTTTTTTTTTTTGGCCCACGAACTTTAATAGGTGAACTTATCAGTCCTTTTTATGCTCAATTCAGATATGTATACCGAATTTTTCTGTAAGGCAGAATTTCAAAGATACAGAGGACTGTATTTGTGCAAAATAGTACTTTACGTACTACTGAAACTTCTAAAATATAGAGGCGTATGACTTTCGCCGGTAATTGGCTTCAGGTACATACCTCTTCAGTGTCCAGCAATAGTCTGTCAACGTACTTGAGGTCCACTTCCCTTGGTATCGCTTTTCCATAGCCAAAATGTCTTGGTGAAATCTTTCACCGTGTTCGTCACTGACTTCGCCGAGATTTTCTGGAAAAAAATCCAAGTGGGACTCCAGAAAGTGGATTTTCAGACTCATATTGCATCCCATAGCTTTGTTGGAAGTCAACAGGTCCTGCACAACATCCTGATAGTTCGCTGCTTTGTGATTTCATAAGAAGTCCTTGCATATCCTCTTAAAAGACAACCATGCCTTTCTTTCAGTCTCAGTCAGGTCTTCATCGAACTGTTCTTCTTGCATCCGTTCCCTGATCTGGGGTCCTGTAAATATACCTTCCTTGCTTTTGCGTCACATTTGGGAACTTATTCCTCAAATATTCGAATCCATGGCCGGTTTTATCCATACCTTTCACAAAGTTTTTCATTAGGCCCAGCTTTATGTCTACTTGGGGGGCGGAAAATTGTTCTCCGGAAGAACAAGAGGAGGATTGACGACATTTTTCTCCCCTGGCGTCAGTGATGTTCGTTTAGGCCACAGTTTAATTACATAGTGATTCTTCTTGCCCCGGCTGTCCCACTCACACAGGAAACAGCAGTATTTTGTGTACCCGAGTTGCATTCCGAGTAACAGTGCTACAACCTTGAGATCACCACATACCTTCCACTAAAATTCGTCGTACTTAGTCTTTCCCAACAGTAGCTTCATGCTCTCATAACTTTCCTTCATGTTGGCTGCGTGAGCCAGAGGAACGGAGGGGAATTTATTTCCGTTGTGGAGTATAACCACCTTCAAGCTCACTTTTGACGAATCAGTGAACAAGCGCTACTGATCTGGGTTAAATTCATGGCCAAGAACTTCCATAACGGAACAAAAATCATTGCAAATCACTACACCATCTTCCTGCGAGAAGAGATCCTTGAATTCTTCATGGCGCCCACGGTAAAAACACACCTTAGTGTCATGGCGCATAAGATTCCAGCCTTTTAACCTGGAGCCTAAAAGTTCAGCTTGCTTCTTTGACAGGCTCAAATCGCGGACGATTTCATTCAGGTCCCCTTGAGTCAGCAGGTGTGGTTAATTGGAAGAACTGGCTCTTGCAAAAGTTGGATCACAATCCATACTGTTGTTAGCTTGCCCTACATCTTTATCACTTCACTCACTGTCACTTAGCGTCATGTTTGTTGGAGGTTTTGGCACTGGTAACTCCGCACTGTGAGGTACTGGTCTCATCGCAGATGGTAAATTTGGATACTGAACAGTGTGTTTGGACTTTACTGTTACACCAGTGATACTGGTCAGGCAGAAGTAACAATCTGAAACACGGTCCGTGGGCTGTCTCCAAATCGTAGGAATGGCGAAAGGCTACAGCGTGAACCTTTTGCCCATTTCGCGAGACGTTTGGCACATATCACACAACAAAAATGGGGAGCCCAACTCTTGTCCTGATCTCCCACTTTGCAACCGAAATAATGCTCACGGTATTTCTTAATCAGGGGTGTGAAAGACCGTCTTCGGGATTTAAATGCCACCTCACCGCAGATGTAGCAGAATGCATCCAATGAATTTACGCACTTTCTTGGCATTTTTATGGCGGAACAAACATTACGTACTTCTGAGACGATAACACACTGAGCTCTGGCCAGCAATCTGCAGAGGACTGTTAGTCACACGAGTATGACACGTGACAGTAGGCTTGTTACATCATGTCCTGACTACGTCTTACAGGCCCTCATTGACTCACATATGTAGGTGTGTGCGGCCACATAGTCTGATGCAACGCAAAAGATGTGGGTGATAGAGAAAATTCTGGAAACATATTCGAATTGAGCGTCCAAAAATACATCAGAAATGGACATTTTTCTTCATGGGTCAAAATCTTTGTTGACCAGCGTAATTAGTTGTAACCCGGTTTGTGCAGGACCTCCTTGGACCTAGTGTACACTTCTGAAATACGTTCTGCTTAAACCCGTTCCTTAACTGTCACTGTCAACATTGTATGTTTATGTTGTCACATGACAAGTAATTATCTGTGTAAAGTACTAGTATTTTTATGAGCTCCACATGACACGCATTTACATCCCAGCCACCACTGTTCAGTCACCCTTAATATCAGACTTGCGTACTGAGTTCTGTCGAGGAATGAACTTAACATCTCTAATTTAGCAGGACTTACTGTGTAAGTCTGGTCCGTATTTTCCTACGCTTACTGGACTATCTGATGTGGCAGTAAAATGGTTTGCTGGCTAACTTGATAGTTATACACAATTTGGAAGATCTTGTATCGGGATTTCACATCCGGCTTTCAATTCGATTATTTGCCTTTCTGAACGACCTTCGGCCCCCCCCAACCCCCTTCCTTAAATTCCTGTAGAATGACAGTGATATTTGTGTCTTACCTTGGTGCTAATAATACTGCATACCTCTGGGATTGACTGGACCCGGGGCGGCCCGCCCTTGTGACGGCTGCAGGAGTAAGGAGAAAAGTTGAACTAAGTATCTGAATAAAAGTTCTTGTTAGGAAATACGTATATATTTTTAAAAGATATGAAGGAAGTCATATTAAATTCAAGTACTCGTGACGGACTGTACAGGCTGCGGAGAACAGAAAGGCGAGCGGGCTGTGCCCTACGCAGACTGCGCGGTGGGGCAGCACAGGTAGGGCAAATGGTGTGAGGGACAGCGAGCCAGACATTTTTTCAAGGATGACTTCTTAAATCTGTAGGCGTAACTTCGGAGGGGGGCGGGGGATGTCCCTCCAATATTTTTATACCTAAGAATATTTTTTTGGCTACGTAGTGGAAGGGCAAATAAAAAGATTGGGGGAAAGGAGTGTATGTGTTTTAAAGACTGGTTCAAAACAATCTTCCCTCTCTTTATAACGTGACTCATTGACTTGACTTCTAATAATAGCCATCGGCGATTAACCCCCCCCCCCCTCCTGTTACCCCAACTACTCCTTTTATTTTTTCTGATTTCCTTTTTTTAAATTTCAAACCCTTGCCTTTTTATAACCCCTTTTAACTAGCTGTTTTAAAAATTATATTTTTTAATAT
>Ga0136643_10016706_pt1 | contig 11038 bp, 8 predicted proteins | sample TergutLab28metaG_FD_96883 | JGI IMG/M metagenome (GOLD analysis project Ga0136643, IMG submission 96883) | Labiotermes labralis P1 segment gut microbial communities from Petit-Saut dam, French Guiana - Lab288 P1 (version 3) (version 3) | ecosystem: Host-associated > Arthropoda: Insects >... | reverse complement strand
GTTGTTGTTGTTGTTACCTTAGACAATGCTGGACGATTAAACCTTAATTTCTTGGAGGTAAAGACATTTAGCATCCTTCAGCTCCATGTAACCTCTGTATCACAATTTTCACTGGTTAGAAGAATATCTGCAAGGTCTAATGCGAATACCATTCTGTCTGAAGATGTATTGTTTTAAATTCCGAAATAGGTTACTCTTTTCACGAAATAATGCCAGTGGTAAAGGTTAAGGTAAATTTCACCCTAGAACAAGCCACGAAATCCCAGAGGGGGAGTGGAGGTATAGCTCTACTCTTTCTTTAACCTCGGCGCTAGATTGGGGTGGGTGGTCAACGCCACTCCCCGCCCGCTTTACTCCCCTAAAAGACCCGGTACTCCTAGTATAGGAGGCTGGGTGGGCCTAAGAGCCGGTCTGGACTGGTGCGGAAAATCTCGCCTCCACCGGGATTCGATCCCCGGACCGTCCAGCTCGCAGCGAGCCGCTGTACGGACTACGCTATCCCGGCTCCGTAATGACATTGGTGGCCACCCCAAAGATGAATTCGTGAGGTGGAGACGATCAAGCGTCACTTCACTTGGAAGATTCCCGTCCTAGGCCTACCAATCGGCTGTTCATCACGAGTGACATACGCCCTGCTTTATTTGCTATTGTAATGAGAACGGATGCCCGGGTTGAGAAGAGCTTTCTACTGCACTTGTCCATGTTGGTGAAGTGTGTGAAACCTTGCACACTGGCGGAACGAAATCTTGATTGTTGAAGAGAAAAGAATTTTCCGTACCAAATCGCACTGCTAAAATCTTTTTTAAACGCCTAAATGCCTTGTCCTTTCTGTTTCAAATGAATAAAGAAGCAAATTCGACACACGCGTATGTGTAACAACAGTAATAACGACAATAATAATAATAATAATAATACGAGTTTCTTTTTCGATTGAAATGCATACAAAGTAAATTAGATTTATTATTATTATTATTTCCGAATTTATCACTTCTCAGCTTTGGCTGGGAAATATTCACCTATCCTGGGATGTAGTAAATCAACAGGATTTGGCTCGGTGGTCTTATTTGTAGTTTGAAAAGTTTCTTACAATTGAAAATGTGCCAAGAATTACAGATTCCTGCATTTGTGTATATGTATTCGGATGTAAGTTAAGTCTTGTTAGACTTTGTGATAGTGACTTTGGAATTACTCCCGTAGATAATATTACTATCGGGATCACTTGTGCTGCCTTTTGCTTCCACATGGCACATATTTCATTCGCCAGTTCTTGGTACTTGTTTTGTTTGTCTATTATTGTTTTGGCGAGATTATGTGTATTCGGGACAGCTATGACTATCAAAAAGATGTTCTTTCTTTTCTTATTCACAAAAGTTATGCCAGGTCTATTAATAGGTATTGTTTTGTCCGTAAGTATGCCGCGATTCCAGTACAGTTTGAAATTTTCATTCACCGGTACATTGGCTGGTGTGTACTATAATATGGACTTTTGTCGTCAATCAATTCAGCTGCTTCTGCCAGTTTCTGATGGATAACTTTAGCTAGTCCTTCATGTCTCTTTACATACTCGCTAGGTGCTAGTTGCTCACATGCTGAAATAATGTGTTGGATTGTCTCTGATTCTTTTCCACATCTCCTGCACACCTCATCGGCGTCTGGCTGCTTCAAAATATATTTCTTTTAGTTCTTTTTAGTATGACTTGGTCCTCTATTGCTGTTAGGAAGCCCTCTGTTTCGACGAACAAATCCGCGTTTGTCAGCCATTTTTTCGAGGCTTCTAGGTCTACATATTGTTGGCTGAGGTCATACGGATGGCGGCCATGCAAGGTTTTTTTGGGGACCATAGTCTCTTGACTTTGTTATTATATTCTTCATCTGTGGTGAGTTCATTTGCATTCGCACGGACCAAGTCCAATGGTGTGCACCTATCATCTGCTTTTACTAGTTCAGCATGAAGAGAAGACGCGACCTGTTTGTTTAAGAAGTATGTCTGAAGGAGCTTCACCTGTTTATCGTGCAGTCGAGTTATATCAGTCATCTTCTGCCACCCATTTGACGTGGTAGAGTAAATCTTTCCTTTGCAGCACGGGGGTGGTGAAATCTATATCTCTTGAGTAACGTTCTCATTTTGGTTTGGAGATTCTCTAAGTCTGTAGGTGTCCATTTCACTATTCCGAATCTAAAATTTAGTACTGGGGTCGCATAAGTATTGATAGCTTTTATCTTACTTTTTCCATTCAACTTTGTCTTTAATATGCTTTTGTGCGACTTAAGTATTCTTCACCTAGCTTCTATTTCATTCGGGCATGCTTAATTGTTTAGCTTGCATGTGGCTCAAGTATCTACACATGTCATCCTCTTTAATTGCTTCCATTGTATCATCATCCTCTGTTGTGAAGTTTCTCATTTCTGGTTTCCCATTTTCAATAATAATAATAATAATAATAATTGTTGTTGTTGTTGTTGTTGTGTCGGGATTAGATGCAATATTCAGGAAGTCAGGAGGAGGGTTACTACTGGACGTGTAGCCTTATTCCAAATAGCCTGCATTCTTAAAATCGTTTTGTGCAATTCACGTGTGAAAATTTCTCGCCAAGTTACCTTCTGAGTCCGGTATATCAATATTACTGCAGCACAATTATGATTGCATGAATAAGTATAAATAAGTCCTCTGATTTCGACATACCAAGGAACTTAGAGAACTGAGAGTTTATAGGTTTTCGCATCGGAGCAGTTATCTCTGTTATTTTGGGATGTGGCACTTCTTCTGTGGCTGATGACGCCCAACTGTTCATGAACCTTTCGATCCTTGCAAACACGACCACTATGTGGTATCGAAACATCGAACACAAATGGCCCAGTGACGCAGCGCCACATTCCAGACGAAAGAGGCCTCAATTTGGATATGTGTTTGGGATTCCAGTCACTCGCGCTTGTTCACTTGCGAAAACGTGCGGTTCTTCAAATGGTCAGGCTGCAGTGCTCTATGCCTACTGTTCTGATTCAGCTCACCTGACGTGTCCTGCATTCATATTAGGAGAAATGCTTCCCTTAAAATCCAAGTTTACATAACAGGTTCTGCATAGGGGTGATTCTTTTAATTTTCCAGATGATATAACGCTAAAGGTAAAAGGGAAAAGTTCGCCTTAGAACAGGCTACGAAGGTTCAGAGGGGGGTGGGGTGGGGGGTGGAGGAAGTATAGCTTTACTTTTCTTTAACCTCGCTGCTACATAGGCCCCGGCCGCTTTACCTCTAGGAAAGAGACCTGGTATCCCGTGTATAGGAGGCTGTTTGGGCCCCAGGGCCAGACGAGTTCGGAAAATCTGGCACCCACCAGGATTCGATCTCCGGACCGTCCAGCCCATAGCGAGTAGCTATATCAACTAACCTATCCCCGCCCACCCAGATAATATAAAAGGATTTAGATTTCTTTTTGACATGAAACGGCTAAAACTGTTATTTTGTTTTCGTATTTCTTGTTCAACAATGCTGTGACAGAAATGCGAGATAAAAACTGCTATAAGTAAATTGACATACGATACCAGTGCTGGCGTGGAACTCGTGCTGTCCTAGCCGAGGCCGTGCCGATTGACATGAAATCTGGAAGCCTCAACCTCCTGGAACCCGCAGGGTCTGTACAGGGATTGCATTACATTTGCCTTTGTTTTGTTGTGTTAGAGTTTGTATGAGTAACTGTCGTTGAATTTAATTTTCGTTTATTTTGCTTGTGGTTTACTTAACTATCGTTTTAATAGCTCAGGATGTAGGACACCGAATAGTGAACTGGAAAGGATGTGGAAGGAAGCGGTCATGGTATAATTTGCGATATGTCGATATCTGCCTAGAGAGATTGATGTGAACCATGAAAACGACCTCGGCTAGGACAGCACGAGTTCCACGCCAGCACTGGCATCGCATTTCTAACATATACGTTGAAGCAAAAGCAGCACACGTTTAAGAAGTCACCCTGAATATGGCCAACAATTGAGGTCGAAACATACCGTAGCATTAATCAATAAATAAAAAGTATTGTGCAACAGGATGGTATTGCATCTTGTATATGTAAGATATAAATTTGACAATGGTTTAACACGTTAAACATCACCAATATGTGGCAAGAATTTTTCCATTACCATTGGAAACGTTGTGAGTGTTTGTGCTAAGTGATAACGGAAAAAGTTCTGGTACATATTAGCGATGTTTCACAAATAGCTTTTTAGCTTTAAATTCTCTTTACGTTTGCTTACATTTAGCTTTTGTGTGGCATCGAAGGAGTGCACTTGAGGCTCTCATAGGCCTGTACTCTTGTTGCAGTAGCCTTCAGCACACGCTGTTACACAAAACACATACACGCGTGAGTTGTCTGTCATTATTCAAACCCTAAACTGAACATCGTGATTTATAATTTTGCTTCTCTCGCGGCAATCTGGTGAGGCAGCTTCCTGTCAGAAACCAGGTTTCCGAGGTAAATATCATATTGTCACATGAAGCAAAGTCCAAACACAGGGTAGATATGAGATATGCCGCATACCTGAGCGAAATAAAGTATTTGATATACGATTTGTTTGACGTGATCGGTGTCACTGTTCCGCAGAGTGGAAATTGTTATTAGTACTGACAATATGCAACACACAATTTATTGAGGATTAGGCCACGTCCATGTGAAAAGTTACAATTTTCCAACAATATTTTGAAAAAAAATTTGGCTTGATTAATTTTGGAGAAATTGGTACATAAACTGAAGACTTTTCCTTTGTTGCGACGCGACTTACTGTGTTATCATAATGAGATTTATGCTTCGGATTATGACTGTAATATTGACTGGTATAATTTTTGTCGGGTGACCGCGGTGGCACAGTGGTTAAGGTGCTGTGCTACAAATCGGAAGGTCGCTGGCTCGATCCCAGCGGGTTTCATTGGGAAATTTTCACTGACATAAAATCCTTCCGATCGCACTATGGCCCTGGGGTCGACTCAGCCTCTAACAGAAATGAGTACCAGGAGCATTTCCTGGTGATAAAGGCGGCCGGTGCGTAAGGCTGACAAACTTACCACCATCCTGTGCTGTTGTCATGAAATCTGGCAACCTTAACTTCCTGGAACCATCTGGGCCACTCCAGGCCTGTAACGGGACTGCTTTACCTTTACTATGATTGTCGTTCCAACAGTTAATCGTCGAAGAGCCTTGCGTTAAAATTAAAACTCTTTCTGTAAGCCTATATTCACTCTTTTAACAGACGCATAAACTATTTGAGCGTGTGTGTGTGAGTGCGTGTGCGTGAGTGTGCATGTGTGAGTGTGCGTGCGTGTGTGAGTGTGTGTGAGAGTGTGTGTGTGTTTGTGTGAATGTGTGTGTGAGTGTGTGTGTGTATGTGTGTGTGTGTGTGAATGTGTATGTGTGTGTGAATGTTTGTGTGTGAGTGTGTGTGTGGATATATGTGTGTGTTTATGTGAGTGTGAGTGTGTGTGGTTGTGTGAGTGTGTGTGTGTGTGCATGTGTGTGTGAAAGTGTAGGTGTGTGTGTGTGTGTGCATGTGTGTTTGAGTGTGATGTGTGTGTGTGCGTGTGTGTGCATGATTGTGTGTGTGAGTGTGAATGTGTGTGTGAGTGTATGTGAGCGTGTGTGTGTGTGAATGTGTGTGTGATTGTGATTGTGTGTGTGAGTGTGTGTATGAATATGTGTGTGTGTGAGAGTGTGTGTGTGCATGTGTGAGTGTGTGTGAGCGTGTGTGTGAATGTGTATGTGTGTGTGTGAGTGTGTGTGTTTGTGAGTGTGTGTGTGTGTGAGTGTATGTGTGCATGTGTGTGTTTTTAAGAGTGCTGCCTCCGTGTAAGGTAAAAGCACATTCTGTTCTGGTATTAAGCCTTTTTTGGTTGATACGAATTGGTTACAACATCAGTGATAAATACGCGAAGACACTATGTAAAAGGCGAACTTCCGCACACTCGTGTCGGCTATTACGCGATTTCAGTGCCCACTGTTTAGATATAAGGTGGATGACGGGGCCAAGGTTTTTCTGATTTGACCCTATTTTTAATATGCCGTTTTCTGCAACTCGATTTTGTCACAAACGCATTATATCAGAACTGAATCTAACGTCGTCTCTTTCCTCGCTATGAGGACATACGAGTGAGTGGAGTTGTGGCTCGACTCGTTCTTATCCTCGGCACTTGATATAGTTGAATATTCAGCCCCACGCCCCGGTCGCTTTACCCCCACTAAATTTTACACCGTAGCCCATTGAATAGGAGGGTCGGTGGGTTCCAGCGCCGATCGGCGTGCTCCAGAGAGAAGAAAAGTCTCTTTCACTTGCCGCGAATCAAAACACTTTTCCTTGGTTGTGCAACCAGCATCCTTATCACTGTGTTACACCTAGAGTCACAGCACGTTACTTAATGACCATGAAACGTCGTTGTCCTGGTTGGATTCACTCTTCTTGTTGAATCGCTTATGTGTCGCCTTGTTTGCCTTAATTCCTTTTGAAAATGTTCAAGTGTGGCTTTATTAATTAAACAGTAAAACAATCCCAAAAGTTTGGATGAATTGCGACATTTAATTTCTTCCACACTGAGCAACATAAATTGTTTTACCTATAGGATTTTTTTTAAAACAAATACGCTAGTTTTAAAATTACACAAATGTGTGTAAGTAAGAAAGAAAGAAATATGTGCTTACGAAGTATATGCCAGTTCTGTGTAACAACAAATCAGTTTGACCACTGGCTTCGTTATTACAAAACCAAACTGTAATTAAAGGACTCTATTTGCCTTGTCTGTATTGGTTGATGTTAGTGAGAGAGAAAAAACTAAGTTACTTTTTACACACACATACAAACACACACATACACACACACACACACACACACACACACACACATATATATATATATATATATATATGTGTGTGTGTGTGTGTGTGTATCAGAGATCGCCAATTTAAAATTGTCAGAATTCATGGCATTCTACAAACAAGTGTGGATTATTTCCTGTCAGCACCCGTAGGCGTGTGTTGTTTCTGGATATCAGTTAAGATAAAATCAACTAACGAAGTGATATTGTCCAATCTCCGCTTTTAGGTTGTCAACACTAGCGCTGATGTCAGGGATAAGTTCGTTGCTAAAACACTATCATAATATTAATAAAAGCACTTCACTTCACTTCACTTCACTCTCTCGTTACTACACATATACCGTACAGCTCTGCAATAAAAGTGTGACAGTATTCTTTAAATACACTGCTCTTATAACCAGACGAAAAATAATGTCCTATACAATTAACTAAAGCACCTGACACTAATTCGAAATACACGAATCAGTATTATGTGTAGGAATAGCCCCTTTCCTAAAAGTCGTTGACACCATGCCGTTAAAGGTGACCACTTTTGATTCTTTCTGTATACGCGTACACTCTCTTCAGCAGTAACAACACAGTAAAAGGTAAAGGAGCCCCGTTACAGGTCTGGAGTGGCCCAGAGGGTTCCAGGAAGTTAAGGTTCCCAAATTACACAGGATGGTGGTAAGGTTGTCAGCCCTACGCACCGGCCGCCTTTACCACCAGGAAATGCTCCTGGTACTCATTTCTGTTAGAAGCTGAGTCGACCCCGGGGCCATAGTGCGATCGGAGGGATTTTATGTCAATGAAAACTTCCAGTGACACCAGTTGGGATCGAACCAGCGACCTTCCGATTTGTAGCACGGCACCTTAACCACTGTGCTACCGCGGTCGCCAGCAACACAGTAGGCGTGCGAATTTGTATGGCGAACAACTCTCATTGTCGTTTAACATAATGTATTAACGAGTTTTGTGGAGACTGGGAATTCAGAGCATTGTGATCGCGCGACATATTTTAAGGTTATGACGATATTTGAGGCATTATTATGACTTGTCACGTTAAACATCGGGGATTACTACGATCCTTCTAAACCCGAAATGTGACTGCTTGAACTGTGCGTGATTTTAGAGGGATTACTTGTTGAATTATAAAAAGCACTTGCAATTGTGGATATCTAATGGATATTAGGACCAAAGGCAGAAAACGAACGTCCGTTGTTTTCCTCCGAATTTCAATAAAGATGGTCGCATTGTTCTATGCCATGTGTAGTGTGGAACGGTTCATAACTCAGCACATTCGCGTAAGTATAAGGAAGTGTTTGTTGTAGATGGAATGTTAATCGGAGAGACAAGCAAGTATGGTGTAACATAGCTCCAATAAAGGGACAAGGCCTACCTAGTGAAATGCCGTGCGTTCCGCGGGAGGGGTCTAATTGTTAGACTCACAAACAAATGGTAATGCTGATGACTTAGCGACGATCACGTTATTTGCATTTCGTAAATAACAAAGGTTTGGATTTCGGGTGTGTAACAAAACAAATAAACATGCGTCCGCGGAGGTAGAATTGTCTAATTAAAAGTTAGAAAAGAATTTAAGGAGATAAAATATAGCAAGAGGCTTGGTGAATTGGGGATACAAAAGAAACAGTTTACACCAAGAAGCATTTATAAGTAGAAATAAAGTTAGCGATAGGTTGAAATGAAAAGAATATCCAGAGATATGGGGCTATAAAACAAGTAAATAAATAACTGAACACTGGAAAAAATGAGTGGGCTTCAACTGGCTACTAGTGGTTCAGAATAGAGTCCAGAAATGGTCTTTTGTGAGCAGCGTAATGGCCCTTTTGGTTTTGTGAAAGGCGGGGGAATTTTTTGTTAGTTGAGGGACTATTGTTTTTTTGAACTTCCGGCAAGGCAGTAGAATTCGTGAGAAACAGTGCAGAGATTTTTATTTCTTAAAATTTACGAATGTAAGCGAAAGCGTCAGGTTCGTCGGAAAATACACGGTAGTAAAACTAGAAGCAATGCTTAAAAGCTAGCTAATCAGGATACGGAGTTTGGCTAAATGAAGTTAAGCTGGGATTTTGTTAGCTAAGGAAGTACATATGATGGTCTTCAGGTGTGGCACTGGTATGAAAGACGACGCGACGACGGTATTTCGACATCTAGTAGCCAGTCTGAATACTGCACAAGTATTTAGAAATATTCCCACATTACTGGCACAACAACAGCACATGCTAGAACTAGGACACGAAAATTCCCAGACAGACACTCAGTTTCACAATTTGCGTGAGAGGTTCAGGGGCCAACACAACAATAATAACGCATATTAAGCACTTGCAATTCTTTAGGTACATGCACTAACTGTATACATTATGACTTAGTACATCTGTCATCCCATCTGAATAATTACGATAGCTAGTCTAGGTACACCGATCTAAGAAATACATTGATAAATAATCTCCTAACCCCACGTTGTTATTGAATCAAAATATTAAATTCTTGCTTTCTGCTTATATGCACATAACTCCCGAAACAATTTCGTGGAGATGCAAACGTTAATTTAATTTGGATAGTCAACCTAACACACAAGATAAAATTTTGTGATCTAGTGTATTAGTAACTGTTTCCATCGCAATTAAACCTAACCGTACTGGGTAGTGCAGCCCTACATGCTTGCGATTTCTGTGCTCTAATATTGCTAATTTAGAACTGTAGAATTTCTTTGCTGTATGAGTAATCACATCTTGTTTGGTGTGTTTATATGAAATTTGTAATAACTTGTTAGGCAAAGAACATTAAGAGGTTGAATTTCAACAGCGCATGTGCGGATTAGATAACGGGGCAGGAGCTGTCATAAATTGGCAATAAGTATGAAGCGCTGCAAGTGAATATATTAAAACTAGATTATACTGTGTGCACATCTGTACACTTTCCCACAGACCAACACGTAAACATTCTGCTTTCATTATCTTGCAGCTCGAAAGTTATGGAGGGTTTTCCCTTAATACTACTTGCATTCATTCACAATATTTCCTGCTTAGAAAAGGAAACTGTGTGAACAACACAGGGGTTTGTGCATATAAGATTGATAACAGAACGTCATGCTATCGACAAAAAAAAAACTGAATCCTGGCATCTAATAGATATTTTCATTACACGTTTCTCTCATGAACACCTCTAATCCTTGAAAGATATTATTAACATAGTGTATTTTTCTCTGTTTGCTTAGTTCATTTGAATCAATATAATGCATGAATAAAATCCATAAATTTATAATTTATGCGTAGAGATTTAATTTATTAATTGTTAAATTTGATACTTTTAGTTTCTTGAGACGAATAAGATTCCAAGTTTGTGTGTTTACGGCATCTTAATACACAAATTTTCACTTGGTTACCTGACTGTTCATAAGCGTATACTTAAAGTGTATATTCAGCAAGTAAGGCAGACATTATGTTCTAGTGTCCAGATACATCCGCAGTTAATACCGATTAAAAATTAATATTCTTGTTAAAGCACCTGTAAATTTTCGGGTAGGTATTTTGTGTTGGTATGTCTTTGTTGCGAGGTATGTTTTTTCCCTTTCTCGGAAGGTTTACAAAATTTCCTATTAGATTTGTCATGCCTGTCTTTCGGTCTTTTTGCAACTAACAGCTCGGAAACTGCACAATCGTCTTCGATTAATTTTTTTATAATGGTCTGAAGATAATTGTCATGCTTATTCGTTTTAAGAGTCATAGTACTTGAGAACATCAATGATATTCCAGGGATATTTCTTGTGTCTTTAAACATAATATAAATTGTTACAACGAATGAGTTAATTAACTCCGTGTAACAGAGCTCTTCTTAGGAAGCTAATACTTCCTCACTTTAGAAGTTCCCCGGAGATTGATGGAACCCGAAGATTCATTACCGCATTCACAAGGGTCCGCCACTTGTCCCTGAGCCAGAAAAATCCAGTCCAAGAACTCCAATCCTATTTCTTTAAGATCCGCTTTAATATTATCCTCCTATCTAAGCCTAGGGTTTTTAAGAAAAAACTTTTTAACAGATTTTCCCACCGAAGCCCTGTAGTGTGTCTGTTTTTCCTCATACGTCTTATGTTTCCCGGCCACGTCCGCCCCCCCCCCCCCAACTTTGTCCCCCGCAAAAGAGCTCGCGAGGATGTAAACCTTTAACCCGGGCCTTCAAGGGTGTTCCCCCGCC
>Ga0136643_10016703_pt1 | contig 11040 bp, 6 predicted proteins | sample TergutLab28metaG_FD_96883 | JGI IMG/M metagenome (GOLD analysis project Ga0136643, IMG submission 96883) | Labiotermes labralis P1 segment gut microbial communities from Petit-Saut dam, French Guiana - Lab288 P1 (version 3) (version 3) | ecosystem: Host-associated > Arthropoda: Insects >... | reverse complement strand
TAATCTTGGAAGACAGCCGGATTTCGGCTAAATCAATAGCTGAGCAACTGGGCATCTCACGTGAGCGGGTTGGGCCCATCATTCATGAAGATTTGGACATGCGGAAGCTCTCCGCGAAGTTGGTCTCGAAATGCCTGAACGCGGATCAAAAACCTCAACGATGCCGGTCGTCTGAGCAACATTTGGAACTTTTCGGCGCGATCAAAATGACTTCGTGTCGCGATTGGTGACAATGGACGAAATCTGGTTATATTACTACGACCTGGAGACAAAACAACAATCAGTGGAGTGGCGGCATAGCGGCTCACCCCGTCCCAAAATATTCCGAGTGCAAAAATCCGCTGGAAAAGTTCTCGCCTCGATTTTTGGGATGAAGACGTCAGCCTCCTAGTTGATTATCTTCCAAAGGGCCATACTATCAACGCGGTGTATTACGTATCTCTGCTGGTGCAATTGAAGGACTTTTTGAAAGAAAAACGCCGCGGGAAGGTCACCAAGGGGGTCTTGTTCTTTCACGACAATGCCCCGACTCACCGAGCACTTGCAACTCGGAAGAAACTGGCCTACCTGGGTTTTTTTACCATTCACAATGCTTTTGTATTTGCAGATTCAAAAATCTCTATCTCGGTAACCATTCAGAATTACTCACGTATTCATACGAACTTTCTTTCTCACATGACCGATACTATAAGCTCCCAAATTATGGACCTGCCATCTTGAATCACCATGTACAGTGTGGACTGTTGGCCAACCAGATATGCTCTTATATCGACCTGCTTGTCTTATATCATCTACAGCATGCCTTATCAAAACGTATAAAGCTACTATTTTTTTTACATTCATTGTTCCGTGCATCATTATAATTGTTTCAAAAAATAACCAACACGATGACACTTGTGGACTATCCTTCATTTTCAGGGGTAGTCGTCATTCATTCTCTACATGTTTCGAGCTTCCCGAAAGCTCGAAACATGTAGAGAATGAATGACGACTACCCCTGAAAATGAAGGATAGTCCACAAGTGTCATCGTGTTGGTTATTTTTTGAAACTACTATTTTTATTGCTTATGTCTATGATTTAAATTTGGTTTGTACTGAAAAAAAACGACAAGTAGATCGCAAACTTCCCAACAACCAAACAATTCACTCTTTATATAAATCATAAAATGACATTCACACTGATTCATCATAGATCCAATTCATATACAAAACTTGCACCAGAAATCATGTTTTTTAATATGTCCACATGGCTGTTCGGGACGAGCGATTATTAAATTCCTATAACCTCTAAATTAAAAGGTAATTAAATTTTAAATTAGTTCTACTCTAATGAATCAATCTTGCACCAATATTTTTTGTAAAATTTTTATCTTGACCTCAGGCGTTTTACGATTTGTAGCAGAACCGTATGCTGTCCGCACTGCGACATTCTTAGCTGTACGGAATGCAATCTTTGATATCAGCTGGCATTTATTCTTTACTGAGTTCAGTTATTGAAGTAGTAAGAACATTCCTCCCTTTTCCCCTTGCTTGGGGTGGCAGAGACGATGCCTTATTCACACCTCGCTGTATTTACAAGTGGACTGAGTCAGACAATGCCCAATTATTAGATTGGCCAGTAGCTGCAGACTGTTTGAACTATAAGCCAAAGGACCAGGAGACGTTCGGAATGGAATGTAGGAAGTTTGGATATTAATTCTGTGTCCTCGGGAATATCGCCAGCGTTTGTACGCAGATTTGATGTAGGCTTTAGAAACTGCTATATCCGCGATTAATTTTCAACATAACAGACTTAATTAAAACGGCACTAAAATCCCTAACGACCCAAGGTAACTCAGTACGTACTGTGACTGTGTTACAAGCTGAACGGCCGAGGGATTGGCTTTCAATTGCCGGCAAAAAGACTGATTTTTTTGTTCTCCCACGTGTCCAAAGTAGCTCCTGAAGCCCACCGTCCACATGCCCAATAAGAAGCGGACGCTTTCTCCCCAGGAGTAGTGTGGCTGGGACATAAAACTGAAGACTTATTTTCATCTAGTGCTGAAATTAAGAAGATTGGATCTACACCTTATTTGCCCATTATGTCTTTAAGGCTTTGTAATTAATAAATCAATATTTAGTGTGGTTATTATGAGCACGGAATTAATTTTCTCACATTAAAGACAAAATATAAATGGAAATCAAAGTTATGCATTGTATACCGCGTACTGGGTTGGCATTTATTTCACACAAACATAATACAGACTAGGTTCTATATTGGAGTTAGTCATACTAGGGCGAGAAAAGCAGGTAGGAGGAAGTAGGCGGGGCAAGTAGCACGAAGGGAAAGATACCTATGGCTTCTGGGACCTTTGTCTGACAACCTGATGGAATGAGACCGCTTTATTTTTTCCTCGTTTTCTACTGGCCATTGAGGCCATCTCTGTCGCCCTCCGTTTGTTCAGATGCGTCGACTTTGCCTCCAATTTATAACGCAAGGTATCTAGAGATCTTCTGCCGCTGAATCCAGCCACGCAATAGCTGGACTGTCCACTCGTCCAGTAACCTCTGATTCATGGAACGTTAGCTTTCTGCAAGGTCTTGCTCCTGCTTTCTACAGAGGCATCCCAACCACCTGAACCTTCCTGTTTGGATCACCTCAAATATTTCTGATTCATCATATTGTTTATAAAGTTCATGAATAACCTTGGATTTCCTCACACTGTTTTCCTTAACCGATCCATAGGTCGTTCTTAGCAAGACCACCCGCCATTTTTATGCATGTGTTAAAACACAACATTAAATTGACGCTTAGAGACTGTGATGGTGTAGATTGTTATTCGTTTGAAGTAACGTAGGATCCAGTGAAAGTATAACTAATGATTTTGAGTTCTGTAAAACAAGTATGTTTTTACCAAGTTAGCAACTCTTAGCATCTGAGTAGGAGTCTACACCATGGACAAATTTCGTCACCATATTTGGTAACATATCACGCATATTCAAGCTGATAAACAAAGAAAGAAGTGTAGTAATGTTATTTAATTTGAGATCTTTCGTATATCATGTCATGATGTGGGTCGATAAGGGGCCATGGGGTGGTGCAGTTGGTTGAGGCACTGCGCTAAAGCCGGAAGGACGCGGGTTCGATTCGCGATGTGTCATTGACATCATCCTTCCGGTCTGTAGTCGACTTAGCCTCTAAAAGAAATGAGTATATATGGGAATAAAGGCTGCCGGTGCGTAGGGCTGACAAACTTACCAACTTTATGTGCCTATTGTATTGAAATCTTGGAGCCTCAAACTCCTGGAACCCTCAAGGCCCGTCAAGACCTGTATAGGGATTGCTTTACCTTTAAGGAGTGGGCCTATAAGTACCATAATTTCGGAGAAGATAGGTTCTGGTATTTATCTCTAAACTACTCTAGTAACAATGAGGGTAATCCTTATGACAAGAACCGAAAATTAAGCGTTACTGAAGGGTCTTGACTCTGTTTCAGGTGACCGGCATTGTCGGAAGGGCCGATGTGCTGTCCTGTGTCCTCTTCTTGCTTTCATTCTTGGCCTACCACGGGTAAGTTTGCTCTGCTGCAATAGGAAACACATAGCAAATACCAAAAACATGGAAACTCGAACGCAGAAGCTCATACGATACAAGACTTAACAGTAGAGATTTGCATTGTGACTGTCGAAGCACATGCGCAATATTATTCTAGTTTGGAACTTCTCTGTGTGGGGACCGCGGTAGCACAGTGGTTAAGGTGCTATGCTACAAATCGGAAGGTCGCTGGTTCAATCCCACCTGGTGTCAGTGTACCCCTCATTGACGTAAAATCCTCCCGATCGCACTATGGCCGTGGGGTCGACTCAGCCTCTAACAGAAATGAATACCAGGAGTATTTCCTGGGGGAAAAGGCGCCCGGTGCGTAAGGCTGACAACCTTACCACTATCCTGTGCCCTTGTCACGAAATCTGTGGACCTTAACTTTCTGGAACCTTCTGGGCCCTTCCAGGCCTGTAATGGGACTGCTTTACCTTTACCTTTTACTCGTCTGTGTAGAGGATGGAAGATTCGTTCATCAAATTTAAAGGAACTTTAAAAAGTAAGCATTAATCTTAACCTACTTTCTTCCCCCAAGAAAAACAATTAGTTTGTATAGTAAAACCAACTAGATGCATCACTATATCAAATTCATTTTATTTTGGAAATTATACTCTACATATTTCGGAAGGTCTTTCCGTCCATCATCAGGAGTTCAAGACTGTACATATAGCAACAGGCATTTGTCAAACTGTAAATCCAGAGATGGGTAAAATTACTAGTGAATGTGTATATATGTTGTAGTTAGGCCCTAGCAGTTTTTCTCTGCAGATTTTTTATACCATATTGCAGCGCTTGTTTTGTACAGTTTTCCTTTGATGTTTCTATATTGATATATTGATATATTGATATATTTCCTTTGCCTGTTTGGCATCGACAGATTTGACGTTCATAGGACAGAGAAAAACAGCTAGCGTGTAACTACAACATATATACACATTCACTAGCAATTTTACCTATCTCTGGATTTACAGTCTGACAAATGCCTGTTGCTGTATGTACAGTCTTGAACGCTTCATGATGCACGGAAAGACCGTCCGAAACGTGTAGAGTATCATTTCCAAAATAAAATGAATTTGATTTACTGGTTCATCTAGTTGGTTTTACTATACGAATAATATTACGAAGCCCGTCCCTATGAACGTCAAAAGCAATTAGGTTTGTGAGGTCAGCGTGCTTTTCATGTGTCATTCTGTGAAACAGGTGACCACTCTAAGTTACCAAATTTTGTATCAAGGTTATGTCACTGGATGATAACAACTGTGGCAAAAGTGCCTTCAGTAATTTGACGTTCAGGTGACCGTGCATCGTGATAAATTCTTATAGTAAAACCAACCAGATGCATTAATTTCTCAAATTTATTTATGGGATAAAACACTACATGTTTCGAACAGTTCCTCTGTCCATCATCAGGAGGTTTTCACTTTACACACAAAAATGGTGTATGTAATACAGGTTTGCTGACAGCTGGCGAGCAGGATCAGCACGGAATTCCGCCCTGATCCTGCTCGCAAGCTGTATGACATATACCATTGCTGTGTGTACAGTGAAAACTCCTGATGATGTAGAGAGGAACTGTCCGAAATATGTACAGTTTTATTCTATAAATAAATTTGAGAAATTAGTGCATCTAGTTGGTTTTATTATAAGAATGCCTTAACTAAGTATTGGGTGGGGACTATATCAATGCCATTTCATTCAGCATCCTGAAATGATAATTACTAAGTTTTTTAAAAAATGTGCAAATTTTCTCTATACTTTCTTGGAATCACTAAGGAAACCTGAGAAAATTTCCATAAGAACAGCATGTTTTACGCGGAATTTTTAAGAAGAAACCTGCAGGTTAAAAATCAAAAGTTTATTTTTTTAAATTTTCAATTCCTATTTCGACAACACTGTCCAGTAGTTGTCTGACAGTATAAATTGGCGACCACATTTTGAGGGCCTTTACTACCATTCTGTTAAAAAATGACAGGCCAGATTCATTACCTACTTTTCCGGAAATTTTACAGACACTAAATTGTCGCGGTATAGAAGACTAAATTTTCCTAAATGATTTATACTGCTCACCCAATATTGTGCTGGTGATAAAACGAGAAGTATGAGATGTGGGCTGGGCATGTGGCGCGTATGGGTGAGGAGAAGGGGGGCGTATAGGGTCTTGGTAGGGAAACCGGAGGGAAAGAGACCACTGGGGAAACCTAGGCGTAGATGGGTGGATAATATTAGGATGGATCTCCAGGAGGTGGGATGTGGGTATATAGACTGGATTGGGCGGGACCAGGATAGAGACAGGTGTCGGACGCTTGTGAGTGCGGTAATGAACCTTCGGGTTTCGTGAAATGCGGGGAATTTCTTGACTAGCTGCAAACCAGTTAGCTTCTCAAGAAGGACTGTGCACCATGGAGTAAGTAAGTAAGTAAGTAAGTAAGTAAGTAAGTAAGTAAGTATATTCCTGAAGCGCTGGTTCAGATCTCTTCCCAGTTTTTCCTTTAAAATGACTACTTTTTTTCGTCGTGTTTTGTAGTTCCTGCAGCTGATGCTGGGAGAACATAAAAAACACGTAACACGAACGCTTCTTTAAAACTTTCCGTTTCATTGCCTTAATTCTGTTAGCTGATGTTTTAAAATCTTACCTCCTTCCAGCGTCGTTAAATAATCTAAGCACTATAATACCTACGGATGACAAGTAAGGTAACATTCTTTTAAATGTCTGCTACGTGTGTTGCCTTCTCGAGCAAATTAGCAATAAATCTACTTGGTTGGAATGGGGAAGATAAGGCACGAAAATAAACATAGAATTATTTGTGAAACATATTCGTAGAATCAATTCATACGATGCCAGATTCTCTGAATTCATTATAAAAATAAAATGAGAGGAAGTTAATTCTCCTACAGAATCCCTGGAGGCAAAACAATAGCGTCTGAGAACGCTCGTTCTTTCAGCTACAGTTTTGATTAAGTGCTATGTGAATGAACCTTCAAGCAGACAAGGAAATGATTTTGTTATTTCAAAATGAGAACATTTCCTACCTGAGAGATAAAATATAGTCAAATAAAGAAGTAGAGAAGAGAAGTTTGTTTTGGGTCGGGAAGTGGCTGTAATGGAAGCTTTTAATAACTTTTGCCACACATTACTACTTAATCATTCAGTGCTGGAGCCATGGTCTACATGAGAATGGTATAGGATGGTGCCTGGCGTACGGGGAAGAGAAGATATGCATACTAAACGCATCGCCAGCGTCTCTTCATTTCGCACCCCCCCACCCATAAATAAACAACCTTGCCTGTCTGTGGTTTATGCACTTCATGTACGACCACTAGCACCACCACCACCACCACCATCACCATCTTTGTCTACACAAACTCATACTTCTGCAGGGTTTTGTGCTATACCGTCCTGCCGTTGTTGGCAATAAATCAAGGCGGCAAATCCCTGAAGCTTGTATTCCGAACGAACGTCACTATGCTCTCCCCCCCCCCCCATAAGACTTTCTTGTGTACACAAATTTCAAATCTTTATGAATGATCCCTTGGAAATATAAATACATTTCACATCCATAATTATACATAATTGCCTCTTTATTGCTCTCAACTGCAATAATTTTGTGTACTGTATATCAGCCTAGGGGCAACACGGTGTCGCAGTTGGTTGAAGCACTGCGCTACAAGCCGGAAAGTCGCGGGTTCGATTCCCGATGGTGTCATTGGAATTTTTCATTGACATAACATTTCCTGCCGCAATATGACCCTGGGATTGACTCAGCTTCTAACAGAAATGAGTACCAGGAATATTTCCTGAGGGGTAAAGGCGGCCGGTGCGTAAGGCTGACAACTTTACCACCTTCATGTGCCGACTGTTTTGAAATCTTGGTGCGTCAACCTCTTGGAACCCTCAGGGCCTGTCCAGGCCTGTAATGGGATTGCTTTACCTTTACCTTTCAACATCTTAGAAGTTTTGAAGAGAGAATCAGTCCATTTTCCCTGTAGTACAGCGTGTCCCCTTTATGGCTACCCTCAGCACGAAAACTGGCGTGGGACGTTCCGGCGGACATAAGCTTTCTATGCGTTAAAACTCGTGTCCTGGTGGAGAAGAGGAAATAAAGGTCCTGCATTTATACTTACAACCATAAAGTATCGGACGCGCTGTTATGACATAGATTTTATCGTAAGTTAGGACAGAAACGAAACAGACTTACCGCTTATATTTCGACCAATTTCGACATGACAGATGTCATGTCTTCTTTCAGAGGGCCAGTAAATATTTTATCAGCTTCCGGTCATTAGGCGGCGTTAATTGAAAATGTCAATTTAAGTTAACAACACAACATTTAATTAACAGAATATGTATAATTTTAGTCTAACACGACCGTTATTATGTAAACACAATTAAAAGATAATAAAAAATTATAACAGCGTCAAAATGCTGCTAATTTCATAAAGCTATCTTCAGGCTCTGATCCCCCCCCCCCAAAATTTATTTTGTATAAAAATATTTCTGGCCTGAAGATGGCTTTATGATAAAATGCCCAAAACATGTCGCTGTTATAATTCTTTAATTATCTTTTAATTGTATTCACATAATAAAGATTGTGTTAGACTGTAAAATTATATATATATATAATTAATAGAAAAATATATATGTATATTCTATTAATTATTGACAACACAACGTGGATGCTTCATCTGAAGAAATAAAACATTCGCTGAGGAATTTATTTCCCCAAATATTTTGTCATTACTTCACACCACATGTAACTCACAGCCAACCTTAGTGCAATATATCACAGTCACATCAGTTTAGAACTGAATCCCTAAAGTACACAACACACATTCCCACTCAAGCCCCTTCACTGAACAGACTCTTCCTCGAGCATTTACTGTTCTCCTCTGCTATAAAATTATTCCGCAAAACCAGTACTATAAGTCTTACGTTCTGCAAGACCGTCCACTAATGATCTCTAACCTGAGTCAGCTGAAACTAATCAATTTTTAAAATTAATGTGTTAAAACCCTTCAATCTATTGGCCAAACAATGCACTCTTCCTGTCACGTTTTCTTGCTAAAGTTGGGTTTGCATAATACTTAATCCAGTGCGCATGGGCTGGGTAGCTTAGTCGGTATAGCGACTGGCTACGGTCTGGACGGTCCGGGGATAGAATCCCGGTGGGGACGAGACTTTCCGCACCTATCCAGACCGGCCCTGGGACCCACCCAGCCGCCTGTACAATGGGTACCGGGTCTTTTCCGGGGGTAAAGAGCGGCCGGGCGTGACGCTGACCCCTCACCCCCTTCTAGTGCCGCGGTCAAGAAAGAGTCGAGCTATGCCTCTACTCCCCCTATGGGCTGTACGGCCGGTACAGAGCCTCAGTGCCTGTACAAGGGTGCACTTTACCTTTCTATTAAATCCAGTGCATGCTACATGCCTCTCCCTTCTAATGGCCCCTGATTCAGCTAATTCGGTTACAATAAATGGTGAGTTAAATTATTTGTGTAATCGGAAATATTATGTATTTTATATTTATTTTAAGAGAATTTTATGTTCATTTATTTCACAATAAGTTTTATTTCATACCTCTACATGTTTCGAGCACATTTTCTCATCATCAGGAGGTCAAAATTGCACTACACAGCCTCTGGTATCATCACACCTATAGGTGATCCCCTGATGATGAGAAAATGTGCTCGAAAAATCTAGAGGCATGAAATAAACGTACTGTAAAACAAAAATTTTGTGCATTAAGTTGTTTAATTACTGAGATAAATATATTAAGGTGCACGGTCAGCAAAACGTAAAAATTTATTCTAGGAAGTTAAATTTCTGATCAGTATTCTAGGAAGTTAATAACGGCCTAAATTTATCGTCTATGGGCTTCGTAAGAAATTACGTATACTAAAGGCTGACCTGACGAGCGTTACTCACAGAACGGCATCTGTTACAGGGATTTCTTACAAACTGACTACGAGTGAGAATAATAATAAATAACAATTTGAATTTCCAATTTACGCCCTTTGTGTATCCGCAGAAGAGTACAATTTGAGTTTGTACCGGTGGAGTCTTAGAAAGCAAAGCTACATCTGAAGGGTGAATTTTACAGTATCTTTTCACTCAGACACTTCTAATACGAAGAGAAATGGTGGTACCTTTTCAGACCGTATCAATCAGCATCACAGAAATTAAATGGCAAAATTAAATTAAGTTTCCGGACACATAGCTTACTGCCACCATTGTTCAGATAAATATTTTATCTCAGATTGTGCGGGATTCTAGGTAGAAGAACGTTGTGGGCCTAAAAAATCTCTCAATAGTCGGAAGACCCTATGGGACTCGCCAAACCTTTCTGTCACAATTAAATTCTTTTCAATTTCTAAATCATTCCTGAGAATGCTATACTCTTTATCGATATGATACCGCCAAAAAAATTCGAACTAATCACACCACTAACACAGCAATTGTGACCCCTGATGTGTGCGCTTCTTGGTCACTTATAGGCATGTGTATTTGATTTTCATTCACCTCTTTTCATTCATAACAGATTTTGGAGACAAAGCAGGGTCACACTCCATTACCGCTTTCTGAAAGCTGCACTGCTACATTCCCAGCCTTTCCCTTTACCTTGTTGCAACTCACTGTAACTGTTTTCAGTATCTTCAATAGAATTGTGGGATGTAACGTAAAACAGAAACCGCTTGTACAGTACATCGGGTACCGGGTCTTTCCCAGGGGTAAAGCAGTGGGGCCGTGTTGCTGATCACCCACCTCGTCCTAGCTGCGAGTAGCGAGTGGGTTGGAGCTATATACCTGTCCGTCCCCTGTGACTGCGCTGCATGCCATGGGGTGATATTTACCTTTACCATAGAACAGAAATCTTTGACTGACGGGAACAGCTTTGACCTTGACACAGTAGGTAGGGATCCGTATCTCCGACCTGACCTTGCGATGTCAATAACACAAGTCGGTTTCAATAAGTCTATTATTTTCAATGGACACCATTTGTTATGTCTGCTATTTTAAAGAAATCTGATACTAACATTTTTTCACAGCTCTAACGATATGAGATGTAAGTCATGGCTGACGTCAGTATAAAGAAAATAATGGTGGCAGTCAATCACAAATGTACTTACATTGCATTGGGTTGTTCAAAATGATTGTCGGGGTTTTAATAACCTGTCATACACAATACACTTGAGGTAGGAGTATATGTATTTTTTCATTTAATAGAACAACACTCGAAGTTTTTGTCACATACCTTACAGGTGCTCTGTATGTGCACCCTTAGTGATTCTACAAACATCAACACGATAATCGAGTTCGTTCCAAACTGTTTGTAGCATGTCAGCCGTGATGGTTTCAATGGCCGTTCTGATTCTTACCTTCAGTTCCGGGATACTTGCGGGAAGAGGAGGAACATAAACCTGATCCTTGACGTAACACCATAGAAAGAAATCACATGGGGTTGCAT
>Ga0136643_10016697_pt1 | contig 11041 bp, 2 predicted proteins | sample TergutLab28metaG_FD_96883 | JGI IMG/M metagenome (GOLD analysis project Ga0136643, IMG submission 96883) | Labiotermes labralis P1 segment gut microbial communities from Petit-Saut dam, French Guiana - Lab288 P1 (version 3) (version 3) | ecosystem: Host-associated > Arthropoda: Insects >... | reverse complement strand
TGCATCGCTCATTTAGTCTGTATTGCATTGTTTTTATAATGTTATTATCGAGGAAAATTACCACACCAGCTCCTACTCCCAAGTCACTCTTGCTACCGTCTGTATAAGCTTGAATAGGATGTAAGCTTTCTTCTTCCCCTTCTATTATTTTGATGTGTGTCGCCGGATGAGTCCAATTTTCCAGTTCCATGTCTCTGTCGTACTGTGTTCCTATCCCTTGTGTAATCTCATACACTCTTCCTATTTCGTCTACTTTTATGTTGATTGGCGTTATGCCATTTATTACGCACAATGCTTCATTCGACACTGTGCGGTAGGCTCTGGCAATTCTGAGATTTATATGTCTTTGAATCCTGTTTATTTTAGCTTTATAGCAGGACCTATTTAGCACATTTTTTCGGACTGGGGCTCCATATAACATCAGGGGCAAGATTCCTCCTGTGTATATAGTTTTCAATGCCTCATGTCCCCATCCCCAAGTTACTTTAGCTGATCTAGAAAGTGCGAATATTAGTTTTACACACTTTTCTACCATGTAATTAATATGTTCTCTGAATAGTAGTTTGCTATCAAAAATAATCCCGAAATATTTTATCTTGCTTACTTGTTCCAAAATTTTATAATTTAGGTATAAAATTTTGGAACAAGTATGTATGTATGTATGTATGTATGTATGTATGTATGTATGTATGTATGTATGTATGTATGTATGTGTGTGTGTATGTATGTATGTATGCATGTATGTATGGACTATGTATGTATGTAAGTATGCATGTATGTATGTATATATGCATGTATGTATGTATGTATGTATGTATGTATGTAAGCATGTATGTATGTATGTATGTACTCAATAAACAACTCGGGTCCTACTGCACGGATTTACATGAACTCTGAGAATTTTTCGGAAAACTGCACAGAAAGTCCATTTTTAATTAAAATCTGACAACAGCTGTCGCTCTACACTAGACCACCCCACATTCATCACAATATCTCGCTCAATTCTCCTTATCATGAGAAGTCTTTAAAACAGAAGTTTTAGAGAAAATCAAAACAAGCATTTCAAGTTCATAGTTTTTAATCGTGCCTTTTATAAGACAATATATAAAAATATGCCAGATTCGGACAGGCAACAGATGACAATACAGTATGGCGCATGCGCTTTTGCGAGTTCGATAAGTAAGGCAAGAATACGGACACCCCCTCAGTATATGTAATATTTATTGGTTTTCCACGTCAACATTCGTTACGCGAACGCTCCTTGACGCTAAGTTACCGGTACGTTGACTGTCTTGTGTATCATGCTACCGTTCGAACCTACTAGGATGTAGTCTGAAATGCCTATATCACTGTTAAGACAAGCCACAATTATCTTAAAGTTTATGTCCCTTCACGTCATTCAGATCTGTACAATGCCATTAACATTAATTGACCACAGTTTTCATTACATACCGACAATACGCCGTAGCAATGTACACGTGGGTGCAAGTAGACATCATCAGTCTCTCTTTGACCAGCGCAGTAATTTGTTGTCCGACTTAGAACTGACCTTCTTTTGGTAAACATTACAGTATCTGTACCTCCAAATTAAAATAGTAACCATAAAGCCAAATTATGTACTGTCCTCTCGAAATTGCCTGTTAAATCTCTCTACTGATAAAAATAGAGGTGACTGTTTGGTAAAAGGCGTAGGTTTGCTGCTGGTGGTTTGCTGGGACTGCGGGTTCGAAACCTGCAGAGGGCATGGATGTTCATCAATAATGTTTATTGTGTGTTGTGTAGGTAGCGGCCTCCAAGACGAGCTGATCACTCGTTCAGAGGAGTCCTACCGGTTTTGTGTGTGTGTGTGTTTGTTTCTAACTGTGTGATATAGATACCTCAATCATAAGGCGGCCTAAGCCCGATCGGGCTATTACGTCACAGAAAAAATGTAGTAACGTTAAGTGTTTAAAGCTTAATGGTAACTATATTTACCACCTTCTGTAACATTAGCAGACAGTGTCTTTCTACGGCGTGTATTTATGTGTTTTATGTGGTTGTCATGGTGAATTGTAACTATTTCCGCGTACGGCGTTACCTCACTGCTCTTTGTACGAATGGCTTACGGTTTTGTTATGTAGACATTGAAACTGATAGAGTGAAGGTTGCAGTCTCTTTTCTGGAATATTGCGCAATAAGAGGCATATAACCTAAATGAAAACGAAACGTATTTAGTAAGTTTTACGATCCAAGTTTTTGTGATCTATACGTACGAGCTTCCTTGTCCAGTGAGGGCACTGTATGTATCCCTGTACATATCAAAACTATATTCCAGTTCTGGGCACACTTTTACAGGCGTGGCTTGTGTAACTGTAGAGGTAGCAGCTGGTATTCTCTAAGCAAGTTTGAGTAAAGTATTTGGACAATGATGGAGTGTCCTTTGTATAAAATCATAAATATATATCAAGTAGTGAAGGTTAAAGTGGAAGGCGGTGGCCAGGCGATGGTTTCGCCTGTGCCAATTCATTTCTGTTGAAACTCTCGATCCAAGAATTCAATGTGAATATGTTGGAATCTCAAGTCGTTAGGATCCCACTAAATAAACTGATTGTAACGCGCAACGATGATGAGATCTCAGCATCACCTCGCAATATAGGCATATATATGGTACTCTTTGAGCAAGATTGTAATAACCTGAAGATGGGCGCTATTGGCCGAAACATGTAGTTATTTTTTGCTATTAAATACCATCATAAATCCATACTACGATAGTTGTGGATTCGTGACTGATATTTACCTCGCCATTAGTCTTTTCTACACACAACGGGGATGACACACCTCAGAGTTAGGATCCCCTTTTCTACCATCAGTATGAGGTAATACTCAATGAGTAGACTAAAACAGTAACGGTGATTTTGGTGAAAATGCAAGGCTCGAACACTCTTTGTGATAAAAGAACATAGAACACATTGATCTGGGAACTGCTGCCTATTCATTCTGTCAATACGTGCGGATTGTTTTTGCTCCATTTTAGGCGAGCTCTCAAAATTACGAAAATCGACTATTAGCTTTGTCATGTCTGTTCGTCTGTTTGTCTGTCGGCATGGAACAACTCGGTTCTCACTGGATGGATTTACATGAAATTTGATATTTGAGTATTTTTCGAAAATCCTTTGACAAAATTCAAGTTTCATTAAAATCTGACAAGAATAACGGGTACTTCACATGAAGACCGATACACATTTTTGATCATATTTCGCTTAATTCTTCTTAAAATGAAAAATATTTCAGACAAAAGTTGTAGAGAATCTCTAAACACATTTTATTCTCAATAACGTTTTTTTCGAAAATTATGCCGTTTATGAGATAATGTGGAAAAATGTTACAGAGCGGGGCACTCCACAGAGACAATATGGCGCATTTGCATTGCACGCTGGGTAACTAAAGCTACAAATACATGATCACGCAGGTTGTGAAATATTCATTGCTTGTCCACCGCAACAATGGTAGCACGAAAGCACCTCATTGTTACGTTATACGTACATTGCCTGTCTTGTCTGATCTTACGGCTGTTATCACAGCCAGACAGATGGAAAGCGGTTTAGAACCCCAAAACAATTTTAATTGTAAATTTTCGACGTCTTCAAGGTGTGACAGAACCTCAATGGTAGCGATCTTCTTTGTCCTGGGCTGGTACGTGTTACCAACTTGTACTATTTGCAAGTGTCCACTCTCAAGTGATTTCGCAGATTTGTGTCCTATGTCGACTGTGACTTTAGCGTTATCGGGAAGCTTGTTTTGTTGGCGTGCTTGGACAGCGAAAAAAGAAAGCGGTTTGAACTTAACCGAATTCAATTTCAGTGATTGGATTTACCCTTTGCAAACGCAGTCAGCTTCTGTACACAAAGTATTCCACTCGCAGCCGGGAAGTTTTCTTTATAGGTTCAAAACCAAACCCCATATGAAATACCCTTTGTGCTCTAACCTCAGATTTCGGTCCTCGACACCGGAACGTGCACTTAGCTCACTGCATTCAAGATGTCATTTACAAAAACTTCAATATTAGTACCACTGCAGGCAGGAATTGAAAACCAAAGCAGCGCAATTCCAAAACTTGATCGTGGTACCTACTTCAATACGTTTAGTTCTCGTCTCTCAGCCTTCACGTTCATGGGAAGCATTAAATTCGTCTACATTTCACGTGTTTACCCGCGCGATGTAGAGGAAAGTCACTCTTCTAAAGATCTGTGCAAATGTGCGCGTTGTCGTTCTCTCTGCAACATTTGAAGGCAATGCATCATATAACACGTTTCTGTGTGGAATTCGTATTATCAGATACACGCGTAAGCTTTTCTCGTTATCATATAACTCTTAATTAATATTTTAAAAATACATTTCTGATTTAAATTAATTGATTTTTTACTTAAATACAGAGCAGAAAGCGAACAGTGCGTTACCATCCATCACGGTTGTTTTCAAGGCTACGTATACAGTTAGAATTGCGTTATAACTGATTAGATTGCTCATTGAGGGACATGTTAGAATTGGCGTGTTTTGAGGGAGAGGTTTATAGCAGCCGGTATCCCATATCATAAGGGAAATTGGTGTACTGGAGCCTTGAAAGCCAGGAAAAAGTATTAAACAAACCACTGTGCTAGCCGTGGAAAAAGAAATGCTGAAAATACTGGAGTAACAAGGGAGCATTATAAGTCGTGCTTTCGTTGTTCCAGTAAAGACCGGACAGATACCTCATCATGTGTGTCTATTGTAAGCTGTGAGCAGGTTGTGTTTAGTATAGTTTGTCAATCATCTGACCATTTTAGTGACATGGCGCGTCTTGAATGCAGAGAGCTAAGTGCGCGTTCCGGTGTCGAGGACCGAAATCTGGGGTTAGAGCACAAAGGGTATTTCTTACTGGTTTTGGTTTTGAACCTACAAGAAAACTCCCGGGCTGCGAATGGAATACTTTGTGCGCATGGGGCTGGCTACGTTTGCAATGGGTAAATACAGTCACTGAAGTTGAATTCGGTCAAGTTGAAACAGCTTTCTTTTTTCGCTGTCCAAGCACACGAACATGACATGACAGTTTCAGTGTGTTAAATTTATTGACGTATCTTCATGTACAATAACAGAGTAAGTCCATCACCTAACACCTGCTCAACGTCACATTCTGTGAGTCATTAAACACTCAGCACTGCACAGACCAGCCATCTGACCCTTTTCCCACTAGCATGGTTGTATCAGAGTGAGAAGAACGACAACTAAAGAAACCGCGCCGAGAAGGTAATCTGTGGGTCGGTTAAAACTTTTGTTAGAGAAACTAGTAAAGCGGAACTTTAACAAACTAATTCCCATTTTGGAAGGTCCATTTGCCACTTTCGAATGAAGAATATATCTGCAGAAACCGTCAATATTCTAATGAAGCCTTCATCAACAGATTTCTGTAAACCGTAGTTGGCGTTGTTCCTTTGTGTACTTGATTTGACGTCACAAAATTGCCTGCTTTTAATTCCTTCTCTATATTTTAGTTTTCTAAGTATAAAATGAGGAAATTTGTAAAGTAAAATGTAAATTACGAGAATACAAGAGAACAAAAATTTCTCATGAAACGAGGACCTACGCTTTATAAACAAAGAATTCGACGTCTCTCTCTCTCTCTCTCACTCACCCACACACACTCACCCACACACACACACACACACACACACACACACAAACAACTTTAAATGCCTTCAGATTATACTCTTCCAGTTTTTTACTTTGTCAGTATTGTCGGTTGGCATCCATGCTTCGGAGGAATATGCAGCTTCCATCCTCAAGATGTTGAGAAACTCGGTCGTAGTTGACCCCTCCGCTGTTATAAAATTTATAAAAGATTTCATTACGCAATTTTCAAAGATTTTATTGACAAATCAGAAGTAACAAGACGTCAGAGAAGAGAATAAAATGTCTTGACGGTTTTTAAGAAATTATGTGAATTTTGAAGAATAGGATAATATTATGTTATAAATAATGAAATATTTTGTTATAAATAGGCCTATTATCTTGTTAATTTTGTAATACTTACAAATATGGAGACTCTGTATGTGTTGTTAGTAACATTTCCGATTTTTATTTTCTGTTTGACAGAAGGGATGTAAAATTTCGTATAGTGATTGCAAATGGACTAGTTTTGCCAACATTTTTATATGGATCAGAAAATTGGACTCTAACAGTCTTAAAAAGACGAAGAATTGAAGCGGCAGAAATGAAGTTACTGAGACCTCTGTCAGGCTACACCCTTTATTACTACAAAACAAACGACTACATACGCCGCGAACTACGGATTAAAGGCATACTAGACAAGATAGATGAATACAGACGGAACTGGATTTCACACTTGCAAAGAATGCCACAGAACCGAATCCCTTTGAAATCATACCACTACAGACCACAAGGAAGGAGAACAATTCGAAGACCGAAGAAGCGTTAGCGCGGGCAGCTGTAACTCTGGAGACGGAACGGATCAAAGGGTCCAATCCTTGATGTTTATGGTGATGATGAGTGCAAACGCTTGAAATTGTACCAGTGTTAATTTAAGTTAAGCTAAGCTAAGCACTGTGTCATGAAAGCGTGTAGGTAAGTAGAGGTAGCTATCCAGACATTGTTCATCTTGGAACTAGACGGAAGGGTGTCACTAGCTTCATACCCCCGTCTCTTTATTTGCCGACAGGACAAATATGTATCACTTGGATAGGTAGATGGATACGTTATAGGATTCAATGTGGAGGCCCTGAAAAAGAGGAAGGTTTCCTGACACTGCGAATCAAACTTTTATTTTTTTTATCTCGGTAATTAACCAACTTGATGCACAAAATTTTTGTTTTACAGTAAATTTATTTCATGCCTCTACATGTTTCGAGCACATGTGCTCATCATCAGGAGGTCAAAATTGCACCTATAAGTGTGACGATACCAGAGGCTGTGTAATGCAATTTTGACCTCCTGATGATGAGCACATGTGCTCGAAACATGTAGAGACATGAAATAAACTTATTGTAAAACAAACATTTTGTGCATCATGCTAGTTAATTACTGAGATAAATATACTGAGATGCACGGTCAGCAAAACGTCAAAATTCGTATCTTTTTGTTATCCAGACAGTGTCCTGATTTGCATACTGAGCTATTCCGGGTGTTTTAAACTCCTCGAGTCTTGGTGGTTAATATTAATTCGACTTCCTTTCATCTCTTATTTTCCAGGAATCCCGAAATTATGGTATTTACTTACACATGATTTACACACCTATCATTATGTCGTGTATTATTCGAAAAGTGATTGAACTAGTGTTTAGGCTAACGGCTGGTTACAGCTTGGTTTGTTTGCCAAAGAATGAGGCAACAGTCCATGAATAATAAACAAGATGTCTGAAACCTGAAAATGAATGAAGCGCTGCACATGATAACTTTGATTATAAAATCGTTAACAAGTTGTTTCAGCGTCTTTATTTCTCTGTATTTCTGAGATTTGAAAAAAAAAATCAGTAAAAGATGCGTCTATATTTATGTGCTTGTTAGGAAGGTCAATAATGAGTGCGTTCTGTGAAACTAAATTCCTGGAATATTCTTCACAATATATTTAATACACCGCGGTAGCTCAGTGGCTAAGGTGCTGTGCTACAAATCGGAAGGTCGCTGGTTCGATCCCAGCTTTTTTTTGTGGCGCTGCGGTCCAACGCGGACCATGGTCTCCTCATTCTTGAGGTTTCCAGATCACATCGATCCCAGCTGATGTCAGTGTAGTTTTCATTGACATAAAATCCTTCCGATCTTACTACGATCCTGTGGTCGACTCAGCCTCTAACAGAAATGACTACCAGGAGTATTTCCTGTGGGTAAAGGCGGCCGGTGCGTAAGAATGACAACCTCACCACTATCCTGTGTCGTTGTCATGAATTATGGGAACCTTAACTTCTTGGAACTCTCTGGGCCACTCCGGGCCTGTAACGGGACTGCTTTACCTTTTCCTTTTACGTATTTAATACCCTTGAAATTTTTAATCTGTATCAAATTTTAATCTTGCTGTTTTTGCTAATCATTGAACAATTGACGATTCCGTTGCTGTGCACTGCCCTTTATTTGTTTATTGTTCGTTTGTTTGTGGTTTGCTACCCGCTGTTGTAGGCAACTGCGGGTATATAATATCAGAGCGGCTGATGGAGATTCACATAGGTTAATATCTGTTCACCGTTATGATTTTTTACGTTCTTAAACGTTAATAATTACAAAATATTATTTATCATACGAGGGTCAGTCAAATGAAAACGTTAAATATTTCAACGTTAGTTAGCAGTTATTAATTTCGCAAGGAAATTCACCCGGACAAGGGACAGACACCGAATCCAAGCGTACAGTACACTTAATACCTTCATATATACGAGGAAGAGTCAAGGAAAAACCTTAAATATTTTAAGGTTTTCATTTTACTCTCCCTCGTACATTATAATTCATAACCGTTACGTTTTTAAAACAGTGTCAGATAGAATGAACAAGCGTTGAAAAGTGTAATCCGTACTGCCTAAGTAATTCAAACCCCTGCAGGGCTTACCCCAGACTCATGTTCTTTTGGTACCGGCTCAGTTCCCCGCGGTGAAAATAGCAGTTGACCTCGGACCTGCAACTAGTGTCAAGGTTAAGAATGAGTGGTTCTATACCTTTGCTACCGCTATATGCCGTTACAGCTTGGACAAGGACGGCTTTATGTTCTTTGTGTGCGTAAAGTACCAAGAGGCGATCTTTGTTCCTTGCCACTTTGATTGCTCCTAGCAGTTAGGAATAGCTTTGATAATAACATGAACAGTCTTAATTAGGATAACTTGTGCACGATATTTATACAGCTAATGAACTAATTAACTACAAGGGCCAGCAATATCCATCAGAAGCTGAAGTTTCCTAAGCTAATCAACAAACTATGTACATTTATGTAACCTGACGGTTCATGTTGCTCGTAAGATCCAGCGTTTCCCGTAGTCCCATCCTTACATTTATAAAGTGCTTTTTCAGAAACTTGTTAATATTTTAGAAGGTACACACTGTAGTTTCGATTCATACTCGAGTAGAATAATCTTTTATGTGTTACACGTCACTGACTTTTAAATTCGCTTCAACGATTTCTTTCTAAATACGCTTTTTTGTCTATGTTAGCTTTGTAGCACATAAGCTGAAGGGTTCGCACAGTCGCCATGTTTTTAAATTTATCCTTTAAGCAGGTTTATTTACGAAACATTTAGCCGTATATGATCTGTCTCCTTGACAAATAAAAAATAAATCTTTGAAAGTGCTTTATTAATCGCCAACAAATTAATAGCGGGCTACCCGTTAGATTTTTGTATATCACAAAAAAAAAATATTACCTCAAGGAGATGTTTTTTTTCCGAAGATATCGTCCTATATTACTTTATGATCCTACAATGAGTAGCAATGTTCAAGCTCTCACTTTATAATTTCATGAGCTTACCTTTTTTATTACAGATTTTATAAAATCAAAGAATTTTAAAAATGGATGGTCTGTAGTGCCATTATATTCGTACCAAATTTGATACAAATTTAATAAAGAGAGACCAACTTGATGTCACTTGCTTTTTTTATTTCATTATTTAATGCTCAACATGTTTTGGATGTTAATACTTCCATCCTCAGGAGCTTGCGACTTATTTGTTGAGTTATTTCATGGGTTGTATTGTTCTGGTTTGATGCGTGTTGGTGTTACGTGACACCAAAACACATCGTACCAGAGCAGTACAACCCATGAAGTAACTCAGCAAATAAGTCGCAAGCTCCTGAGGATGGATGTATTAACATCCGAAACATGTTGAGCATTAAATAATGAAATAATAAAGCAAGTGACAACAAGTTGGTCTCTCTTTATTCAACTGTCAAGATGATGCACGGTCCAATAAACATAAGATTGATACAAATTCTTACAGATTTTACTGAATGACATTTCCTCAATGCACAGATTATTGTTCTTGGACAGCTCACGGCCAACGAGTAATACATAAAGCGTCTTAGAGAATTACTTAATGCCAGGAGAATTCGAGAATTCCGCAATACAAAAAATGGTTTCAAACTCTAAGGAAAAGCTTTAGGCAGAATTGAAAATTTTTTTTCAGTATTCCCGAAAAATGATTACGGTGGAGAGAAGAATAAGAAGCAGAGACTATTTGATTTCGTCGGCGATTTCTTAAAAGTCAATAAACTTCACGTTTTAAATATTCGGCATTGGAAATGCGTGCTTTAGAATACTTTTTCTTCCAAAATGTAAATGGAAATGAAATTGGGAGCACAGAAGATGTTTATTTTCATTCACTTGATTCGTAAAATGTAAAGGAAGTGTCTGAGTTGTGAGATTAGGCAAAAGGTGCTCCAAAAGAACAAAACAAATACCTTTTGTAAGTCAGCGGAAAGAGAACTAGGTGTAATAAAATAAAGTAAAATTTAACTTCTGCCCATATATCTTCTGGACTGATGCTTAAGAAGTAAGCAAATGTTGAGCATGTACAGACAGTAGGTGCTTCAGCGATATCTGCAAGTTAGGCAGGGAAAATTAAAAAGTGGTGCTTTTTACAGGATGGAGCACAACTCACTCGACACTTGATGTTTAACTTGTTGCCTGTAGCATCAAGTGGCTTTTGCGCCACTTTGTAAACTTCTTCCTGCATTATTAACTGTTTATCACACAGATCGAATGGAAAATTAGGTCTATTTAGCTACCGTGTGAGGAATTTACAAAATACAAGAATTTGAAGGTTTTGTAAATGAAAAAGCTCATAATGTACATAATTTTCCTGAACTACTTGTATATATAATGTGGGTCGGGTAGGTTAGTCGGTATAGCGACAGACTACCTGCTGGACGGTCTAGGATCGAATCCCGGTGGGGATGAGATTTTCCGCCCGTCCACATCGACTGTGAGGCCCACCCAGCCTCCTGTAAAATGGGTACCGGGTCTTTCCCGGGGGTAAAGTGCGGCCGGGGCGTGCTGCTGACCCCTCACCCCCTTCTAGTGCCGCGGTCATGGAAG
>Ga0136643_10016695_pt1 | contig 11044 bp, 6 predicted proteins | sample TergutLab28metaG_FD_96883 | JGI IMG/M metagenome (GOLD analysis project Ga0136643, IMG submission 96883) | Labiotermes labralis P1 segment gut microbial communities from Petit-Saut dam, French Guiana - Lab288 P1 (version 3) (version 3) | ecosystem: Host-associated > Arthropoda: Insects >... | reverse complement strand
CAACATTTCTGTCTGCAGGTATTGCCACATCTATCAGTGTGCATGTTTTCTCTTTTTTGTTTTTAATTATTATATCTGGCCTATTTGCTGTAACTTCTCTGTCTGTATGTACTGCTTGATTCCGCAACATTGTGACATATTATTATTATATAACTTTATTGTGTTCCACGTGTTGTAAGGACGACTCTCTTTATTAATGTATATTGTATGCTGTCTGAGTCTTCATGATCACACACTCAGTACATTAAATTGTTGCAGAAAATCTCCTGGATTTTCGCAACAAACATTACCAGCTGCTGTGTAGTCTGGCTGTAGATGTAGCATTGTTTGGACAGGGAGAGGATTTCTATCCTCAGTGAGATATTACTGAAAATAATGTCATGGTAAGATTTCACTTGTCCGTCTAGCAAATGGGATCGGCGTTTCGTCTTGTTACTGTTCATAATGGAAAACAAGACAGACGGTGTGCGTATCACGGAAACTTAGGAGCTTTCCTGCAACCGTTGTTGCAGTATAAAAGTAATAAGTATGACATATGCTGAGTGTATGTTTGTAGCCCTATATATCCAGCATGCAATGCGCATGCGCCATATTGTCATCTGTACGGGTCTACAGTATTTTTCTACATTATCTCATACACGGCACGATTTGCGTCCAAAGAAAAGCCTATTGAACGTAAAATATGTGTATAAATTTCCTCTACAACTTTGTCTGAAACATCTCATTCTAAGAATTCAGCGAGATGTGATCATAAATGAAGAATGAATCAACCATCTAGATGCCTCTTGATATTTTATTGTACTTCTTATAGGCTCAACATGTTTCAAGCATTACTATGCCCATCATCAGGAGCTCGCGACTATGATGTTGTTTACCACACTGATCGTTTCGTTCTTGGTTTGCTCTATGTTGGAGGTTGGGTGCGGTTGGGCTGGAGTAGTGTCCGGGTTGCAGGCTGCAATACTCCAGCCTAACCGCACCCAACCTCCAACATACAGCAAACCAAGAACGAAACGACCAGTGTGGTAAACAACATCATAGTCGCGAGCTCCTGATGATGGGCGTAGTAATGCTTGAAACATGTTGAGCCAAATACAATAAAATATCAAGTGACATCTAACTGGCTGTTTGGTTCTTCAGTTATCACAAAGATGCACGGTCCAGTAAACATCAGATGATAATAAATGTGTGTTGGTCTTCATGTGAAGTATCCGTTATTCTTGTCATATTGTAATGAAACTTTGGGTTTCTGGACAGGTTTTGAAAAACAGTCAAATTTTTTATTCCATGACAATCCGTCAAGTGGAAGCCGAGTTGTTCCTTGCGGACGGACCGACAGACAAATGGACAGACAGACTTGACAAAGCTAATAGTCGGTTTTCGCAGTTCTGTGAACGCGCCTAAAATTGTTGATATGCATTGTTGCTGCTGAACGTCGCAGCCATTTCTAACCCAAGAGATTTCAGCACTGGAAATTTTATTTTGGCATTTAGGAAACAAAGTCGTGCAGTTTTGTGTTGCACATCTTCTGGTTAAAATTATTATTGCATTGCGGATTGAATAATTCCATTTGCAGACTCTCTGTAGAAATAAATGATATATTAAAAGGACAAAACATAATTGAGTTTATTAAAAAAACAAAGATTAAACTGGTTAGGCCATGTTGAACGCATGGCTGAGGATAATGTTGTGCAGAAGATTAAGATATGGAAACCCGTGTCTAAAAGACCAATCGGAAGACCTAAAGTACGTTGGGAAGGTGACTTTTGGAAGATATAAAGAGCATAAACCTAGAAAGTAGTACAGGATAGAGACAGTTGGAAGAAAGTAGGTGGGCAAGCCAGAATCTTATATAGGTTGTAGTGCTTTAAGAGAAGAAGAAGAAGAAGAAGAAGACGGCGACTTTCTGTAGCCTGCTCATTGTCTGCCTTTAGAGGTAAGTCAGATTGCTTTCCGGGTAGAGAGTGTCGACAGATTTCATGTGTGGAAAGTGAACAAGTTTGTGCCGTCTTAATTAGTTTTCCCATAGTGGAAGCTTTAATTTTTTCTTGTCTTACGTCTAGTTAATGAGCTTACCTTTATTTTGAAGCTCTTTATTCGCTTTATACATATAACCATTCACAGCCACAAGAAACGGTAGATCGTTTTTTATGTTTTGTTGACCGTGCGTCCCTGTATAATCTTTTTCAAATGAAGTCAGCTGGGTGCACACTACTTCTTAGTATATTTATTTCAACTTCTCTACATGTTTCGGGCAACTATGTGTCCATCATCAGGAGAAATTACTATATCTATGCGACAGTGGTATTTTTCACTCTGTATGGGTGGCTGCCCGGTCTGCTGGTTGGGATGAGACTCATCCCAACCAGCAGAGCAGACAGTCAGTGTCGCATAGATACAGTATTTTCTCCTGATGATGGGCACATAGTTGCCCGAAACATGTAGAGAATTTGAAATAAATATACTAAGATGTAGTGTGCACCTAGTTGGCTTCATTTGAAAAAAACGCTAGGTAGGTTTATCCATCTATCTTAAGGTAATAATTCTATAAGGATATAGCAGTCCTAACACAACTATATTATCAGGTGTATATAAATTGTATACAACCTGATGATGGCCACAGCAGCAGTGGTCGAAACATGTAGTCGATGTTGATAAGTTATATGCACCTGATACTATAGTTGTGTTGTGACTGCTATATCCTTATGGAATTATTACCTTAACCTTTTGACGCCTAATGTCAACTATAGTGGTCGTACCGCACCGCTAACCTCTAAAGTTGCATTTTATATATTTGTTCAACAAATATATGTACTGAATATTTTAAACATGGTATATACTCTCCGTTTCTTTCTCTTCAAAATGCAGTTTGTTTCATAATTCTAACGTATTTGGTTCCTGTATTATTCACATTTTAAATACAGGATGTGCTCAAATTAAAAAAATAATTCCGGCGCCGAAAGGTTTAAGTTATAACAAATACAACGTGTAAACGCTCATTCAAGTTTATCCATCCATCGTTCAGTCCCTCAATATTTCGCCCTTCTCTTTCATAAATGATCTGAAATCATTCGAGAGATAAGTACTCTGTGTCGTCTGTGGTTGTTCACGTCACCATGGGTGGGTGAGCAGAGCTTTACCTCCGTTTTAAATGATCAATAACATTTTCTGTTTGACATTTTCAGGATAAATCCCTGAAAACGAAGATGACATTCTGCGATAGATATTTGTTAGCGTTTTAAGTTATAAGGATTTTAAATTCCAGAATTGCACATTACGACATAATTAGCCAATGTTTTGTTGCCAAAAAAAAAAAAAAGACTGAAACACGTGGGATTGTATATTTTTGTGTCGAAATGTTGTGCAGTTGTTGGAATAAACATTGTTTTAAAAAAAATCTTCTCTTTTTCCAAAACCGCCCCGATCGGCCCTGGGGCCCACCCAGCCTCCTACTCAATGGTTACCTGTGTTAATTACAGGGGGTAAAAGCGATCGGGTCGTAAAGTTAACTACTCGCATGTTGCGCCGTGGCGAAGAACGGGTGGAACTACCACAACTCCCCCCTTTATACCTTTATGATATGGGTGAGGACAGTTGTGTCTTTTTACCGGTTAGAAGACTGCGAGAGTCAAGAGAGTGTGACTTTATACCAAAGAAGGTTATGTAGTCGGTGTGCCATACATACTCTATACACTTGCGATTTTTCAGTATGAGTTATGATGGCGACATTTTGAATTTTCATTTGTTGAGTTTGCCAGTTCTCCTTTTTTTTATTAAACTAGGAAACTTGGACAACCTTAGCCATAGAACCTTATACAATTACTCATTTTTAATTTACATTAGAACTAAATTTATCCTGATAAAATGGGACAGCGAGCCATCCGGATATGCAGAAAATCCGGATAATTTGATTTTTTTTTAAAAAAAAATAGGCTACATTGGCAGTCTGAACAGGAAAGAAATTCTTCAAATTGCTCTTTGTGGCTAAATATTTATTTACGTACAAACAAAACCTCAATACGTAATTCCTTATATGTATTTGACAAATGGGTGAAAATTTTAAGCCCAAAAATCTGTAGTATAATTACAGCACGAAAATGTTTCCGCGAAAGGCCAAGCTGATCCGGATAATTGGCGATCCGGATAACCAGCGTCCGGATAAGTGGAGTTCTGCTGTATCAAAATTATTTGTACCATTTTGTTGTGCGTCAGTGGGAGAACGCCGCTGATTCTGTATGCTGTAGTTACTTTGTCTTTGTATGTTCATTCTGTGTGGCAGCCACATGATATTCCGGCCGCCTGTCATCTCGGTGTCGCCCAGATGATGCATGAGGGGTTCGGTGTTAGCCACATCACGAATTAATAAGGAGCAATTGGAATGGTTGAAGACCAGGGACGAGCTCAAAGCAAATGAACCGAGGAGGTTAACTAATATCATTAATCCATCCTTCCCAATCCCGTCCAAGTTCCTTCATTACTGTCTCATTGAAACTGACCCATATGGTCATTAAATGTTTGTTTTAGTTTTTCATGGCGACTGTGTTGCCATCTTCTTTTATATTACTCCTGCATAAATTGAATTGAGATGTCAAGGATAATTTGAATACGACCTTTGGTAACTGGCCGAGACGTTGCCACCTTGCAAGACGCAGATAGTCCGACTGTGAATCTAATAACCACAACCACAACCACCACCTGATCTTACACTCTCTTGCCTGTGGCCGCATTTGCATATACGGCGCGGAGTTCCTTTTGGAAATGTCTGCATGACCCACGTCATGAACACGTAGGGGCTGGAGTCCAGCATTCACTACAGCAACAGTAGATCAAGCGAAGTGGTCAGCATCACGTGCCATCTTTACTCCCGGGGAAAAGGAGACTTCCAGTGTACCCGTCGGGAATTAGGTTGGATTTGGGAGCTGCTTAGGACATGACAGCCTAGAGACAGGTTCCCATTCCTTTCAAATCAGACCCCGTTATTTACTTACCTGATTGTCTGTGAAGCATGTCTTTTTTCTTTCTTTCTTTCTGTATTTCTTACTCGAATCTGTCCTACCTACTCATCTTAGGTGTAGTGGGCGACACACACCATCACAGATGATACCAGATGCTGCTGTCTGCTTGCTAGCAAGCAGACAGCAGCATCTGTTTGACAAATGCCTGTTGCTGTATGTACAGTCTTGAACTCCGGATGATGGATGGAAAGACCGTCCGAAACCTGTAGAGTGTCATTCCAAAATAAAATAAATTTGGTACATTGGTGCATCTGGTTGGTTTTACTATAGAAATGATATGTGCTGTGACTTTCTGTGCAGTGTGTCGGAGTTCATTTATGCAACGCGTCTTAATACAGAACAGTTTTGGTATTTCCTGTGTGGACATTTATGCACAGTTGTTCTCACCTCCAGCTGGGCACATACTGCAGCAGTCCGTACAATGGCTGCCGACCGCTGTCGTGGCGCTGGAGCCTTCGACGCTGGAGAGGTAATAACAGACCGCGCGTTCTTGCAGAAAGTGCAAGATGCCAACCTTCGAACCAGATTCCTTTTTGTTTATAAAGTTTATTTAACGACGTCGGTAACCTACAATACAGTTCATAATGGTAGGATGGTCGGAGTTGGACAATAGTTGGAAGGAAGCGGTACTGACCTATATAAGGCACTAACCCGGAATTTGTCTAGGTGGACCGAGAGGAACGACGACAGTAGGATGGCAGGTCGTCGGGACGAGATTTGAACCGGAGAGCTCGGAACAGGGAGCAGGATACCAACTGCTCGAACGTGACTTTTGGTCACTCGGACCTGTTTGTAGCCCCAAAAATTACAAGCATTTTCTGTCAACGGAGTTATTGCATGTATGTGGTTTCTCCTGTTGCTCCAGGAAAAGGATTTTGGACGCCTTCACAAACGCAACTCTTTCTTCGTTTAGGCCGCCATATGGGGGTATAACATGATTCCGTTGTGATGGTCTTAGCTTTGTGAATAAAATTCGCTTCATCATGTATCTGCATATCGCACTTAAGCTGTGCGAGGGGACGCAAATGTTATGAAATAATGGCTGATTGAAAGAGCTGATACTTCCCACATTGCCTTGTCGCAGCGGCAGATGGAAGTCTTGAGAAGAATTTCTTTGTCCTTTGTATGATTCTCGCTGAAGGATGTGGCCACTGAAACTGACAAATGAATAATTTTTGCCCTCGGTATTTGATGACTCCACGTGTCTGTGCTAAGTACCGTCCGCCTAAAACAGAATTAACTGGCAAGGCAAGGCACATTGCCAGTTGTATGTTTTGCTTCCGTTGTTGCTCTTACTTTCATTTGTGCTCACTCTGACCACACATATCGCTGTCTGTTGCTCACGTAAGAATTTTACAGCTGCGCTGTGTTTTTCCTATCGCGCTGGACATTACTAGGTCACGCGCCAGCGTAACCATGGGTTATCAGATACTTGTTTTGCCGTAATAACGAATCTGAGTGCCAATCCAAGTGGCCTCGCGGTCCGAGGTGTGGTTCTGCGGCCGGTCGCCTGCTGGGATTGCAGGTTCGAATTCCGCTAGGGGCATGTATATCTGTTTCTTGTGAGTGTTGTGTGTTGTCAGGTCGAGGTCTCTGGGACGGGCCGGTCACTCGTCCAGCGGAGTCCTGCCCACTGTAGTGTGTCTGAATGTGATCTCGAAACCTGAACCATCGATAGTCTTAGGCCAACTAGGACTGTTGAGCCATAAAAAAAAATCAGAGCACAGATATTTCTGCTTGTTTACATATTCAGTGCGTTGAAGTGTCATGAGAAAAATTCAATTTGGAAATCTCCCATTATCGGGACCGGAAATATTTACCTATTTGAAGCAGGCTGTCTCTCCGCAATTAGGTAAAGAGGTCCTGTTTCGTGAAACTGGCGGTGGTACGTTTCATAAGAGGGAAAACGTTTTCGATTTACCTGAAGTAGAAGTGGATGCAGCCCCCGAAATGTCTTATATGTGCTGGTGCAGAGAATGGGTAAACTTAAACATTTCATCTGTGAGGATGCCAAACAACTGTCACAAACCTTTGCAACCTCAAAGTCATTTGACGTTCATGGCGCCGTGCATCCTAATATCATTTCTATAGTAAAACCAACAAGATGCACCAGTGTATCAAATTTATTTTATTTTGGAATGACACTCTACATGTTTCGGAAGGTCTTTCCGTCCATCATCATGAGTTCAAGACTGTACATAGCAACAGGCATTTGTCAAACAGACACTGATGTCTGCTTGCTAGCAAGCAGACATCAGTGTCTGTATGACAAATACCATTGCTGTGTGTACAGTGAAAAACTCCTGATGGTGAACAGAGGAACTGTCCGAAACATGTAGAGTTTTATTCCAAAATTGAATTTGAGAAATTAGTGCATCTACTCATAGTTGGTTTTATTATAAGAATTTATCACGATGCACGGTCACCTGAACGTTAAACTCGCTGTAAACCTCTGTGAAATTAGTATAGGTCCTGCATGAGTTTAACCTTTTCGTAGCACAGATCAACCGATAGATCATTTATTACCTGAAGGTGTATCAACATTTGTACTGGAGCTTAACCGGCTTCGACAACTGCGCAGTTTCTTTAACCCATCGTTGCTTTGCTTCTGTTCAAACGACAGATTTTCGTTGTATTCGTCTTCTGTAGGACAGTAATGGTGTGCATCCGTGCTTTCTATCATACCTTCTCTTCCTACTTCTCCTCCACCTCCACCTCCACACAGTTTATATTCGACGCCCCATCTCTTAATTTGAGGCCCCGAGATTTGTATGTCTATTTGAAAGGGAAAGGTAGATTATGTTTTAATTGCGATGATAAGGCCAGAATGGGAAGCATTTAAAAGGTCTTCATTATTTCTTGAACCATAAATTTAAAACTCTGAGAGACGGAGTTAGCTGAAGCTTGTCATGTTTCCTTTTACAACCGCCCATTCCCATGTAAACGAAAACAAACTGCATGTTGCTCTTGTAACAATAGCCAAGCCCATAAATGGTGGGGGGCTAATCTATAGATGACAACCAACATCAAGAGTTCATCGTCCTTATTTCTCACATGCTTGTCGGACTGCGATTATTGTATTCGGCTTATAAATCGTTTTCCCGCGACACGTGGCCGAAGGAAGGCGTGAGCCAGGAGTCAGTTCTTGCCAGCCAGTTGCATAGACCTTGATGAGGTGATGTCACTAGCAGTGACTGGCAGACAGCAGAACAACCTTTTGACCCCCCGTCGGTTCGTCTGTGTATTGAGTTTCGTTAACATATAGAGGACATGTCAGTGGAGAAAAATGGTTCGAAGGGCTTGTAGATATCTAAACGTAGAAATATTTGTTGAAACTGAAGCATGTGCCATATGGAATTAAACACAAGGCTGTATCATTTAACATCTGGGCGATTTGTCTCGCATGTATTGTCGCTAGTTTTAAGTTGTCTTGTGTGTAATTGTTGTTGGTTTGGCCGTGTGTATTGTTGTAGTTGTTTTGTGTGGGTGTTGTTATTTTATGTGTATTTGCTGTACTATGTGTTGTATTGCTGTTTTTTTTACTTTAGATGCCGGACTGCTGGCTAGAAGTCAGTATTCGGAAGGTCCTGCGACCGGCCACCTCGACACTGGTTTTTCTTGGTTTCCGTGTGTCTATAAGCAAATGCTGAGACGGTTCCCAAGATTCCAAGTTGTCACTACATGCTTCTCATGTAGCCCTCCCGACTTAAATTCAGTAGTAACCGATTTCATGTTTTGTATACATGTAAAATAACCATTGCCACCGGGTAACAACCCAATTGCAGTTAATAAATATTATTATTATTATTATTATTATATTACTATTAAACTGACGTCGCTTACTTAATTAAATTGATGCCTACAGTCATGGTGAAATGGACTGTCTCTAGGGGAAATAACCTTATAATTATTCACAGGGTTAAACGAAATTCCGAACGAAATCACCGAGCAAGTGGGGTCAAGATGTTATGGTAAAAGGTAAAGTGCACCCTTTTACAGGCACTAAGGCTCTGCACAGGCCGTACGGTCAATAGGGGGAGTATAGTTATAGCTCTACTCTTTTCTTGACCACGGCACTAGAAGGGTTGAGGGGTCAGCGTCACAACCCGGTCGCTCTTTACCCCAGGAAAGACCGGTACCCATTGTACAGGAGGCTGGGTAGGCCCCAGGGCCGGTCTGGACAGGTGCGAAAAATCTCGCCCCACCGGGATTCGATCCCCGGACCATCCAACCCGTATCCAGTCGCTATACCGACTACGCTACCCGGTCTACAAGCTCTTATGTGTCTGATACATATTCAGGGGATGCACGTTCGAATCTCAGCCATGAAAATCCCGCCTGAGAAGTGTCGGAGTAGTCCTGTGATTAGAACATCGCACCTGTAGGTGGCCGTTTGGCCAGCTACAGGTGTGATGATACCAGATGCTGTATAATACAAATTTGAGCTCCTGATGATGAGCACGTAGTGCTCGAAACATGTAGAGGCATATAATAAACTTATTATAAAACAAGAATTTGAGCATTAAGTTGGTTATTTACTAAGATTATACTGAGATGCACGGTCAGCAAAACATCAAAATTCTTGTAAGTGTCCAATATTATGTTTCTGTCTCAACTTACGAGAGTTTCTTAACTACTCATAGCTTGTAGGAATGGAATTGCTTTGTTAAATTTAGCTTCTTTATCAGTTTGTAGCAGCAGTATTAAGTTAAATTACTGTCAAGGTCAAAGAAATTGCATCTTGCGGACCATGCAGAGCCGAAGTAATTCAGGAAAATGAAGAGAAGTGATAAAAAACAGAAGAAGTGAACTTTTGACATCATTGAGTAATCGTGAAGTGCCGCAATCAGACGTTCTCATTTAATTAACGTGTTATTAAGACACGTTAATTAAATGAGAAATACAGAATAACAATTTGAATGCAATGTGCTTCAGCGGTGGGTCGGTTGAATGTGTCACGGAGAGAAACAAACGCCGTACGGTTGAAGTTAAGTTTCAAAGCGGACGACGGATCGTAACCCAGAGGAGGGGGCATGATAATGTGCCCAATTGTTTGTTTTCTGACATGGCATGACTGTATTTCTAAATACAGAATTATAGAGTAAATAATGAAAATCATCTAAGAAGAAACAAGTACGAATTGTAGTGTTACGGGGTCTGACACTGTGCAGTGTCGTATATTGATACCGACGCTTGGGAGGAACATGCTGCCTGCCATCACCGCGGTTGAAGGAACTGGTTCCAAGTTTACTCTGAATTCAACACGGGTTGTGGAGGTGACGTGTTTCTCCGAAATGTCCGTATCTACCCACAACACTACAAGGCGTCAAAACCCAGAGGTTAGTGTGAACATTCCCTGCTGTGATAATCTGGTAGCTTAAACAGCAGGTGCAGTTATCACCTGTTTTATGCCCGCGTGTTTCAGCCCTTTGCTGTAACGCCCCTTGCCAATTTAGACCACTTCATAACTTGGCTCCTGTCGCCCATTGGCCGGCTGCTCACTAGGACGCTGCCCAGTGTATGGAACTCGGGGCGCACAACAAACCCGGAGAACTTCGCGCACCCTGCAAACTACGTCAGTCACCGTGCATTCGCCGTTTAGTTTAGACCACGTGGTTTGTTTGCGGTTTGGTATTCTCTTTGTTCTACCTAGAAAAGCCACGAATACGCAATCGAAATCTTGAAAAAAAAAACCCCCGAATAATCGCAGCAGTAATCTTGACATTTGTAAGATGTGGGTAATAAAGAAACTGGGTGGTAAAGCCGGTGAGAGTGAATCTATTATCCGTCACAGAACGTCTGCGACAACGACGATGTGGAAAGTGTACGGTCCGTGAGAAGCTGATTCATTGCGAAGTAAGCCGAAACAAAAGAACGCACGCTACGATGAGTAACACAAACCCTAACCTAATCATCATCATACCTAAAAAAAACTAAACTCCGTGGCCTTAGTCCGCACGCGAACTATACCGACAGAGCGGCCGCCGCCGGTCAGCGAAGTTAGTGCCAACTTTTGCGGATAGAGGGGT
>Ga0136643_10016691_pt1 | contig 11045 bp, 3 predicted proteins | sample TergutLab28metaG_FD_96883 | JGI IMG/M metagenome (GOLD analysis project Ga0136643, IMG submission 96883) | Labiotermes labralis P1 segment gut microbial communities from Petit-Saut dam, French Guiana - Lab288 P1 (version 3) (version 3) | ecosystem: Host-associated > Arthropoda: Insects >... | reverse complement strand
TGAATAGTAACAACAGAATAGCTGCAACACTGTATTCCCTAGGGACATAGTTTGTCTCAGGAATATAAGTATAAATACCCTGCATAAAGGAGATGATGATGATGATGATGATGATAATAATAACAATAAAGACAAAAATATTAGCGCAGCTGACGTGCTACTGAATGAGGATAAAGTGCGATGTTTATGACTAGCTGAGCAACTGTTAGATTGCTAGATTTGCGTTTGTGATATCGATGTTAATGAAGGTTTAAGTATCGTGCGAGATGATGTAATGGTGAATGGCAAAGTGTTATGGACGTTTCGGAAGAGGGTGCTGCCTTCATCGTCATTGTCTGTCTAGTCCAACAAAGTGTTCTGTACTGTCTGGTTACAAAAGAGTATACTTATTGTACAGTATATTTGAAACTAACTGCTCTTTCTTTGACAAATAATATACATGTTGTACGATTTTAAAGTTCACATTCCTTTACATGTTTCGGCTTAAATAAGCCATCTTCACAGAGACTCAGTGACAAGGAAAGCATAAATACACAATGTCGTCAAATATGCAGTACAAAAATGTATACGGTGTTGCAGATACATGTGAATATAATAATATAATTAAAATATAATTAATATTATTGCTTATTGTTTCATCTATGATGGTAATATCAGGTTAAAATGTATAGTTTATGTCTGTGTACGTAACTTTCGTCTGGCTGCTGTGTCTGGTAAATATTATTACCTAGAGGCAATGTGTATATGTGTTAAAGTAATCCTGTTTTCGTTTGTGATTGAGTCTCCCTGAAGATGGCTAATTTAAACCGAAATGTGTAGAAAACGCAAACTATAAAATAGTAGAATATATATATATATTATTTTTATTATTTGTCAAAAAAGTGCAGTTTGAATTATGAATGTAAATATACGTCTGTTGCTTGAAATACATATAATATAAAATAATACAATATAATATAAAATTTACCAAGAAGAAGTTTTCTCCATGAAGGAACGCGATGGAGATTGGACTGATCTTCATGTAATGTAGATACTATACAAAAGTAAGACAGCATTTATTGTTGCTAATTTTAAGTTGTCTTGTGTATAATTGTTGCTGGTTGGCCGTGTGTATTTTTGTAGTTGTCTTGTGTGTATTGTTGTATTTGTCTTGTGTGTATTGTTGTAGTTATCTTATGTGTATTTGCTGTACTGTGTGTGTATTGCTGTTTTTACTTTAGATGCCGGACTGCTGGCTAGAAGTCAGAATTCGGAAGTTCCTGCGACCGGCCACTTCGACACAGGTTTTTCTTGGTTTCCCTGTGTCTATAAGCAAACGCTGAGATGGTTCCCAAGATTCCAAGTTGCCACTACATGCTTCTCATGTAGCCCTCCCGACTTAAATCTAGTAGTAATCAAATTCATGTTTTGTTTACATGTAAAATAACCACTGCCACCGGGTGACAACCCAATTGCAGTAAATATATATAAGCCACACGACTTTTTTAGTGTCGATTTACACAACTACGAAATGTCGAAATCCGTCCAGCAATTTCGGGGGTAAAATATTAGAATAGAGACAGACACGACTTTCCCATTCTGTGTTCATTTCATTCACTTCGTACCACGAGAAACTGTATAAATCTAATTATTGCTTAGGACATCATGGTGCATGCACGGACTTCATGAATGGACCTCCAAGCTCGATGCTCCGCTAACAGTATGTGGATGGAGACGTATTTTCAGCACAGATGGCAGTACGTACCATAAACGTTCGTCCTGCCATCTGTGATGTTCGTAGAAACTACACGCAAGTGTGAGGCCGGTAGTTGGGTGTGCAGAATAACAGATGGAAGAAATACAGGCACACTTGTAATATGTCTTTTAGAAGGAACATGTGTGCTTTATAACCCGTGTATACGCGATGAGTGTCATTGTTTACATAGATGGTAATTCCAAATGATACAGTACCACCCAGTAGTTTCCACTACTTTATAATCTCTGCTTGAGGAAAAATAACGTATAGAAACAACAGTAGGTAGTTTTTATTGCGTTGGCAATCCTGAACTCTCTCGCTAATTGTGTATGCGTTGTTCGATTTCTCGCGATTCGAATTGCCACCATAGCATCCATTTATTTCGAAGCGTTCTTGACGAAGTAACAGAAGAACGCTGTGTGTGGAGACATTGTCTGTCCCTCAATCCGTCCCTGTCTTTCTAACCGTGGCCTAGGAAAGGTAAAGGTAAAGTTCACCCTAGAACAGGTAATAAACACCCCAGAGGGGGAGTAGAGGTATACACCCGGCCGCTTTACCCCGGGAAAGACAGACGGTACCTATTGCATAGGAGGCTGGGTGTGCCCGAGGTCCGGTCTGGACGGGTGCAGAAAGTCTTGTATCCCACCAGGATTCGATCTCAGGATCGTCCAGCTAAAGCGAGTGGCTATACCGAATATGTTATCCGGGCCACATATGTGACCTAGTATTGGTGAATAAACAGTTTGTCTAATTTTAATAAAATTTGGTATAAGAGTTGTTTACAGAAAGTTGTTCAGCAACCTGAGTTTCATTCCTTTTTACTTTATTTAGGGGCCAAAATGAATTTCTGTCTATACTGTCCATGTTTGCTGTCTGATTTGGGTGAAATTTGTTATAAAAGATGTTTACGTAATGCTGTTAAGCAATTGTGAGGTTCATGTAACTTGTTGCAGAAATGTCATACATGAAAGTGCGCACACTTTGTGTCATACAACCTGTGCCTGAGTGCGAGCCCCAGCCCAGGCTCTGATTGGTCACTCATATTGTCCATGAACTCTGTCTTTCCTCCCCACTTCTGCAAATGCTCCTGCTCACACAACTTGGTTCACTTATGGCATGAATACAACATGGTGTCAACCCAGAAGACAGCAATAGTGTTTCAGAAGAGTAATGAGGAGAGAGACAGACATCACTTGTCTAATATTTCAGTGTGACTGCCACATACACTTCTGAGGTGGAAGTTACACTAACAACATGCAAAGTAGGGTCATCAGTGTCTGTGTGTGTGTGATATAGCAAGTTTTACTGTATTTGTTGTTCATAAGGCACACAATAATAGTATGGTAACTGTTTTTTGGAGTGCCCTGATGTTGTGGAATGGCAGTTCGTGACATTCCAGCACCCTCTTTTAGCCACGTGAATGGCTTTTGTGGAGAAAAAAGTTCCAGGTCAGAGAAGTTAGCTCTACAGAATAAATTCTTTGTAACTCATTGACATATCCAGGTGGTACAGAAATGAAAAGAGTACTTGTATTACCCATCCATCTTCTCCACATGCCCTGCTAAACTCTGATTTATGGATTGTAGCTGCTGAATGATTTTGCTGACAACCAACTGATGGACTGCAGTACAATATTTAGACACCGGTCTTTCATGTTGACATCAATAAAGGCTGAAGGCAAATAGTAATTTGCTAGACAGATTATAGAGCCTAACATTTGAATGGGCAGAGCCATATGATACAACACACCAGTAAGGATGGCTACAAACATCTTTTAATAGTGAAGTTGTAATGTAACTTCTCTGATCTGTGTCACAGTTGTCAGCAATGCAGCACAAATCTCTTCATTGTGACCAATAATGCTGTGGTCCTCATGATGTTTGCTCCTTTGCCTGCTCCAAGCCCATCAGTGCAATCTCTGCCCATTGCAGCTCAGTGTGTGTGTCTTGGCATCCCACCACCGATGTAAACAGACACTGCGTATCCGAACATTGTCAGTCACAGAGGGCTGCCTGCAGTGAGTTGTTGCAAATAGCCTTTTGATGTGAGTGATGATATTTGACACATATTCCATCCACTCATGGCACAGTAACCTCTGGAACTGACTCAGGTGCATTGAGTTACCCACAAGTCACCTTGTAGCATTGCTGTGTTATGAGCCCCATATAAAGGTCATTATTGTACTAACCTCTTGATGGACTTAAGCTGATATATTATTGCTTATTGTATAAATTTAGGTATATAGAATTTTTGTAACTAAGTCACATATCGCCCGTGGAGTCAAGGGGAAGTTTTGGTAAGGGTGTTTGTTCATTTTAGAATAACTGCAGCAAGAAGTGGTAGACCACAGGAGAGCTGTGTAACATTGCATACAGCAGCTTGATGCATCAGGCTTCCTGTCTGAGACCCTGTGATTCCCCGGGCGACGTGACAAACATGACTAAATAAAGATAATAGTAACCTTTGAACAGGAAATGATGACAATGAAGAAACGCCAATCGAGTGCATCATACTAAACTACTTTTGGTACTAATGGGTGTAGCTCACCAATGGGTGAAGCTTTTGGTAAAACAAGGGGAGGTCGATAATGAGGTGACCACGCGGAAACTATAAAGCATAAATTACTTGGCTGAGGGTCGTAGCACTCACTTTTCTACCAATTGTCACCGATATTTGTTCAGCCTAGAGCGAGACAAGGCAAGAGGAGGTCCCGACCTGGCCTGTACAGATGACCGAGGACAGCAACCAAGGATGGAGTTCAAGATGCAGTTCATAATCATTGGGTTATGTGAGTTAAGATTGTTAGCTCTCAGCCAAGATTAGGGGAATACCATAGTATGCACTCAAAGGCGAAGGCGAGTCGGTTGTAAAAGAAAGACATTGTTAAATTTAATGTTTTACTTGATTTTTTTTATATACAATATATATTTGTATTTGTTTTATTACTGTTAATTGAGAGCCCGCATGCAATCCCTCTGGTCGTTCATAACAACTGGTGGCAGCGTCACGACTAATTTTCCTTGTGAATGTTAGAGGCCCACTCTTCTGAAGGACTGGTGTATTGCTGGTGATGCTAGGATTCCCGGTTGCATGGCTCTTTGTTGCTTCGGTGCAGGGGCCACTGTGAAAGAGTTTACAGTGTTGTAAATACACGTTTTACATGCATCGCATCCATGCAATTGGGTTTAAACCCGGTGGCAGTAGTACAGTACACATTTACACACATACAACACAAAAAACAACACAATGAAACACAATACAACACACATGTAACAATAAAAATACATAAACATACAATAAGAATACATAAAAATAACAATAAAAATACATAAATTACAGAATTCAATAGGAATACAACCATTTCAAAATAATGAATCCCTTCACTGCCCTAAAGAACCTCTCACCATTTCACTTCACTTCACTTTTTTTTTTTCACTTATCCTATCAACCCTTCACTTCACTTTACTTTACTATTCATAGCTACAACTCACTTGCCTTAACTTCACTTCCCTTCACTTTTTATCACCTTCACTTCCCCTCACTGGTTAAATAGCATGTGGAGCTCTGCCTCAGCTCCCCAATACATCTCCATAGTGTGATGTTGAATGAAGCACAGTGACAACTTCACCTTTATGTACATAAAGATTTGGTGTGGGACATTTTGATCAGTTTGAAAATTAAGGGTTTTGTTTTGTGTTGCAAGACACTGAATAGTTGATAGATGGTGCCAGCATGCTGCTTGCATGCAGCAGGAAGCAAAATATTGGTGTTTCTGTATTGGAGTACAGTATGTCATCACGGAAGGCAGTATTTATAATACTATTATAACAGGAATCATAGACCTCATTTTCAGCATTTAATGTATTAAAATCCATTAATATGGTGAACGGTTTATTATTTACATCCTTTGAAATTTCAATTTGAAAGGAATAATATGTGGGAGCCACTGAATGAATATTCTAGAATGTGCTGCATTGATTGTGTCACATGGAGGATTGTGTTATTTGCCAGCTTCTCCCACAGAATTTATTTCACTTGCAGTTGCATTTGGAAAGGATCAGATGCAGTAACTGTGAAGTTTTTTTGAACAAATTCTTACACCATTACAGATGATCACAAAAAGATATGCCACACACTTTTTCTGTCTTTCAGCAGATGTCTGCCTTATGTTCAGAATGTTTGCTGGTCAGGCTGAAATCTCATTACAGCGTACCTCATTTTGATAAACATTTTATTAATCAGCTACCTATACAAATAGAAATGTGTTTCACCACATTATCCATATGGTCTAATCAGGACCTTTTGTTGATCCTGTATTGATCATTTCATGCACAGAAATTTAGTTATAGATAAAATATTAAAATTAATATATCAACCAACAAATGCACTTCATAATATACAATACTGTATATGTTGCGTATCAAACTCGTACATGTTTTGGCACTGGTGTGCCATCATCAGGAATCTTCTAGAGCGAAGGAATACAAGTCCAGCATGCTAATCTAACTATTGCATCACCTTCACTGGAATGATTAAAATGTTAAATTCTACAATGCGTAACAAGCATAAAATTATAAAATTACAATGTTATGATATTGAAATTATGTGACAGTAAGCCACTTAAAGTACAATCTTGTAGCTGTTTATATTCTGCATGGAGTACACATAAGACGTCTCTACTGATCTGTGTGATCTGAAGAGATCTCGGCCAGGTGGAACATGTGAAGTGTATCATGTTGTGTGGTGTAGTATACTACACATCTTCATGGTAAATGTGTAGACAGGAAGGTATGCAAATCTCGGGCACTTGTTTGCCCAGCGACTAAATTTTGTATGGTGGGGCCTAATATTTTAGCATAATTATTGCAGAATTTTGCCTCTTAAAAGTCTGTATCATTTTACATGCACTGAGCAGTTGGTGCCCAGTAACACTGAGTTGTACAGGTTACTCCAAAATTGTGGATCCTGAGTATGAAACTTGCTGCATATCACCCTTTGGTGCTTAGAATTTGGAAGTGGCTCCTAGATGTTTGGAAAATTTTAAAATCACAACTATGTACACTATCTACCTTCCTACACACTTTCACATCCTGAAAGACTGTTATCTTTTACTTAGTTTGTGACCTTGAGTTATTCATCTGCTGTTGGTTGTAGCGAGTTTTTGTACACATTGTAACTATAATTTTGCCTGTTATTTTGTATGGGTGTGAAACTTGGTCGCTTACATTGAGGGAAGAACATAGGCTGAGGGTGTATGAGAATAGGGTGTTTATTTGAGCCTAAGTGAGATGAGATAACAGAGGAGTGGAGAAAACTACATAATGAGTAACTTAATGATCTGTACTCCTCACCCAATGTTGTGCGGGTGATAAAATCGAGAAGAATGGAATGTGTGGGGCATGTAGCGCGTATAGGGGAGGGGAGAGGCGTGTGCAGGGTTTTGGTGGGGAAACCTTAGGGAAGGAGACCACTGGGGAGACCCAGGCTTAGATGAGAGGATAATATTAAGATGGATCTTCAGGAAGTGTGATGTGGGGGGTATGGAATGGATCGAGCTGGCTCAGGACAGGGACAGGTGGCAGGTACTTGTGAATGTGGTAATGAACCTTTGGGTTCCATAGAGTGTGGGGAATTTCTTTACTAGCTGCAAACTGGTTAGCTTCTCAAGAAGGACACTGCTCCATGGAGTAAATAAGTAAGTAATTTTGTATGTAAATGAAATTACCTAAATCAAGAATTCTGCTGTGCATTCATATTGAGAAATATGGCTATCATGTCATGCCATGGATATCCCATTACATAGCTATGGGGATGTTGGATCTTCCGTGTAGTATTTTAGTTTTGGGGAAACATGTGAATACTTTGTGTTAAATCTGCATAATATTTTTGTGTTGTCCTAGTTTTCTGTATTTTGTATCCTTCGTTACTTATTCCACATCCTGTTCTCGCTTTGACAAAAGTTTTTATCCAAGGAATGTGTAATAATGTGAATATATGTAGGCCTACATTGTTCCACTTGCAACACAGTGACATTTCTTGAAGTTCTGAAGTGCATTTTCTTTTTTTGGTCAGATCACAGGTAGTATGCACTAGCGTTCATGCATATAACATTTGAACAGACTCTACCTGATTGTATATTTAAGCAGGTAGAAATTTAGAGAAAAAGGGGAATTGTTCAAATGCAGAGTTTTTTGGCATGTGCTGAAGATAATCACCAGGTGTTTCATTTGAGGTGTTCCCATGCGCTTTTGGCTGTTTTCCAGTTTCTTTTGCTAGTAAGCAAGACCTTGTTTATGCTTAAAAACTAGAAGAATTGTGTGACTAGTGTTCATGTGGGTGTCTTGTGGAGTATGGCCCTGTGTTGTTTAGTAGAGAGGTTTCTATGCTTTGGATGAAATCAGCATCTTCATCCACAGTACTGGTACCTATCCACCAACCTGCACTGTAACATAACCCAGAAGACCACAGTATGACTCTTCACTGCAGTTAAAACATCATATTATACCCACGTAACTACGTATTGGCCAGTATTACTTAATTAGCCAACACAGTGCTTAGTTTGAGTTGAGGAGAGTAGAGTTTGTAAGGTGGCAGGCCTGACTGGGATGCTAGAGAGAGTGGGGCTTTTATGAGAAAAAGAATTCTGTGCAATTTGTAAATACTTTGTGTTTTGCTCTAAAGATAAATGTAGATGTCAGGTTTCATTTTTGACTAATTGTGAAAACAAACATTTGATGATGCACATGTCTTTCAGCTCCCTTAATGTTTGACTCATTCTGTCTAGATATTATGCACCAAATGTAGTTTATTTAGTAGTAAACACAACAATATGGCTCCCATATAGATTGCACCAAATTTTTAATGAGGCTACTGCCCTCTGAACTGTTCGTTGTCTCATTGCTCCTATGCCAGTGACATAAACTGACATTCTGTGTACATGTGCTGTATATTCCTGCATTCACATGAGAAGTGTTTCATTGTACCGTGACTTGAATACCATCACATATAGGAATATTCTGAAGTAATGAATTAACTGTACCATTACAAGAAAGATTTGTCATGTTCATTTTGCCACAATTCAGTCTTTAAGTGTTATTCAGTACAACTTGAGCCTTCCAGTTGAACTTGAGTGATGGACATGTGATCATACAAAGACTACAGTGTGCATAAATGTCAAATGTTGAAGTATTTTAAACTGTTTGTAGGGATGACAGAAAAATGAGCTGTGAGATTATCAACAGAACTCAGAATTAATTGATGACTGAAAATAATTGAGTGAGCAGTTGAGGTCACCATTTTGCACAAGGATGAACTGATAGAGGTGCACTCTTTGCACAAGGAAGGAAATAAATGTCACTGTTCACAGACAGTAGCTGTTCTTTCTTTTTTTAATTACAATTGCTTACTGAGTTGGCAAAATCAGTTCTGTTGCTATCTTAGCCAATACTGAAGCACCCATCAACAAGCAAATATTCACATGCAGACAGACATCAGACTGTTGACTGCTGTTTACTTTTTAACTAAAGCTGTCAAAAATGCATGTTGCATCAAGCTTTGTTAGTCACTCCTAAGTGCCTACTCAGTGAGCCCTGTGACCATACAGACAGTATCTGTGAATATTTACTGCTCATTATACACTTAATGGGCCCTTTGTCAACATGGCAGTTAGCTTTTGATATTTTCAATAACACATTGCAAATATGGAAAATTGTATGTAGTCAAACACAACTGTGTCACATGAGGTGTATTTAATGACTATATAATGGACAACTACATGTTTTGGTCTGTACTGGCCATCTTCAGGTTGTCTTAGGGGAACTTAGGATCTTACTATAAGCATGCACGTGTGTGCATGCTTATAGTAAGATCTTAAGTTCCCCTAAAACAACCTGAAGATGGCCAGTACAGGTCGAAACATGTAGTTGTCCATTATATAATCATTAAATATGCGTGCATGCTTATAGTAAGATCCTAAGTTCCCCTAAAACAACCTGAAGATGGCCAGTACAGGCCAAAACATGTAGTTGTCCATTATATAGTCATTAAATATGCGTGCATGCTTATAGTAAGATCTTAAGTTACCCTAAGACAACCTGAAGATGGCCAGTACAGGCCGAAACATGTAGTTGTCCATTATATAGTCATTAAATACGCGTGCATGCTTATAGTAAGATCCTAAGTTCCCCTAAAACAACCTGAAGATGGCCAGTACAGGCCGAAACATGTAGTTGTCCATTATATAGTCATTAAATACGCGTGCATGCTTATAGTAAGATCTTAAGTTCCCCTAAGACAACCTGAAGATGGCCAGTACATCCCGAAAACTGTAGTTGTCCATTATATAGTCATTAAATACACCTCATGTGACACAGTTGTGTTTGACTACATACAATATTCCAAGTTTCACACACACAACAGGGATGACACACTTCCTACATTGCAAACAGCCAACAAAGTGTGGTCTTCCATGTTGAGTGCTTTGCGTGTAGTGAACACTTTTATATTGCAAAAGAGGAGCATGTTATAAAATGTTATACAGGCCAAAGCAACGTGCATGCACAGACTACTTGTGGTTTCAGCTGCCATAGCACATTTAACACTGGCAGATTCTTGTGAACACAGTATTGAACACTCAGGCTCCAAAAAGGCATAAACACGTTTAACTCCTCAGTAAAATTTGTGTTCCGAGGAGTGTATTGTTTAGTTATATTAATTAATCTTCCAAAATGTGGCCCTGTTCTCTTCAAAACTGAAATATAGATGAGCATATGGCCTGGGGCTTTTAGTACAGGCACTGTAAAAATCCAGGCAGCAGATACATTCACTGCTGGCATACAACAGTTCATCTTTGATTAAATCAGAAATGTATGAGGCACATAGTAATTGTAGCATATTTCTGCAGGGCCTTGTAGTTGTGCCGTAGAAGGGGCGTATCCAAGATGAGTAGCAGAACAGGATGGTTGAAGCATAAAGTGGAGAAGGACTGCGAAAGGTGAAAGTGAAATGTGACCACAATACCAGGAAGGTAAAGGGGGATTTGTATTGATGATGAGATGAGATGAACTTTGAGGCCACAACTTCCCAGAACCTGAAAGGTAAGGTGAGCTGAATGATTCAGTGTTTCTTGCTGCCAGGGAGTAAAAGTAGCAAAAATGTTGAATAAAGAGAGACCAACTTGATGTCATTTGCTTTATTATTTCATTATTTACTGCTCAACATGTTTCGGATGTTAATACATCCGAAACATGTTGAGCAGTAAATAATGAAATAATAAAGCAAGTGACATCAAGTTGGTCTCTCTTTATTCAAC
>Ga0136643_10016685_pt1 | contig 11046 bp, 7 predicted proteins | sample TergutLab28metaG_FD_96883 | JGI IMG/M metagenome (GOLD analysis project Ga0136643, IMG submission 96883) | Labiotermes labralis P1 segment gut microbial communities from Petit-Saut dam, French Guiana - Lab288 P1 (version 3) (version 3) | ecosystem: Host-associated > Arthropoda: Insects >... | reverse complement strand
TACATCATCGGGACCTTGCAAGATGAGACAGCAGATACATGGCCTGTCCAAGAAGTTCGTGCAGTATGTTTATAAGAACTTTATTTCACAAATTTTAGGATACATCAATGTGGTCTCCTTCAAAATATTCCCCATTTGACACAATACACTTGTCCCACCTCTGTTTCCATTGTTGGAAGCACCCTTGGAATTCCGCTTCTCTTAAGCCCTTCAGCAGCGATGTCATTTCACTTTTAATCGTTCGGTCTCGGCGATTCTTTGTGTTTCCACTCTCTACTCTGCGACTTCAGCTCGATGTCGTAATCGTAGATCCACGATTCATCACCCGTGATGACCCTTTCCAAGAATTCATCGCTTTCCTCTGAGGTTTTCCAGTCGGCGCAACACTCCTTCCATCGCAACTTTTGCTCAGGAGTGAGCAGTTTCGGTACAATCTTGGCGCAAACCTTTTTCATGTCCAAATGTTCCGTCAAAATCGTGTGAATGGACAACTTTCCCAAACCAAGTTCTTCTGCTATGATTCTAACAGTCAATCGGCAGTCACTGAGCATGAGAGAACGCACACAATCGATGTTTTCATTACCACTTGAGGTGGAGGGGCGTCCTGACCTGGCATCGTCCTTGGGGTCTTCACGCCCTTCCTGAAAACGCTGGACCCACTTGAAAACAGTTCTTTCCTTTAGAGCACACTCTCCATAAACCTGTTGCAACATTTGATGGATTTAAGGGCCATTCTTGCGCAGTTTCACAAGAAACTTGATGTTAATTCATTGTTCAAGCTTTTGATCGATCTCCATTTTGACAATGCGCGAATACGCATTCCACAAAATCTCAAGCACGAAGTCTGTCCTTCTCCTACAGCGGTCTGGCTCCTACTGAAAGTCAACTGGGTCCTGTAGAGTGAGGAGAGCTGGAGGGGTGCGCCACCAGTTAACATCTCACTCCTCCTCTACCCTACTGCACGAATTTCTTGGACAGGCCACGTATAATGAAGTTATATATCAAATAGATGGTATTTATGTTTCTTTCTTGTGGGATCCCACATTACAAAATTATCCTTACAATTAAATTGTAATAGTAAGTGATACAAAAGTAGGAATGGGTTAAACAATGATTAAAAACATTATCAGTATATATGTAATGTATGTACTGTGGATTATTATAGTACTTGATGGTGGCTTTGGGTCCTTTGCCTGCTATTTTATGTCATCTTCCTCTTTTTCTTCTTTCATCCTTCGTCCTGGCCAGTCATTTGATATAATGACTAGATTTTTATATTTCAGGATCTGGCCAATTACAAAATGTTGTGCAAAGTTCAGGAGAAGAACCTTATGGAAAAGGAGGCAGAGATGACAGTGACACAGCAACAACTCAGTGAACTTCAGCGCATGAGAGACGTGATTTATGAGATTTCAGGAGGAAAAAAGAAAATGTAAATGCCTGCTTACTTACAAAAACAAAAGAATTTCGAATGATATGTGATTTATTACTTATTTACGATTTTATAATTTTTTATCTAGTAAATTTGGTGTTTTATTCTTTAAAATGTATATTGTGTTTCTATATATGTTATACATATATAGAAACAGAACATGGGATAGCCAAAACACAGTTCTTGATTTCAAACTTTCATCGTGTCCTGAATGTTGTATGCTTTCTTCTGGGTAATTACCCGGTGTCTGAATTTTATATGCCGACGTTTTGGAACAGACAGAGTGTTGCGAAACATTGGCATATAAAATTCAGATGCCGGTGAATTACTCAGAAGAAAACATACAACAAAACACAGTTGTTGACCATGATTTATGTACATTAATGTGAACACAGCTGATGTCATACACATATATTTTATAACTGTGAGTCATTAATTTTTTTTTTTTTTTAATCATTCAGCAGAATGCATTGGTAAAGTCATGAATTAACTGCAATACTGCTGTTGAATTTAATACTGTCATGATGCTGGTACTTCTCATGGAATGATATAATTTCGACAGTGTAAGTGCTGTTCGGGTGTGGGTGTAGATGACAAGTACTCTAGGGGGGTAGGAAGTATATTTCTCTTACTTCACTATTTCATGGTGTTTCACACTTGTCTTCCTTCAGCAAGCAGTGTGACCTAGTGGATAAGAAAGTCAACTGTCAACATGTGATCATTAGTTCAAGTCTGGCAGCAAGGACTTAGGAGTATAGAAATTTTTCTTGGACTTCCACAATTTATCAGAAAGTTCCAAATTTATGTCAACAAGAAATCTGTGGTCTAGTGGATAAGACACTGGCCCAGCAATTCAAAGTTCAGCAGTGTGAGTCAACTGGGTTCCAGGATCATCAGAAAACAGCAGAGACATTTTGTAACCACACCCAGAGCTTTGGCAGAGATGTTAGAACTGAGAAAAATGTTTTGGTGTTACAAAAATACTAATACACCAATACCAATTAAAATATTGTACAGCATAACAGGAATTCTCAGCAGGGAAAACTTTTACCACCCCAACCCCTATATTTAGTATGAAAATTTCTCAGTTGTTGGTGTTCCATTGACCAGAAACATTTACACTACTGTAGTGTAATTTTTTTCGTAGTGTGGGGCCCTGGAGGTTTTTACTAGTGCACTCAAATTGTGTACTTCTCAAAATGTCCAAAAGATGCTGCAGAGATTGACTGACCGGGTCAATCCTCTGCTGCATGTTCAGCCGTATTATTCCTACAAAATTGAGTATGATATTAGGCTGTCAGAATAGGCGAGGAGGTAAGTGGATAAATATTGCAAAGTGCCAGGAAGTACCGTACGCTGTCAATAGATGGCAGTATATTTAACTTTATACAATACAAGTACCTAGCATGGGTCAGTCTACAGTGCTGCACTGTCAGCCATATTCCTGGTCTTTAATTGAACCTGGTATTAAACTATTAAAATAGCTGAGGAGGTATATGAAGACACACTTGCAGCAGCAATGCTCCAGAATACCAGAGATTCATTAAAAATGATGCACATTATTGACACATGCAATATTACTGATCCGTGTTGTGTCCTGCTTGCCTTCCAAGTGACTTTTGCATGTCCCACAGATCTGTTGCCTACCTCAAGGTGTTTTTCACCAATGGAGTGTAAATCCCTCAATGATATTTTGATTGACAAATGCAATTGAGTTAGTGAGAATACATCCTGCTCTGTGCCAAGTGGGTAATTAGAGTGAAGAGCTACATAAGTATTAGAAACTGTTCAGTAGATAGGAAATTGTAAGATGTACAGGCATTTATGACAGTCAAGTTTGGGAGCTGCAATAAACAGTGTTTTAATCATTGACATTTATATTAAAGCAGGTAAAGTTTGTTAATGTATGGTTGCTCAGTGAAGTGCAACATTAAATAAAACACAGTCTTGCATCCATATAGTATATAGAGTATGTGCCATTAAAATACTTATTTTATTCTAATTCTCCATCGACTGTACAGCCAATCTAGGAAACAATTAAAATCTCCAAATACATCTTTTACATACTTTTGTCTCAGTATGTTCTAGTCCTTTAGTTCTGATACCAAAGCTATGCATCTGCTTTATGGATCCTGCCATGTGTACGATAAACATCTGAAACTGTGCCACTTCTGCTTCATATCAGCATGAAATTGTCCTAGCAACTGTTATTGCCTCAGTGCGTTAAATTATACATCACTTGCCGACAGTACTTAGTTTCTTACTACATGGGGCATAGTCCTTGAGAAGCTAAGTGGTTATCAGCTAGTTAAGAAATTGCCCACATTTAATGAACCCAAAGTTTCATTATGGAGTTTACAAGTTCCTGTCCTGAGTCAGATCAATCCAGTCCATGCCTCCCGTCCCACATCTGAAGATCCGTCTTAATATCCTCCCACCTATGCCTGGGTCTTCCAAGTGGTCTCTGCCCCTCATGTTTCCCCACCAAAACTCTGTATGCACCTCTCCTCACCCCCACACTTGCTTCATGCTCTGCCCATCTCATTCTTCTCCATTCGATCACCCAAATAATATTTGGTGAGGAGTACAGATCATTAAGCTCCTCATTATGTAGTTTTCTCCACTCCCTTGTTACCTCATCCCTCTACAGCCCAAATATTCTCCTCTGCACCCAATTGTCAAACACACTCAGCCTACATTCCTCCCTGAGTGTGAGCGACCAAGTTTCACACCTATACAAAACAACAGGTAAAATTATAGTTCTGTATATCTTAGTCTTTATGTTTTTGGATAGAAAACTGGAAGAGACAAGATTCTGCATGGAATGATAGCAACCATTCCCTGACTTCAGTCTGCTCTTAATTTCTTCCTTAATACAATTTTGATATGTTAAGGTTGTTCCCAAACATTTGAACTGTTCCACCCTTTCAAAGGACCTATTACCTATCTTCATTCTGTGACTTCATCCTGCATTCTGACCTTGAGACATGACCATGTACTTACTTTCATCAGCATTTACATCCAGTCCAAACTTCTTACTAGAAACAACTAAAGCTTCTGTGTTTTTCTTCATAGTACATCTGCTTCCCCCAGTATATTGACATCATCAGCTTAAACCTGAAACTGATGTGTACCATTTAATTTCAAACCATCCTGGTTTACCTGTACCCTCTTGATGGCTACACTACAGGAAAGTTGAAAAGCAATGGCAATAAAGCATCTCCTTGTTTCAAACCATTCTAAGTAGGAAACGTGACAAATGTTTGCATACCCGGACTCTGATACAGGTTTCAGTCAGATACATTTTTATTAGCCTTGACAATTTCATGGGGATACCAAGCTCTGAGGAAATTTGATATGTATTGCACCATGCATCATCTTGATAAATGAAGAACAAAATCCCACTAGATGTCACTTATTACTTTATTACGCTTATGTTAGGCTCAATATGTTTCAGGCACCATTATGCCCATCATCAGGAGCTCATGACAATAGCGTTGGTTACCACATAGGCCGTCTGGTTCTGTAAAGATGTATGAAGTAGCCTTAGTGTAAGTTTTGGTATTTGTGGTGTGTACTACATGCAAATTTTTTTGTCGAGTGATCATAGTTGGTAGAAAGTGTTCCTTAATTTTTAACTGTTATAATTTTCATGCGTGTGGTTGCAGTAGTGTAAGTGACTACACTTGCGTGTGTTAAGTTTCTTCTAGGAGTTGTAGATTATCATGTCGACGAATTGCTGGTATATTAATTACAGTTATGGAGAAGAAAGGAAGATACTGTACATACCTCGAGTTGCTGCTGGTTGGAGGTTAAATGCTGGCAGGATGGATGAGTGTCCGGACCGAAGGCTGTAACACGACTGGTCTTTTCATGTGGTGGGTCCAGGGTGAATGGCTGTTTGAAATTGCGGGCTTAGTTCGCCTGGGTATTGTTCCGAAATTAGTTTATTTTCTTAGTGGAAGCCCGGCGACGGAAATATGTACTATTTCGATGTGTTGCATTTCGTTGTGTACTATCAAGTATACAGCGTTTTGAAACTCATACACAATGTATTGTATGTTAACATAATTCATGTGGTACAGTGCCACACACGGTTATATCCTGTTCTGAATCTCATAATCACTGAGGCGTGACATAAAACATTCTTCGAACTCAAAAGGAAGATGTAGGATTGTATCTGCGTACATAAAACCTACGGAAGGTGTACGTAGAGACGCATTGCGTCGTACGGAACCCTTGCGGGGGTAAATTGAAACTGATGCACAGTATTGTGTGCCGGCCTAGCAAAGGCGAGTCCCGATTGCAATCTTTGTGGCGGGGCCCCTAAAAGTTTTTGTGCAGGGGAAAAATAAGGACTAACGTTTTGATATATTAACATAAGTTGGATGAAAAATTTAAATGGTCCATTTTTTAATCATTCTTATTTGCCTTTAATCAAGCAAGCGTATTTTTAAAAATTACTAACGCGCAAATTCCCCGTAAGAGCTGGGCTCTAACGCGTCATATCGGCTCAATGCCGGACCTGAGGTATTGATGCGTTCATGTAATTTCACCACAAATGGAAAGACGTTATCATTACGTATACTCAAGTGATCCTGATGAATGTTATGCACGTGATGGTGAGTGTTGCAAGATTATTCGAGAAGTTTCGAGATATGCGACCATGTCATCTTCAGGTTGGCCAATATATTGTGACGAAGGATTTTCAGTTGTCAGTGCAAACTAAGTGGGTCGTTATATTTCGTAGGTTGGTAAGCATGACTTGTTCAATTTATCATGTGTAACATGAAACTGCATATTCCATAACTGCGTATATAAGCGGAGTGGGTGGTTGTGTTGTCAGTTGCGGTCTGTTTTGTCGCAGTCTGTTGTTGAGGGAATTCGTTAAGTAAAGAAATTGTGACTTCAGGAGTTGTGTTGTCTAACCCAAGCTGCAATTTGCTTTCGGTAAGTCTAATTTATTGTTCATCATTTTCAGTCAGACGTTTGTATGTGACAAAACAGCCCATAGCCTGGTCACTATACCAACAGACACTGCTGGCTGACATGTAAAACTGATATGGATTTATATTTCTATCATTGTAGCTACTACATTCATATGTTTGACTTGTGTAATTTCCCAGCAGCTGTTATGTTAGAAAGTGTTAGAAAAAGTGCCCACTGATGTAATTGATGTTAGACATTTAAGTTTGTATTAGCAACGATACTTGAGACTGGTTATGGGAGTGGTTGGCAGGAGGTAGTGGGGACTTCTCCTGGACTTTAGTGTGGCCTGAGTGTGTAGATGACCACTAGTTTTATATAGTATCAGTGTTAAGAATGTGTGGACATTTACCTAATATTATTCTGTATAGACCTACAATATTTTTATTTTCCTTATTGATTTCTGCCAGGGCATAGCATTAAGCACCCACCCCTCTTTGCCTTCATGGCATGTTACAGGGTGTAGTACACCTTGTATTAACATTTGTTGCAAGTGTACATAACGGTAATTATGCCTTGGTGACAGTACTGTAATATTTAATAAGAAATGGCGGTTATAATACAGATGGAGTTCTCATAGTAGTTGATATGTGAGATAATTTTACCGTAGCTTTGTGACTTCACATAATGGAGCCACAAGATTAGGTTTTAGATATCATTGAATACACAGTGACATTTCCCTCATGAAGATAAGATTAGTTTTTGTATACAGTTTGTTATAGATGCTAAATAATGAAGCCATCTGTGGGGACCATCAAGATAAGATTAGGTTTTGTATACAGTTTGTTATAAAAGCTAAATAATGAAGCCATCTGTGGGGAACTTAAGCCTAATTGCCACAAATAATTAATACAGTGAAGAATTTATGTATTGCACAACAAAGTGATTTATGTTATGAAATTGGGTAGTTTTGTCATGTATTGTAGGCAATTTTTTGTATCATCTGTCACTTTTTCTGTCTTCTTTCATTGACCTGTCTTCTGATTCCATCATTGTGACACTGCACATCCATTGTGTTTGATGTATTTTAATTTTACAATTCAGTCATAATGTATTATATGTAATGTTGTTATTCATTTCAGTTACCACTGGTTACATTAACATGGCTCAGGAACATACAGTATCTTTCAAAGTGTTCCTTCAAAGTGATGGTGTAAATGAAGTGCGTCGGTTTGGTATAGACCGCGATGTGGTATCAAGTTGCACCTACCTTAGGGAGAAACTGCGAGCTGTTTTCCCATCACTTCATGGACGTGACTTCACTGTAGCATGGAGAGGTAACCAGTGCTGCAACTGTTTCTATTATCTGAGGGCAGCTGTAGTAGTAAAATTATGCATGTAGACTGAAACTATATGAAGATCTTTCTCTCTACACTTTATGGATTGGGTTTGAGTGTGTTCCAGGATAGTGTATTTTTCTTCTTTTCCTTGATTATTTGGGGTGAGTGGTGGTGCAGTTAGTTGAGGCACTATTCCACACGACAGGCGGTTCTGGTTTTGATTCCTGGTAGGGTTCTTAGAAATTTTCAAGTGACGTTTTCAGCCCACGTTCACTAGCCCAGGGGTCCACTCAGCTTCTAACAGAAATGAAAACCAAGGAATTTCCAAGGGGGGCATGTGGAGCTGACATACCTGTTGTACTGGTTGTGTTGAATATTATTTTAACCCTTTGACGCCAGAATTAAATCCCTCCGAGCAACATTGCCTGCCAGAATTTTTTACTGGGGCTATTAAATTTTAATGCTTACTCTTAGGGGAAAAAAGCATATCTCATAGACTTTTCCTTCAAATTTAATGAAATATTGCACTGGGCTTATGAATGTGTTAATATGGGAAAAAATATTTACTTATTTTTATAATAAATTTAGGTCTGTGAATCGCATGTATTATATAAAATGTGGTGTAAATAGTTCATTACTCATGCAATTCTGGCTGCTTCATAAGGTCTGTGGCACCTTGGATCAGTTTTATCACTACACATAGTATTCACAAAGAGGGTGATTCATTACAAATTTACTTACATGTGATATTCTGAGAAACAATACAAATTTTATTTTGCGTGATATTCCACGAAACATGGCACCGTGCACAGGTCCATGTCACATCTGGCGCACTATGCCCTTTCTTTGGCCGCGAGAAGAACATAGACAGCAGAGCAGTTAGGCTGATTTCGCTGGCCATTGTTTCTTACGGCTAATTCTGCTGAGGCTGGCTGCTGCTGCTGTTCCTTTTCCTCTTTTTCTTCTTCTTCTTCCTCCTCTTACTCCTTCTCTTCCTCATCTTCCTCCTCCCTCCTCTTCCTCCTCTTTGTCCTGTTCTTCCTCTTCCCCTCTTCTTCCTCCTTTTCCTCTTCTTTCTCCTCTTCCTCTTTTTCCTCTTCTTCCTCTTACACTTCCTCCTCCTCCTCCTCCTCCTCCTCCTCCTTAAAGTAATCTTCTAACATCGCAAGCTTTCGCACCTGATTCTGGGGCTGTGTCAGCAACCCGATGGCTTCCTTCTCAAGTTTTATTTATTTTTTCTGGCCTTTGCTTGAGACACACGGTTGTCTGCCTTGTTTAGACTGCACTGTATGACTCGGCACAGTTTGAGAGACGTAATACCAGTGGATATGAATGTCTTCTGCTTTGACAGCAAAACACGTCTAAAGCTATGATGTGACTGCTGTATAAATATTCCAGGTATTCAAGGGTGCCCAAGATGATACGAGATTGACGACTGTATGTTGCGTGTTACTACCCCACAACCCCTACAGTTTACCCCAGCACCACAAGGGGCATATCTGTGGGCCTTTCTGTAGCTGTAAACATTGAGTTTTGTGGTTGCCTCTGATTTCTGAGCATTAGTTTTGTCTGAATTATGTGGGTCCAGTATGCCACTGACAGCCTTTCTGGTCAACAACTAGAGTTCGCTTCATAGGCCAGTGGTGATGTTTCAACCCACAGTGAACCCCAGAGCAAGCCATAGTCAAAGCAAGCAGTGTCAGAACCATATTGGTCAGCTGGAAAAAATGTGCAGTTACTGAAGTGTGTATATATATCGGTGTTTGTGGAGGGGTTTAGGGGGTGGAGGGGGTACATTCTGGCTCCTGAATGAAAGCCTGACCTTCATGGGTCCTGAAGCATAGCAGGCGACAGCAGTTAACCGAATAGGAGTGAACAAAATTCCTCCAAACTTTGACACACTATTTGCGACGTACGTATAAGTTGTTAGGCTATTTTATGCTTCAGAGTAGGGGCATTTAAACCCCAGTTCATACTGTGATGTAGGAAGGTTTTTCAATGGGGTATTTAAATTTTGAGTTAAATTGTGCAGGAGTCTATTCAAAATAATGTAGTTTTGTTAATAGTGGTTGGATTTCGATGAAACTTGAAACAAAATATTTAGGATTGTCTAAGCTTTTCGAATATCCAATCAAATCTTACCTTAAAATTTTAACTTCGTGTGAAATGCCTTGAAACATTCTTCAACACATAGGGCTGCTTCACATTCAGGGCACCAAAACACTGTCTCCTTCCTTCTATTGCTTTGTAACACACTACACACTTCTTTGTTGGCCTGGCCTTTTTTTCTGTTGGTGGTATTCTTTCTGGAAAATGTCTTTCAAGAAGTCGCGGCACATTTTTATCTGTGGAATGATGGCCGTGAAATTTCCTGACACTTCCACTTCCATGTTCAGTGAGTAGTGTCTGTACCAGTTCTACTCAATTTAAAATGGTCTATGTTTGTCTGTCCTGAATTTGCGTGGCATATTACCATACAGTTTAGAACTGTAATATTGAGTAATCTCCTAAACAGTTTTATGTACCATTTACTCATTTTCTTTCTTTCCAAAAGACAGGGTTGAAGAAGTTGGTCTTTTAGAACAACTCCACCCATGTTTTCGTTGTAATCTAGAACTGATAACAGGCTTTTGCTTTTTGTGTCTACATTTCGTTAGCTTCATTCTTGTTTCCTCTCCATGGTAAGTTTAAATCATTGTCACTTCTTTTTTGTCTTTCCACTTCAGAACGGACACCGGTCCTGAATGTTGAGCTACCAATTCTCCTTTCTTTAGCCTCTTTCTCTTTCACTCTTTATGGAACGTCTTTCCTACTAAGATGCAGGGTTCCAACACAGTTTTCAAGGTCTTTAGCCTTTGAGCCAGAGCTGGCGAGTTATAAAAATTGTCCATCCACAACGTGCAGCCCTTTTTCAACAATGGTTCCACAAGTGACAACACAATTGCTGCTGTTTTGTTTGTGTCGCCTGAAATGAATGCTGTCTGGAACACAGTGTCTGTGGCCAGTATAAATTATAAAAGACCACAAGTACCCCGAACTGGACTCACATAGTTCATATGACTTGATTCCAAATTTAGAAGACTTTAGGGGAATATACTGTCTGAAAGAAAGTCTTCCTCTCCATAGTGTTAGTGACTCATCTATTGCAGTGTTCTGCCCAGGTAAGTACAAACTCTGAAACTTTGTGTTGAGATGGGACAGGACTGGATAGATTTTGAAAAGGTAGGATGGTCCCTGGTATGTTCCTACATGGTCATTGTTGTTGAAATGCATAAAATTGCAGATTGATTCAAACCGATCCATAGAAATAATAGAACCAAAGATTGGAGTCGCCAAAATATAATTTTT
>Ga0136643_10016683_pt1 | contig 11046 bp, 8 predicted proteins | sample TergutLab28metaG_FD_96883 | JGI IMG/M metagenome (GOLD analysis project Ga0136643, IMG submission 96883) | Labiotermes labralis P1 segment gut microbial communities from Petit-Saut dam, French Guiana - Lab288 P1 (version 3) (version 3) | ecosystem: Host-associated > Arthropoda: Insects >... | reverse complement strand
TATTTACCCCCCTGACACACCCAAATGTGTAGTTTCGTTTTTTTTAATACTTACACTTTTATCAGAGAAATGTAAAGGAAAAAAAAAAAAAAAAAAAACAAATGAACTTTCACATCCACACGTTTATTCAATAATCAGAATTCACATGTTTAGAGCATTAAGGACGAAACGTAATCTGCTCTACATAAAGATCCAGTCCGTACCGCGCAGTAAACACACTCCATCTCGTTATACTAACCGATAAGTTAATGCTGCATAGGGTAAAATTCGCTGTTTGTTCTGAGATCAATACTAAACACATATATACAATGTGGACAGAATGTAGAATTTTTTAATGTTAAACTTGGTCCACTTGAAATGAGATGGCATACGGTGACGCACGGGAGGGGAAGTGAAGGGGAAACAGGCGAATGGAGTGAGTAGCCAGTACCCCTCACACTACCTCGGAACATGGTGTATCCAGCATTACTACCGCTTATGCGCACACCTCGGCTGCCAGTAGTCGACTGAACTGACGCCCCCGCCGATTTAAATGGACTCGTCTGTTTCGCCCGAAAGACGAAATCTGATTTCTGCGCGTGTGCCATCACATTTCAAACGCAGTCTACATAAAGTAACCACTACGCTTGAAAGGGTTAATGTCTTTTTTCAAAGATTCAAGTCCTTTGTGGTGACACCGTTTCCAATGATTATTAGAACAAGAATAACACTCTTTTTGTACCATCCTATAGTGGAGGCAGCAAGTTCCTCCGAAATTTCTTAAATTACCCAACTACACGTCGTCGTATTCCCTTAAGTTTTCAATCTTCACCCAAAACGTTGCGAAAACCTCAAATAACGAATATTTTCGTCTATTGGCACATTCACAATTCCTTAATTAACAAATTGAACGCGTACTTCATGTGGCTAATGCTGTTTATAAAAAACTAACCCGTCTCCGGTATGGTCTGAGTACCACCTTTCAGGACCTGAGCAACGGAATTAATTTCAAGGCCTCTTCTAAAATTAAAATATTTTACTTCGTATTTCCTTGTGAAAATGTATGGTAAGGTCAGGTAGGTTCAGAATTACAGTTCGTTTACTTAAATAGCTTATTCTAGTCGTTCCCTGAAAACTGGTTCTTACAGTACATGAAAAGAAAAGAAGCCATGGACTGAAAGCAACAGTGTGCCACTGCCACTTCCTCTATATCATAGAAACTCGATACATAACGAACCGGAAAATTATAGTCTTTTTTACTAGGCTTCATTTAGGCTTACAGTTCCTCGACCTCTTACAGAAGAATCAAGCGTGTGGCAATCTGAACGGACGCCGACACTCAAACACTGCAGATTCTTTAACGGCTGTTATGTTCTCAGCTGCTCAGTCGCAAACGAAATCCTTTAAACCAATAAATCGGGAGACTTGTCTCCGTATTCCCTCATCTTCATCCCATTGCGCCACTTGCTCAAGTTCACAGCACGTCACGAACACCCTCCCCAATGAGACGATGACACAAGACCGGTTAGTGAATACACAATCCCAAGCCTTATAATTACGACAACTTGCACTGGCTCGACATCAAGTCACGGATTCTCACCGCGAAAGACCGGGATCAATCTCGCAGCTCGGTCCGTGTGAAATGTGTGATGGAAAAAGCGGCACTGGTACAGGTTTTCCTCCGATTACTTCGCCCCCCCCCCTCCCCCCGGTCAGTAACATTACTACATTGCTCCACACACAAACACACACATACCTGTCACCTACGTATGATCTTGGCAAGTTACAGTGCCTTTAAATAACGCACAAGTGACCAAGAGATGGTCCTGACAACGTGACGGTCTAACGCTGGTACACTGGATGGGCTCGCAGGTTCGATTCCAGCTCGAAGAAGGAATATTTATTCTTGAACCATTTACTTGCAGAAACTATTAAGTATTAAATACGTGGTACAGAAGGCTGGTTATACTTTGTAACTAAGTTAATATTTATTCATATTCTTAGTCACTATCCTTCGTTGACACGGAAAAGTGCACGTGCGCCATTACGACGACACCAAAAAAATAAAAAGACATGCATAAACATAAGAGTATGTACTCACATCAAATACACATATTTTTACTACTCCTACCGACTACCGTGTGCTGTGGAAACATATATATTGCTTTCAAGGTATTCAGACTACAGGTACTGAAGCGTACAATCATAACAACTTTCCCTGTATTTAAACTTTGAACCTAACCGTTACATTTTTTTATTAATTCCAACCGTCTTTACACAACAATATTATAGGTTAGATGTTCAGTTAAGCAAGCTACATGTTTCGGCCTTCATGGCCATCATCAGGCTTACAAAAAATTGGTATCAATTAAGGTACAAAAAAGGTTGCTGTACCTATGGGATCCCATGGTTTACATTGTCTTTGTATCTACTTAAAGTTTAATTAATGGGATTAAATAACAATTGTATAAAACTTACTCAATTATTAACCAACCACTGCACAAATATAAAATTTACACATTAAAACATTAAAAACGCTCCAACATGTTTCGGTCCTAAGACCATCCTCAGAGAGCTATATGTTTGTTCATCTTTTGCATAATAAAGTGTTTTAATCGTCATTGATGCACGTTTAATTTCGTTGTACAAGTTGGGTGTTGTGGCAGCATGCTGCCACAACACCCAACTTGTACAACGAAATTAATATGTGACTATTTCTAGTGTGACTTTAGCAAGGAAGATGTAGCTCCCTGACGATGGTCTTAGGACCGAAACATCTCGGAGCGTTTTTAATGTTTTAATGTGAAAATTTTGTAAATTTTATAAATTTTATATACGTACAGTGATTGGTGTAATAATTGAGTAACTCGACAACATGCACGGTGTAACAATAAAAATGCATAAAACTTATTTTAAAATATTTTGTGATTTTTTTACAAGCAATCAAAGTTAAATTCTCAGGTGTGTATGGGTATTGGGGGCGACCGTTCGTGTATAAGAGGGTTTTGGCGTGCACAGTTGGGGTTACGCACTGTGTGTTACTGGAATCTAACTTCGATTGCTTGTAAAAAGTCACAAGATATTTTAAAATAAGTTTTATACAATTGTTATTTAATCCCATTAACTAAATTTTAAGTAGACGCAAAGACAATGTAAACCATGGGATCCCATAGGTACAGCAACCTTTTTTGTACCTTAATTGATACCAATCTTTTGTAAGCCTGATGATGGCCATGAAGGCCGAAACATGTAGCTTGCTTAACTGAACATCTAACCTACAATAATGTTGTGTAAAGACGGTTGGAATTAATAAAATTGACATATTCACAACGGGATGGAAACAATCACTTTAGACTTACAGTTTATGCAACATATCAGTACTGTCCCTACCTTACATCGGTAGTTAGTTACCGTCGTTTCGGTACAATCTATCGCTCCTATATTCAAGAGTGGCGCAGACTGACTGCTTCGCTTTTGAATATGGTACCGACTGCTTGAACATTGAATATTGGATTAGGTTTTCCCGAAACGTCGGTTATTACCAATCTACGCTGCGTAACATCCCCGAAGAGCGACGATCTCACTTGTAAGTCAATTTTATTCCTTTATCGGTTCGATTTTTCGTACGTGTTTTTTTAATACAAACTGCTTTTGACGCACTTTTCACGGCCCAAGTCGGGGCTTCGTGAAATGTGTGGGTCACACAAATCAACGGCACGCATCACAATTCAATACGCACAATTTTGTTGTGAATTCAGCAACACCAGATTTGATCGAATTCAGTCGAGTGGGTTTAGAAATGGTACATTAGGACCGACAGACCGAACACGCTCCCATTCTCACGTGCACAAAATGCATAAAAAATCAGTGTCATTTAACTGAGATGAAAGGAGAATAATTACGCCGGTGTACAGATTTGATCCCACCCTCTCTGTCACGACGTATCGACGTGGTCAGCAATAATCCACGGATTATTGCGTATTCACACCCGGGAGTTGGGAACACTAAGGGCAAAACGTGTTGGAATTAAACGAAGGTCCCAACACATGCAACCAGCCCACGAACAAGTTTCAGTCCAGCTCAGCAACGCGGTAGTATACTCAAGTTGAAATGTGACGGCACACGGTGACACACGGGAGAGGAAGTGAAGAGGAAACTGGCGAATGCAGTGGAAAGCCAGTACTCTTCACACTACCTCGGAACATGGTGTATCCAGCATCACTACCGCTGATGCGCACACCTCGGCTGCCAGTAGTCGACTGAACTGACGCCCCCGCCGATTTAAATGGACTCGTCCGTTTTGCCGAAAGACAAAATCTGGTTTCTGCGCGTGTACCATCACATTTCAACTGGCCTCTAACATGCTCGCAGGACAATCCTTATTAGAAACAATACAGATAAATGTGTGGGAATTCCATAAAAACGTATAACAGAGGCACTGTACGTATAAAGGTAACAAAGAGGCGCGTTCGCGTAACCATTATTTCAGTGGAAATGTGTTTTGTAACCTCAGTTATCCAAACTGCAACGCGCATTAGCCATATTGTCATCTGTGACCTGTCCAGCTCTACCACATTTTTCCACATTATTGCATAAAGGCACAATTTTCGAAAAAAAAAAAGTTAATAAACATAAAACATTTTCAAATTTCTTTCTACAACACTCGTCCAAAACATTTCTCATTCTAAGAAGAATTCAGCGACATGCGGTCATATGTACAAACATCTTCACCTAAAATACCCGTTACTCTTGTCAAATTTTAATGATACTCGAATTTTCTCGATGGATTTTCGAAAATACTCAAGTATCAAATTTTTTTTTTAATTCCTCCAGTGGGAGCCAAGTTATTCTATGCGGACGGACTGACAGACATGATGAAGACAACATTCGCCTTTCTCAATGACAACGAGAATGCGAAATTTGCCTTTCTCAGTTTGCAAATGCAACTAATAGCAGCGGCTGACACGTCTAGTAGAAATGGAAGACGCCAAACAGGAATGGTGACAGGATCGTATCGAAATTAATGGCCACAAACTGAACCAAGTAAGATGCAAAACAAGTAACAGTAGACATTTCAAGTACAAAAGGAGGGAATATATGGCAAGTAAAATTAATTCACTTGAAACAAACAGATGGATGAAGAATATGGGGAGACCTGTATACAGACATAAATGAATTCAAGAAGACTTACCAACTTAGAACTATGCTGGGGTAGAATGATAATGGGGCTCTACCTGCAGATTCCCACACTAACTTACTTACTTACTTACTTACTCCATGGTGCTGAGGCCTTATTGAGAAGTTAACTGGTTTGCAGTTAGTCAAGAAATTCCCCGCATTTCACGGAACCGAAGGATCATTACCGCACTCACAATCGTCCGCCACCTGTCTCTATCCTGGGCCAGCCGAATCCAGTCCATATATCCACATCCCACCTCATGGAGATCCATCCTAATATTATCCACCCATCTACGCGTAGGTCTCCCCAGTGGTCTCTTTCCCTCCGGCTCCCCCACCAAGACCCTATACACCCCCCTCTCCTCACCCATACGCGCTACATGCCCAGCCCATCTCATTCTTCTCGATTTTATCACCCGCACAATATTGGGTGAGGATTCCCACACTACTGTGAACATATGGAAGAAATAATTTCTATCAGCCATGAATGTACGTACGTGGAGTTAATAGCGACAGGCTGGCTGAAATGGCTACATACAGTCGAGCCATTAAGGGTAAAACAGTCCCGTTACAGGGCCGGAGGTGCCCAGAGTGTTCCAGGAAGTTACGATTCCCAGATTTTGTGACAACGGCACAGGATGGTGCTAGGTTGTCAGCCTTACGCACCGGTCGCCTTTACCCCCAGGAAATACTCCTGGTTCTCATTTCTGTCAACGGCTGAATCGACCCTAGGGCCACAGTGCGATCGGAAGGATTACGTCAATGAAATATTCCAATGACACCATCTGGAATCGAACCAGCGACCTTCCTATTTGTAGCAGAGCTGAGCCATTAGTACCTCAATTTACCGCCTTTCAGGTTTAGATTACTACTGAAAAGTCGAAAGATTTAAATCAACCACTACCGATAAAATTCCGACAGGACTGACCTAATCACGAGGTACTAAATACTTACCGAGCTCCATATATTTATTGATTCTGTTTAAAATAAGGAAATATATGCCTCAACAGCGAAAGAGACTTATCACTGTTAAAAGTGATGGTGATAATTATCGATGCACGTCGTTTACATCAAATGCGTTTATTCGAAGTTGTTCTCTTGATGTCAAATGACAACAGACAGATTATCAGCTCCTAAAGGACTATGCTGTAAGGTATTAGAGCTGGCTTGTACAAAGGTAAAGGTAAATCAGTCCCGTTACAGTCCTGGAGTGGCCCAGAGTGTTCCAGGAAGTTAAGGTTCCCATATTTCATGACAACGCACCGGCCGTCTTTACCCCTAGGCAGTGTTCCTGGTACTCATTTCTGTTAGAGGCTGAGTCGACCCCAGGGCCATAGTGCGATCGGAAGGATTTCATGTCAATGAAAAATTCCAATTACACCATCTGGAATCGAACCAGCAACCTTCCGGTTTGTAGCACAGCACCTTAACCACTGTGCCACCGCGGTCCCCAGCTGGCTTGTACAGGCATATCAAAATGCAGGGCACAGTTTACTACAGACAGTCCCGATACCGGAATAACGCTTTCATAAAGAATACTGAGTGTGACGAGAATATCCCTGTTCATACAGGGCATTTATTGTCGGACCCGGTTATAACGACATCGGTTTAAGCGACACCACGTCTATAACGTCATATATTATGTGGTATCCAATTAATTTCCCACCGTTAACCATAATATTACACTACTCGGTTATAACGGCACTCGTTTATAAAGACAAAAATTATTCAGGCTTTTTCATTGTGTTATAATCGAGTTGTACTGTATTTCACGCTGCATAGTTTTCGTCCTGTGTACAAATTTATGCACAAAAGGGGGTCTGCAAACGGCAGCTTAACACGCAAGAAAATGCTGACATCGGCCGACCGGCGCCCCAACAGTGTTAAGAACATCCACAGTTATTTATGTCTGTGACTTCCGTTTCCTCGCATTTTATCGCAATTTAAATTAGGATTAATTACGGCTTATACAGGAGAACAGCAAGAATAAAGCCTCGGAATAATTTACCCACACATTAAAAACGAATTTTTATTGTGTTAAAACGTCTGCATTCCGAGATAACTTGTATTGCTGTTTAAAAAAAAATCGACCATACGTAACTACTGCCGATGCTTTTTGTTTGGCTGCTTGCAGCTCCAAATTATATCATTAAACCTCAACATTTTCGGGAAGTCCCAAACAAGCACAAACCTTTTCTGCTCAGAGAGCTGCGCGTGACTACAATCGCACTTCGACACTGAACTTCAGAAAGCTACATTCAAGCTTTGACTTACAGTTAAAACCGATAATGCATCTGTCCGGGGGTGGATTTCATGACATCAAAAGAGCGTACAATCATCTTCAGAATGGAATAAACAGTAAGCGTTAAATTTACTTATATGCTGAAAGAAATGCATCTCTAACTTGGTCTTCATGCCTCCAATATCGCATAAACGCAAACGTAGCGACATCGTAACATGATGATAATCACTCAACAAGCAACCATCCAATACAATTCCACCTGCCTCTATTTCGTGCTTAGCCCGACATGTTTCAATCGTTATACCGTCCTGGTTTCAGAAGTAATTCCAATAACATTGAACGGTTCGCTATCCAGAAACGTAATATACCGAGTGGCGCAGAAGTCACTCGACACAAGAGGCAGCATGTTAGATATCGAGTGACAAGCGACTTCTGCGCCACCCTGTGTATGCTAGACGAAGATGTAAGTATTCATGGTACGAAATACGGATATATAAACATCATGCAATGTAACAAGATAAACCTGACGGCGAAAACCGACTTCACTGTAAACGTTACGTCGTGAGTCATACGCTGTAGATAACATACCCATTGTGTTTACAGTACAATTAAAGCATAAAATATTCAGTCTAGACGCAACTATTTATTTCTCAAGGTATGGGCTACACGTTTCAGCTAAAACATACAGGGCGTTTCATAATGTTCTCCGTGATAACAAACATTTATAACAAGAAAACTAAAGGACCTACCTTAATGGAATTGTTCACAGCCACAGGAAAACTGAAAGTTTTTTTTTACGACTATAGATGTTCGAAGTGTGCACCACCGGTGACACGGCACACATCGATACGATATTCAAGTTCTTGCCACACATGCGTTAACATGGGCGAATCGATATTCTTCACTGCTGCAATGATCCGTGCCTTTAGGTCAGCGAGGTCACGTGGCAATGGTACTTTGTACGAAATGCACGTTGCACAGTAACCACAGACTTACTCGTGTGATATTCCAATACACAAAACGACTCCTCCCCCGGAGCGGACATTTTCTCACTACATACACTCGCAGCGCCCAGCGGCAGAAATGTAAACTACGAAGAAAAACAACTTAGTGGGAAAAAAAAATTTTTGAGATGTTCCTTCTATCTGTACAGGTTTCGTAAATACCGGTCCTACGATTTTCCTATAATAAATGTTTGTAATCCCGGAGTACATTGTGAAAAACCCTGTATATTCAACATCAGGCTGATTGAAAAGACAAAAAGGAAGAATTTACAGTTACAAGGGTTTGAATCCAAAAATATGTTATGTAATAAAAATATGCAGCCCCGGAAATAAATTAATAAAGAGATCACAAAAAATGTATGTTTATAATACAATAACATAAACAGCCAACTAGATATACCACAAGCTGTAAACAGAGTCTAGTGCTCCTGAGGATGGGCGAAATTATCGCCCGAAACATGTTGAGCTGATTGTAATTATCAATAAAATTTGTTATTGTTGCATATAGTTGGCAGTTTATATTATCAGTGACGCACGGTGTCACACAACCATCAAATTTGTATGTTTGTGTCAGTTTCAAAAAGACTCAAAAGAGGATATTAATATATATTGATTGTAAAATGTATTTACAAGATAAAATTAGGACGGAGTAGTAGGCATTATTTAGACAGACGGCCTGCATATATTTGTTCCACTGTTGAGTATTGTCTCTTTGGAATGTGACAATATCTCTTTATGTTACATATACTATATAATATTATATAATGTTAATGTAAAAACATCTCTTCTTTACAAGTTTAGTTTGTTAAAATTTTACACAACTACATTAAAAACCACTTGGAGTAAGATGGTTTATCTAGAAACCTCAACAATGTGGCGGCTTGAGACCGATTTCGGCTGTTGAGCTCCAGAAAACAGAGTAGCGTCGGTTACAAATGAAATAAAAACTTACAATTCTTTAATTTTGTAACAAACTTCACTTCAGGAAGCCAGCATTAAACATAACGTAAAAAAAAATTATTTGTTGTGGAATAAGTTAATGAATAAAGATGTGTTGGAGAAACTGCTTTTATGAAAACAGAAGATTTAAGCGACTTAGCAGTCAGCTGACAGAGATGTTCTCTGTGCGGAAGAGACACCTAAATTGCAGCTGCTAATGCCCTCGAATTACGAAATTCACCGTTATGAAAACAGAAAATTAATTTCGGTTCATAAGAAGTCGGTTCTTCGCAAATTCCAGCTTGCACGTGCCATGGGTCAGGCGGTTAATCACCGACATATCAACGCAAAGGGCTCCGGTTCATTGCCAGAAGAGTTCATACAAGACTTGTGGAAGACCAACTGGCACTGGGGCAGGATTTTCTCCGAGTACACCAGGTTTATAACCAAATCCCCCACCCCCCTTTTACATGACAAACTTCAGCGTTGAGTATCACAAACCTTACGGTCCTCCTACCTCAGTCACGTGATAGCAGCTGCAACGTAAGCATAAGAATACTGGCACCTCCACCGATCTGACTGCAGAACTAGGCGTACACGACTTCGCGCACTCTCCCGACTTATGACATCAGTCTAGGCTCGCTAACGTTAATTGCGCCCGAAGCTGGATACTTTGTGGAATTAATACTGCTGCACTTTAGTTTGTCCCTATCAGTATCATTCCACCAATGCTCCACACTCATTCGTCTATCGCCGACGCTCTATAAACTCAACAATTCAAAGCGTTTTGAAGAAAGAATTTCCAAAGAATGTATTGTGTTCAGTGTGTCACAACTTTGTGGCATGATGCTCAGCAGAGGACGTGCATCGCTTAGCTAGCTGTGCTAACGTAATAAGCGTGACTCACGAAAACATGTAAAAGACGAGGAGACAAAGCTCCATACATTCCATTCACCGGTACAGGGTGGAGGTTAGCAGGGAACCGTCCGAACGTCGCGACCTGCTTCAAACACCAGTTCGGACATAAAAACTCAATAGGATCTTCGTGGTTTTCCTCCGTCGCTCCACGGGAACATTATTCTAAATTCGTCGTGAGGCGTTTATATTCACATATCTTTAATTCACTACACACAGACCACCCTGCAATCCGTGCCATACCGTTTCAGCTACTGAAGGTTCCGTTATTTTAAAAAAACACATAAATTCATGCTACTGCTAACCTTGAGCAAGTAGCAAGCAACACGGTGAAGAAGACAGAGTTGTTCTGGGTGACGTGTACAGATTACCTGTTCTGGCATATCCTAGAGTTCCTGAAGACTCAATGTCGGCCCGCCAAGTTTCCAACTGCTGCGAACAATTCCTCTCCTCTACATGTCCCACACCTCCCTCATAACTACCAACGATATCCTTTGTTATCTTCGTCCACACTTTCACCCTTGGTTAATTAGCATAATAACAACAAATGTAACAGCCAAAGTCAACGTGGAGAGTTTCGATTATAAAGAGACAGTAGTTCAATGTGAACGGAATTGCGCGGGCGAGTGCTAAGGTTGTGTACGTCTCTCAGGCTAACAGGTGTATCTAAACTAAACTCCGTGGCCTTAGTCCGCACGCGAACTATACCGACAGAGCGGCCGCCGCCGGTCGGCGAAGTTAGTGCCAACTTTTGCGGATAGAGGGGTGTCATGTGGTCAGCGCAACGGG
>Ga0136643_10016681_pt1 | contig 11048 bp, 6 predicted proteins | sample TergutLab28metaG_FD_96883 | JGI IMG/M metagenome (GOLD analysis project Ga0136643, IMG submission 96883) | Labiotermes labralis P1 segment gut microbial communities from Petit-Saut dam, French Guiana - Lab288 P1 (version 3) (version 3) | ecosystem: Host-associated > Arthropoda: Insects >... | reverse complement strand
TTTAAGCACCGATAAATTCAAATTAAAGGTAATTTCACGAAGTTAACTTTACATTCGTACTTTAAGTGTATCATGTATTATGCTGGTTTATTATTTTGTTCCGTTTATTGTCAGTAATCGTTATCTTCTATTCTGAGTTTCAAACAGTCATAACTCCGTAACCGTCCAAAATCGGTCACATGTTTAAATGAACTTTTTTTATCACAAAGACCTAGGAAATCACCTCCTGCAGTTATGCCCTAAAGTCTTGGAACACCCTGTATGTTCCACTGCATGAACTGTTGGTTTTAGAAGTTGATTTCTACACGATGCATGGTACACGCAATATTAAAATAGTATGGAGAGTTATTAGTGTTTGGCCACTGGAGTGTGGAGGGCCAGTGTGAAGATGCAGTTAGACTGCAGAAGTGAGGGTGTGAATGTTGGTAGGGGAAGTACCAGCAACGTTTTATGAGTCCCACAGCCCTGAACTGACCGCGACCTAAATTAACTTAAAGAAAGACACTGCTGTCTGAATCATAAGCTAATATTCTCTTCCAGACTTGCGTTCTTTCCTTTTCCCTTTTTTTTTTATTTAATGACGCGTTGTGGACCCTGTGTGCCAAGTATGTTTATTTCTTTTCTCTACATGTTTCGGCCGACTGTGTGCCCATTGTCAGGAGGAACAACTGTGGTTGTTTGAATTCCCCGGTTGCAAAGATGCAGGCTTTGGTTGACCTCATCAGTGTAGGTTTTATGTTAATTTCTACAAAATAACTAAGATAAGCTGGAGAAGACAAAACATTATATTTCTAGATGAGAGCTACGCTCATCTGGGTTATTATACGACGTATCGGTCCCGCCTTTCTGGATTTTGGGGCCTTGAAGATGGGACCGATAAGTTATCCCGAAACGTCTGTAAGAATTTCTATAGTAAAACCAACTAGATGCACCAGTGTCTCAAATTTATTTTATTTGAAGTAACACTACATGTTTCGGACGGTCTTTCCGTCCATCATCAGGAGTTCAAGACTGTACATACTGCAACAGGCATATGCCAAACAGATACTGCCGACTGCTTGCTAGCAAGCAGACAGCAGTATCTGTTTGACATATGCCTGTTGCTGTACGTACAGTCTTGAACTCATGATGATGGACGGAAAGACCGTCCGAAACATGTAGAGTGTTACTCCAAATAAAGTGAATTTGAGACATTGGTGCATCTAGTTGGTTTTTCTATAGAAATATATTACGATGCACGGCTCTGTGAACGTCAAATTCGTCTGTAAGAAATTACCATTTCTGGTTCGTAATAACCCAAAAGAGTGCAGAAATCTAGCATAATATTTCTAATTCAGCTTAATGTCTTTATGAAACAGTTAACCCCAGAATATCCAGTAACTACCACACGTTAGCAGAGGCCTTTAAAACCACACCATCCCCTGTTATTTGTGGTGGTAATTTTTGCCTACTTGGCAAACTTAGGAGTGGATGACAGGGTATGCAAATGAGTCTTAACTTTTCATACTTTGAACTTAAAAATGTTCTTGTTATGGTATTGTTAAAATATTGCTATATTGTAAGTTCGTAATTCCGTAGTGTGCAAATGTGCAGATCTCTATGGTAGCGGTTTGTTTTGAAATATGCACTGCCAAAATACCGCTCCGCGAGGTGGCAAGGAAAGAGTGTGAAACCAAAAGTGGTTTGTGTTGCCTTCTTATTTTTGCCGTTTGGGATCTCGCCATCTACGAGGAATGTACTTATTTATGATCAGCTTATGCGAAAGAGGTAACGAACGATATTCTGGTAATGTGGAATGGGAGTGTGCCAGGTAGGAATACCTTATATGTAAGGGTGATCATCCCCTTGAAATCCTTCAGGCAGTGCTGTGCACTGAGTGATTGTGTCTTTGTAAATTCTTGGTACCTAATTGTACGGAGCGGAACTGAGACGGACTTTTGAAACTCCGTGCTCTGATGACTGATAGATTACGCAATGACGTGGGAAGCACATTGGAGAATGCCAAATTCACTCACAGCCACAGCGCTGTAGAGGTTGGTCGTTTGGTCCCGGAACTTAATGTTTAGTATTGTAACGCCACGTCATTTTCGGATGAAGTTTACGTCTATTCCTGATGTAGTTAAACTTCGCCAGTTCGCGCAGAGTTGCTGTGCTTGAAGACCGAAAATAGGAATTGTACTTTTCGTTGGTCGATTCAGAATCTTCCCACGTTGAATTCCCAAAGCTGTTTGGTTTCACCCATGTTACGGCAGCGCCGTAACAGACGCAGCGCTCTGCGTTGGTGAGTTGCAAGTTTTTAATTGGGTTTCTAATTGCTTCTTCGTCGCTTGGCCTTATAGACCCTAATTCACCTGAGGAGGGTGATTTCAACTTAATTGAACTTCACTGACGTCATTTGACCTAGTTCTTTCGTCGAAGCACTAACACTTGAAAAATGTTAACCTCTTTGTAACAAGCAGCAAATAGCACTGTTCGTTTTAGGTTTCTGTGGCCGTGCATCGTGATCAAATTGTGAAGAGAGAGAGAACACCAACAAGATGCAACAATCTGCATCTGATTGTTGCATCTTGTTGGTTCTCTCTCTCTCTTCACAATTCACTGTTCGTTTCACGCATTTCTACGGAAATCTGGCGTCAGTCAGGTTGAACTTCCCAGACCTGGTGCGTAATGTTAAGACCGAAGTGATTGTATAGACGCCTATGAAATTTAATTAAAGAAGCGAGGTGTGTATATAATCAGAGCCCCACTTACATCATCCCCTTCATTTACGTAATCGGATTCATTGGCAAACTTCCCAATTCATGACCCCGTCGTATGAAGTCTGCCCGAGAATTGAACTGTAGCCCATGGCCGGTTATACAGTCCACTGAACTTCATATTAAAAATGTTACCTATGTGCAGAAAATACTTAGCTTTCAGAAATAGTTAAATGTTAATGGACATCATTTACATTCCGTTTTAATTTGGTAATTTTTTGTAATGGGCTATTGTGTGTAAATACTGGACTCTTTATGTTGATGCTTATTGCACAGTTGGGTTTGGGACGTTTGTAATACTCAAGGCTTGTTTTGTTTAAGCCATTGATATAAGCTGTGTATTTAATGTAGTGTTGGCACTAGTAAGATAACAATAACGTCAATAACAGTTTTATAGCAACTGCATTTCGTTTTGTTGTATTTTCTTTATGAAAAAAAAACGGGGTCATGGAACTTACGTGCTGTGAAATTATTTGGAATAGACTGTGGACTCGATTGTAGTGCGGAACTGGGCTACCTACGTAGACTAGTGTGGGAACCGAATTTATAAACATCCAACACATAACGGGCAGAACAGTTAAATATGATATGGGAATTTGGTCCACAGCATTCGGACCATTAAATGCAATTTGTTTGAACAAAGTTCGACCATGATTATTTTATTCCCTTGCGCCACTTTCAGTGACACGAAACTGATCCTTACTGACATTGTTCTGCATCCGTTTGTTTCTGGCGCGACAGCCCCCAGTGGGCCAGGGCCTTCTCATTCACGAGGTTTCTAGATCACACACAGCGACGCACCACACTCGGTAGGACTCCTCTGGACGAGTGATCAGCTCGTCGCAGAGATCTCTACCATACAAAACACACGACACTCATAACACAAACGTCCATGCCTCCGGTGGGATTCGAACCCACAGCCTAAGCATGCGAGTGGCAGCAGACCTACGCCATAGACCGCGCGGCCACTGGGACCGGCGTTCTGCACCCATTAGATCGTATAAATACTCGTATAGCGCTTTAGAAATAAGTACGTACCCGTATTAAGAAAAACCACCCTAGGAACTGTCTTCTGCAACACCTCATTGAAGCAAAGGGCGAGGGGAGGAGGAAGAAGACGTAAGCAGCTACTGGATGCTCCTAAGGAAACTAGAGGGTGCTAGTATTTGAAAGATGCCACGCTGTGGAGAACTCGCTTTGGAAGAGGCTATGGATTTGTCGTGGGACAGACTGCGGAATAAATGAACGCATGAACGAACGAACGAACAACGTAGTAATGGTACTGAACAGGACTAGGCATATGCCATGTGTTCGGTCAGTATTTGTCCAGACATGCGTCGTTGCGGAGCTACAGTAGTCTCACATTCAGACCGATGAGGTGGAAAGCAACTCAAACAATGTACTGTTAACAAGTGCTTGGAAATATCGGCCGTTAGCGCGGATTGTTACATGGATAGAGAACAGGTACACATACACTAGACCGTGCTATAGTGGACTTTATTGCTGACGTTTCGGTGGATCTGACTTTTAATCTTCAGGATACCATGTGGTGGAAATATGGTACGATTAATGCGCAACTTTTTTTTTTGTCGCGCGTCACTCAGGCATAAATAATTTGGCGAAGTGTCACAGCGGGGTTTTGAAACATAATTTATTCAGTGTAATAAACATTTTTATTACCAAAAGCTCCAAGGACAACTTGGGAAAGAGTCAAGATCCACAGGTTGCGCGCCACAGCTCTATACGTACACCGAATGTCGAGTTTGGGTTGGTCAGTGCTTTTGCTTTATATTCGGGAGCGTCCGTGCCAAAGTTTCTTTCCTCATGAGTGAGGTTACTTGTACCCTTCCCAACATCGATATTTAAAGATTGTAGGCGATTATTTTTAGTATTGTTGTTTCTTAGGATTGCTGGCGTCAGTTACGGAAGGTTCATGGCATGCATTGTAAGTTAATCTGTCAACGTATATTAGGGACCGTTGGCGATAGGAAGGAGGGGAGAGATTTAAATGAGAAAACGTTAGGAGCTGATAACGGAAGCCAGCAGTCCAGTAGGGAAGTCAGTCGCGTATGAGTGTGGTGTAGGTAGGAGTACAGAAAAGTGACTGTCAGTTTCCTAGAAATTATCTAGTTGTTTTACTGGATATAGCGCTCCATTATTTTGTATTAAGAATAAAACGAATAAATAAAACATAAGTGAAAAGACAATAATTAAAACTATATGTGATTCTGTGTACCACACCCGTCTCCCGAAAAAGAATCACCTGCCATTCTGAGCACGTCGGGACAAAAAAGTTACGAAGGGTGATCATGTAGAAGATGAAGTTACCCCTGTGCTTAACTAAGCACCATGCTACGAAGGCGTATGGGGAAGTGAAGAAACAGCTCAGCATATAACCACAACACCAAATAGAAAGGTCAGCTTTATTTCGCCGTCCCTTTATCCGATATCCGTTGGATAGTTTGGGCAGGCGCCGGAAACAGTCTGAACGCTGTGGCATGTCCGTCTTTCGCAAGTCGCTTTACCATTGGATGCTGCATAACAATTTGGAAAGAGTCGTTAACAAACTAAGAAGTGCCAAATCTTTTAAACTATACGGTGCTGAGTGCAGCGATTCGTGTGGTATTGTAATACAACAGTTCGATTCATTGCGGTGGTTTGCATATGTTGCATTTGGACATTTGACAAAGAAGCGCTCGTAAGTGATTTATGTGAAACGTGTGCGAGTAATAATGGAGCTGGCGTGATTAGCGAATGGCATAGTGTGCTTACTGCTGGCAACCTTACATGTAGTATGTGTTACATTCCTGTTTGTTGACGGTTCGTTTTGGAAGTCGACCGCGCTGTTGCCAGCCTGGCTTGATGCCGAAGTTTTGCAAAGTGAACACCGCTGTAACAAACATCGACCTGTAGTCACTTCTTGTTGTTGCGGAAGCGTGATAACGAACCAGAATCAGTCCGCGCTTCTGCGTTTCTGTGACTTGGTGATCTTCAGGGTTTATTTGGTGGATGAGGTTTCGGAAAATTCGCCGCATAGCGTAACGTTTTGGGGCCGAACCTTTGCAAATTTTTTCCAGTTGATTTTTTTTTTTTCCTCCCGTAAGTGATAGCGCCGTATTCGTTGGTTACGAGGTTAATAAACTCTGTTGCTATGGCTATAATCTTGTATTTTGCGGTGCTAGGGAAAATAAGCTACCATTGACGACGGCGGAGACCATCAGCAGCAGCAACAGCAGCAGATTGTCTGAGAAATTGTGGATGAATCCCTTGCTGCTGCTTACGGAATCCGAACGTTCATTACCTTTTTCTTAAGAGCCCACCACTGCATCATACCCGAGCCAGTTAAATTTTTTTCCATGCCAGCACATTCAGTGAGGGTCTGTTTTCATTTGATCTACTTGTATACTCGTGAGTGCCCCATTATCCTTTCTTTGAGATTTATAGATCAGAATTTTGTGTGTATGTTTCATCTGCATGCGTTCCGCCCCGCCGCCCCTACCGTATCATCATTGTTGGTTTAATTACTTTAATAGTGGTAGGTGATTAGCGTAAATTGTAATACAGTCCTTATACGTAAGAGTAATTTTCTAACTTGCTGTTGATGCGGTCGCCATACCGTCTTAAGCACTTTGTCTTCAATCACCTGCAGACACTGTTCACCCCTTAATTTGAGAAATCAAAACAATCTGCAGTTGCTTGTTCTGACGTTTGTGTCAAGGTCCAGGTCTTCTGCCGTGCAGCTGGGTAGATTTGTACCAACGTTGATGCACCTTTTTGCTGTTTAGTTTAGGCACAGATGATCGTGGCAGGAGATCCCCCGAAACCTTCGCGCGTACGTACGAAAGTACATAATGCCCGTTCGAATGACTGCAGTCTGGGGAAAACTACAGTTTGGTGTCTTGACGGTTTTTAGATTTGGCATAGAAAGATAAACAAGTTTAGACTGGATGGTGGGGCGCATTTCTGGGATTGTAATGTGTTCGGAACTGGCGTAGATAGAGGATGATATTAAAATGGATGTTACGGTTGCGGTTGTGGATTGAATTCATCTGGCTTAGGATAGGGACCAGTGGCAGGCTGTTGTGCACACGGAAATGAACATTCGGCATTTACATTATGAGAGTTGTGTCTTAACTGCGCCACTGTTGGCCTTTCAAGAAAGTCTCTGCTTCATGGTGTTAGTGCTGTTAGTTGAACTGCATCATGAATATCAGTTCATTTTGGTCGCTTTTGTTCTCGGTATTGCTGGGCTCGAAAGTAAACAAAACTTTGAGTTTGGTTTCCATCTTCAAAATGTTTCTTTCACAAGTATAAAATTGCTGCCGGACGCGTTGTGAGGCGAAGTTTAGAATGAATCGCGCGAGATTGTCGAGCTGCTGTGATACTGCGACCAGATCCGACTCTTCGTCGTGCACTGTGTCCTGTAGCAGTATCGTACTTCTGACTTGCCAGCAAAGAACGCATGCGACAGTGACTTCGTTCTTAAGTCTGCTTATGTCCGCCTGCAGGATCCTGTTTAGATATAGTACCACACACCTGAGTCGGAGAAGTTGCCGCCTTCCACGGCGCCGTTGAATGGTCTTAGAATCGTTTGCCATGATCGTTAAGGGAGGTAAAGTGTTTGAAGGGCGGAGTGTAAATTTAAACGGTATTTGTTTGGTATTTTAAAAATGTGTGCCTAAGATCGGAAGAGACCTTGATATGACCTTAACCCTTCAGTGCCGGCCCGGTGCATCGTATGCAATTCTTGACCTGTCGCCGGCCTTGGTACACCGTACGGTCGTGGATGCATTTAAGGGTAACATAAATTACAAAGCTCCTGCGTCCTGGACGGTAATTGACATTCAAACTGCAGCGTCGATAAAGGGTTAAATCTGGTCTGTTTTGGATTGTTTATTTATATACATAAAAAAATTTTAATTTTCAAATTTAGATGGAGTTTTTTTAATATTTCGTTTACTTCGAAAACGGAATTTTTACTGTTTCCACCTCCGTGTTAATTTTATTTACATACTTTTGTTCCCCATAGAGCATAATACACTACTTGAATTTGTAAATGTGCGATTTGTGTACTTGTCAATAAATGTCTAGTACATGTATTGTCGGATTCGTCACTCGTGCCTGTAGCAGGCAACAGTTCGAGTCTGGACTGTATATTTAACACCCCTCCCCCTCCCCCAATGCTATTTTATCTCATGTAATTTCCGTAAAACTACATAATGTGGGGGCAACCAAGAGAAGATGTACCAGATTTGTGCTGTACTTTCAGTGTACATTTTTTCCAGCACTTTGCATGGTCTTCTGGGCATAACGTCATATGGTTTTGTAGAAGGATACCAGCGTTTTGGAGGAGCCTGCTTCCTCAGTGTTCAATGTTGTGGCCTGCCCAGTAGCAGGTTTATCAGAAACTTTGGTGCATGTCTACCAAACTGCATGGTAATGCATCTTGTAATACTCAACGCAGGTTATTGGCATCATGTCCGCAAGTGGTGGGATGATTTCCTCCTATGACAGACAGATGTGTTTTAAATTTGGTATACCGTTTCTGTAAGTTTATAATCTGCCTGTATGTTGTTATGTTTGGATTGGCATCTCATATGTTGACTCCTGGTTTATTTTAAAGCAGGCATGTGGGGACGACCTCTTCCCAGTAGCGGTGTTGCACTGTGCAACATGTGAAACTCCTTTGCAAAGAATGAATAACTTTATTGTTGTTGGAGCTGCAGTAAATATGTAGAAATCCAGTTCGTATCTTTGTTTTCTGTTTTTGCCGCACCATTCAGATTCTTGAAACAGTGATGTTTTGGAAGCAGATTGCAATGTTTGGCTGTTAACCAATTTGTGAAGAATTGCAAGAGAGAATTTTTTTAAGGTTTTATTTGTCACACCACACCAAACCAATTAAAAAAGTGATTTACTTCAATTAATCCTGATTTTCAGTTATATATGATCACGTTTTGAGTTTTGTGTCCCTGTATTTGTACATTTCTAGTCTCGTTTTCACTGGTAATCAGTTGCAATACAGAATAAGTATCACTGCTTTCAAAAGTCAACGTTATTTACTTCATATATATGGACATTTACTGTCATTAAACCAAATGACTGTATCATAAAGGTGTACAGAGGAATTGGCTGCAGTGCTCAATATACATGTATTTTTAACCCTCAACTGTATGGAGGTGGCAATAGCTCTAGGTTCAGCCTTGTTAGCCTTAAAGAAATAGACTTTTGTACCTGTTAGTTGGAGGTGTGGCTGAACCCCAGAAACAATCTTGACTTAGTTCTAGGTAGGCAAGATCACATACTGGTCATGCTGATCGTAGGAGTTGAATGGCTGTATCAGTATTCCTCCCTTCCTCCCTCCCTCCCTTCCTTCCTTCCTTCCTGCTTACTCACTCATTCACTTATGCATTTAACCCCTTAACAGTGCAGCACAAGTACCTTGATTCTCCTTGGTGACAGATACCTATTTCTATGCATATCATTGCACTGTGTCAACTGGTAGATCGTTACAGCCGTTTTGGAGGATCATGATGCATCTGTCTTCAGGGTTAAGTAGTCTGAGAAGGGTGTCACTTGTTGGGTGATGTAACATCTCAGAAGATGTAGGGAATTCAGTCATACAAGCTTGGAAAGTTTGTGACATTTGAGATTATCATAGCAGTACTGAAAAACATTCAGTTTTCCGAGATATGTTACCTTGTAGATTGTACATATCAGCGTTTTGGAGGTGCTTGCTGCCCCCATCATCAGGGTAGTCCAAGAAATGTGGATTTCCCTGAAGGTGGAGGCAGCAAGCCTCTCTGGAACTTGAGTATATATGTACTTACTGACATGGTGTCATATTTCATGAGACTGGAGTCCTCACAATATGTTTTGACCAACTGAATAGCTGGGAGTGAGTCTAGTCAATATAGTTTGGTAATACTTACTCTTATATGGTTACAAATAGCTGTACTTGTTAACATATGTATCACATGTATAAACCAATAAATCCACCCATCATAGTATGGTATGTTATATTCATTCATTTGACAAATGACTACAATTTCATTTTTCAGAAGTGGCACGCACAAGGTTACGGGAGGAAGGCACAAAGTACCGCTCATTCTGGCAGACACTGTCAACTGTAGCACGGGAGGAAGGTTATCGTGGTGTATATCGTGGTCTGGGTACACAGCTCATTCGCCAGATTCCAAACACAGCAATCATGATGGCCACGTATGAGGCTGTTGTATATGCACTCACAAAGTACTTCGGCTCCCCAGCCACACAGTTTTACGTGGCTGAGGAAGCTGTTGCTTCGAATATGACAAGTCACAGTGATATGATCATAAGCAGGCCTGTTGAAGAACGTGAATTAGCACAGTAACTTGTACTTACTTTTGTATTAGGCTACATTATGCAGTATTATTCTGACCACCTCCAAGTTTACCTATTCATGTTGCCCGTATGAAGCGAGTATTCGGGTAGTATCATGTATGAGTATGTAACGGTGAACATTTGTGCCATTGAACACTCTAATAGCTTATTAATTATACTTATTTATATTCTGACTATTGTGAATCAAAGTAAAATATTTAGGTGAATCCAGTTTCCTTTTTAGACCATTTGAAACCAAGAGGATATTCAGTGGTTTTGACCGTTGACTGTTTTGTTTGAAAGCTTCTACTGAATTGCTGAGTGTGTGGTAATATGTTGCCTTCTTACAGTCTGCTGACTCTTAAGATGGACTTCAAATTCTGTGTAAAGATGTTTTCAGATCCTCTGAAACTGTAGCTTTCCCAAGATCCCAAGCAGCTTCCTAATTAATTTCACCATTGGACCTTCAAAAGCTATATTTGTTCAAGTTATAGTTGTATGTTGAGTGTTAAGAAGTTTGTGGCTTGCGTCATAAAGTATCAGTCTGTAATTTAATCAGATGAACTGAGCTTCAGATTCATTCTTTACACTTAGTTCACCAAAAAAGCAACAGTTTTCTGTAAGAGCTTTTGTTAATGGCAGAAGTTCACTTTTTAACACACACAGGTTTGTGTATATATCACCTTACTCTTACAAGCAAAGTGCCTATTTATCAATGGGTGAGTGGAACAGGTTGAAAATTATCAAGTTTTGTTCCGGTTTTGCCTTTCTTCACCCCCCCCCCCCCCCCCCCCCCCCCCCCCACTAACGAAAATATAAAAAAAAAAAAAAAATTTTTTTTTTTTTTTTTTTTTATTACCATTTTAGATGAAAACCATTCCTAAAGATACTACTATGACAAAAGTAATATCATAAGGGGTCATTACATAA
>Ga0136643_10016680_pt1 | contig 11048 bp, 7 predicted proteins | sample TergutLab28metaG_FD_96883 | JGI IMG/M metagenome (GOLD analysis project Ga0136643, IMG submission 96883) | Labiotermes labralis P1 segment gut microbial communities from Petit-Saut dam, French Guiana - Lab288 P1 (version 3) (version 3) | ecosystem: Host-associated > Arthropoda: Insects >... | reverse complement strand
CTGTATTTTGTTTTTTTTTTCTTTTTTTTTTGTTTGTCTGGTTGTGCTGGGCAAACTTTACCCTTTACCTCCTTTTATAGCTAAGGTTAGCACAAGCACACGCATGCACATGGACAGCATAACTCTGAGGCTCTGTATGTCCCATTTTGTTTACATGTACCATTTTCCCCACACTCTATATAATTATATAATCATTTTTTAAAAAATAACACCTGTTTTTCATTTGTATGCTAGGAATGCATTAGATTTCAGTTACTGTGGTACTGTCAGTGTTACAGCTACATTAAATTAATGTTACATTTTTCTGGCACACTACACATGAGAATTATGGCATCAAACAGATCAAATACAGCATGCCTTACATGTCACAAAATGAGTGTGATAAACTGGTGTTTCACATATTCACAGATACACATTAAATTACAATAAAGCTGAATATACCCCACAGCAGTTATGCCAACTGGATTCTGTACTTGAGAATGATTTAAATGGACTCCTATAACAGACACACATAAAATTGACATTTTTTTAAATTACACTATTCATTAGAATGAAGTACTGTTTCCATAAAGACAGGTAACAGTAGTTAAACATTTAAATTTCCATATATAACAGAACAACCAGTGAACTACCTGCATTATGTTCACAATGTGGAATTGAATCTTATAACTGTAAACAGGAATACAAATAATTTAAATTCCTGTTAGAATGAAATTAGGATCAGGTGGCAAGATAGACACATTCTCTTGTGGAGGTCTGGGCACAATGTTGTTTGCTTTCATGTAGCCAGTGAACTGAGTGGGTATTTCTGCCAGCACTTCCTGGGCTAATCTCACTCTAGCCACCTGAGGATCTCTCTCACTTGCGAACTTGTTGAATGGAACAAACTGCACAATGTCGCGGGCAACATGTACACCACCTGATTTCAAAGCCACAGTATCTGCATCCAGCACTTCCATGGCACTAAAATCTGCACTTCCAATCCCCACAATAATGATAGACATGGGCAGCACAGAGGCTGACACTATAGCCTGTAGGAAAGTAGACAGGGTTTGTTAAATTTGTTATTGTGTGCTATTTAGAATGTAATATCAATTGTAGATTATTCAGAACCAAATTAGTTTACAGTGTAACAGATGGTAATTTGGAAGTGATGGAAGGGAATGAAGTGGTCACATGGAATTGATAAATTGAGAAACACAACATTTAACATATACTTCAGAAAATGAATAAACAGGTGAAAATTCTGAGGAAGACCACACCTGCATAGCCACCACCCCTGACATGATTAGTACAAGGTACACCCTGAATAAGAGTTCAGCCATTATATCTTAATTCCATGGAGTAGAGTCTGTTTTGAAAAACTAACAGCGGTTAGTCAAAAAATTTGCCACTTTTTACAATACACAAAGATTCAGTTCTCTCCTCATAACAGACAACAGTCCCTGTCCTAAGCCAGACAATGTCAGTCCACACCATTGAACCCTATCAACTACCTCATTTTCAAAGTTCTGCAAGGGCAACAGCAGTGGCATTTCCAAGACTACATGTTCACCAACAATGGCTAATACTGTAAAATGTCACATAAGACAAAATGCCAAAATACCCAAAAATTATAACTGATGTACAGTATGGGAGCTGAGGCAATCATTGTACAAATTCCCAAACATAACATAAACTGGCAGAGCAACTAAATTCATGGCTTATAAATCATAACACAGCAACAAATTCAGAAAATAGCGAAACAAGCAAAAATAACCACGTTCATGGAGGCTCCATTATCTGTCTGCATTTTTTTGCTATTAATTGCATTTTTGTATTGGACATAAAAAAGGTATTTATGATTAAAACCTAATTCCTCACTTTCAGAATCTTGGGAGAAACCAACTAACTATGACATGGCATATAATGGAAATGACAACAATCTGCAAATGTTTAAAAACATACCTTATATTTTACAATTCAATTCTGTGCAGTTCTGAGGACTGTATGTTACAGTTAAGACTGCTCATTTTCTGTAATTTGTCCATCACATAGTTTTCCAAAGGACACAAAAATAACATATTTTTGCTAGTTGATATTTCAATTTGCAGGTGATGAAAGTGGAAACATGCCAGCACACCTGGCACATTAAAAAGTATTGTTGTTCATCTCTTTGACAACTACTGTCAGTTCATACATGTCTACTTACGCATGCAACACCAAGTTTTGTGAACCGTAGATAACAAAAAAAATATTTACAACAAACATTTTGGAAATGGCCATCCAGGCCTAAAACCCAAGATAGGCAAAACTGAATGAAAACATCAACAACCCATATAATACTGATTCGGAAGGAAAATTAGCAAAATACACTTCACCTGCTATCAAGAATGCCATCTATGAGAAGAAGTAACAACTTATAAAAGAAAATGAAAAGGAAAGCTAACTTTCTTGTTGACCAGGGGAATCAAAAGATTTGAAATATGCTGTTACCAGGTAAAGGAAATACAAGGAATTAACTCACATGACATGTATGACAAATCCTATCAGCAAACTTAATCTGGAGTTTTTGCCTTAGGATGGAAACATCGTGTTTACAAAATCCTGTGTTACTTTTTGTGATGTTGGAACAGTAGATAATGGACAAAACCCAAAACTCAAAAGACCTATATTTATACTGTTTACCTACATACATTTACATTTATCTAATTTAATCCTGAATTCAGTGCTGTGTCAGAAGCGAGTGAGAGACAAATATGGACTATGGAACAGACAAGCAAAGAATGTTACATTCCAGATACAGCAAACCTATTGAACTTACATGCACTTTACCAACAGGACACCACATTACCTCTATAGTCTCTGGCATATCACTGATGACACCATCAGTCAGTATTAGTAGAATAAAATAACTGGAACCATCTCTGTATGCGCTGGCAAAGCGAGCCACATGGTTTATAATTGGAGAGAAGTTGGTAGGTCCATACAATTGCACCTGACGGATGCAGTTCCGGTATGCTTCTAGTACTCCTGACAACATCACACAAAGAAGTGGTGGTAGCCCTATTTATCCCACATATGCCAAGATTTCTATCCTATTTTTTTCAATTTATGCATCAGTTCTCAGTATCTGTCATACTCATTGAAAACATATTGTACCTGATTAAACTGCTAACATTTAACACCAATGTAAATTAATTCTGTTGTAATTTTCTCCACAGCACATGCAATGATTACAATGTCATGACTTGGTGTTGCGAAGTTAAGTAATGGCATTTCCACCACACCATATGTAATAATTATACTGTCAGGATATGCACATGAAATCAGACACTGCCATTTCCTTCACACCAGGGCTAATGGTTACATTATCACATACCAGTTTTATAGGAATAAGGCTAATGGTTACATTATCACATACCAGTTTTATAGGAATAAGCAGTCATATTTACTCCACACCAGACACAAGGCTATACTCTGAAATCCCCACATAGCAGTGACATGGCCTATTAAATTTGAACTGAATTGGAGCTGGGGCTCTTAAATTGAAGGGTACAATGATACATCTGTCCATAATATAATCTGCACTTAATAGATGTTTTAAGCTAAAATTATCAAACAAGAAAGAGAATTATAAACAAATCTGTATAATCTTGTTCAAAGGCTGAAACAATATACCTATTACTATGCAATTTAAGGTTCCTTTATTTCTACAATGTGTATTTCCACATTTATATTTCAGTTCTTTAAGATATTAATTACAGATATGTGCTACAATATTTAGGACAGACTGTATATATCTTTATATATCTTTGATATTACCACATTTCATTCCTTTCACTGTGTTCACACAAAGCATTTGGTTGCACATTCTGAACAGTGAGCGAAAGGCTGCTATAATGTATGAATTCAGTGTATACTCTTTGAATGAAATTCATGAACACTCGATAACCTGTCTTCCACTCAGTAATCAGTCTCACCTTATGGAGCAATAGTATATGCAGGTCAGGCAGTACATAACAATTCATAAGGCTACAAAGCAGATTTGGTACACAGTTTCAAAGTCTCATATGCGTAACACAGTTTTGTTCCTTCCAAACACATAACACAATGATGGGTGCAAACAGAAAATGTACAGAACAAGACACAGTTGACGAATTGATACTAGACACTGATAATAACATAGCCTACATTCATCTGAAGTCATGGACACGTCCTTACTGACATACACTACACCCAGTGGATTGACAGTATGCAAATGTTGACCTTCTGTACAGAATTACACCAGCTGGTTATGACAAAACAAAGCACTCCATATTACTAAAGACTCTACCCCATTCAACATTTTAACACACTTCTTCCCTGAAAATATGCATGCAGTGGTGGAAGAGATATACAGATATTATAACTACTACTTTGACACACAGGATGAAGCATAAAACCTACTGCCTAATATGATGATTACAGGAAATGTACTTGTTACTATCTATTATTGTGCAGATGCAGCATGAGCAGAGAGACGTAATAAAACATTACAAATCCACACTACAAGTTCTTAAGGCCTCTTTCAGAAACAAAATGAAACATGTCCAATTCTATCATATACTGAGATCTCCACATTTTAGTGACAACAAAAATGAACTTATCAAGAAAGATGAAAATTATGAATGGTTATGGAAGTGACAGCTACATTTAACAACCTGAATGATTAGGTGAGTTTGTCTCAGTTCTATGAAGGCATGCGAGGGAAGAGAAGTCTTCCACCACTGATTCTCATCCTCAGCACTAGGAAGCAAATGGTCAACCTTACACCCTGGCTGCTTTGCCCACTCATTGAACAGAAGGCTGGGTAGGCCCCAGAGATGGTCTGGATGTTTTGGTAAAGAGAGAAGGCTGTTGCGCCTATATAAAAAGCCAGTGAATTGCAGGGACCTTTCAAATCAAACATAAAAGGAATACCTATGGATTTTGGGAAGGCACTGAAACTGAAATAAGGTGATATAATGACTAGGGTGACTTAGCCATACTGTGACAAGAAACAAAATGTATATACAGTCATGGCTGAAATTTTGACCACCACCTATTATCCCAGATTAAAAACTTGTGTTTGGAGGCCAGGTCTGCCTCCATCTTCGAATGCAACAGGAGAGCAGACAACTTACTCAGATGAGCCCATTACAAAGAGCTAGTTATAATCTTTGTCCAGAGAATAAAGTCTGGGTCAAGTATATACTGTATATTTTCTTGTAATGTCAGAAGACACAAGTGAGTATTAACTAAACTGAATGAGGTAAAACTGAGATTCAAAAATTCCTGTAAAACTTATGGAATCATAAAACTTGGATTTGCTGTTAAATATCAATAAAACAATCAAATGAAGACCATAAATACAAAGAAACGTAGCAACAAGACGACTACTGTACATATAACGTAACACTGAGGGGAGATCATGTACACAATGTTGCAGTGGTACAGCAGTAATTATTACATATTCTGCCTTGTGGGCAAATAAGCCATCAGGACTCATTTCAGACAGAAGCACCTGAACAGGTGGAAGGTTGCAACCAGTCCAAGACGCTAATGAGTGAACCTCTGTGAAGCAGAGCAAAAGAGCTTCAGGCAATGAGTAGATCGAAGCCTAGAGTGGCTGTGCGACTATTAACAGTCCACACTACCCTTAGCGCTGATATGTTTAAACTCGGGCTCCCAGAGTGGCTGGATTGTCGACTGTGCAGGGACCAAAAAGAAGAAAGTGGACATATCGTGATTCACTGTCCAGCACTGGCATGCAAAAGATACAGAACCTTGGGATGTGTGTTCTTGAAGCCTAAGGATTGAGAAAACTTAAGGGTGAATGGTCTAATAAGACTAGTAGCTAATACAAATCTTGGAAGAGTACTTAGCCTCACTTAAAACAGCATGGAGATACAGGGTCCACAACGGAAAACACTCACTTTTTTCTACTACTACTACTACAAACAACATATTCTAAGTGTGTGCCTGTAGCCTTAGTTAACCAGCATGCAAAATGCATACAATGTATTATATTGTCATCTGTTGCTTCTCTGGTTGTATCATATTTTTCCACATAATTTCATAAATGGCACAATTTTCAGAAAAAATTTCCTTAACATAAAATGTGTGTTTTCATTTTCCCTACACCTTCTGCCAGAAACATTTCTTATTTTAAGTAAAACTCTGTGAGATACTATCATAAATTTACATTGCTCTTCATATAAAGTACCTGCTATTCTTGTCAGATTTTAATGAAACTTTAATTTCATTGACAGATTTTTTAAAAATAATCAAATATCAAATTTCACGAAAATCTGTCCAGTGGGAGGTGAGTTGTTTCATGTGGACAGACAGACATGACAAAGGTACAGTTGTTTTTTACAGTGCTTAAAAATGAGACCAGTAACTGGAGATTTGGCTATACAATGACAAATGATGAAGGAATATTGTGCTTGTATGGATTCATATAAAAAGCCAATGTAGTACCAAACATTGACCTATATGAACCAAATCACTAAAAGCAACATAAAACAGGATCAAAAAACCTCTCGTGTCCCTAGAATTACAACCAAACCAGGCAGGCACTAGTGAATCAAGCCTGTATTACCAACACGGAAAGCTTTAAAATCCCTACACAAAACATAATTTGAAACAAAGAATTTGTACACGTTCATAAAAATGTCCAAAACATTGCAGCCCCCAACCACACTGAAATACAGAACACACGCAATCAAATCATAGTATCATACTGACCTCTTTACTAATGAGTGTGAAACACAGAGAAAATTCCAAACATAACTGTCAGCAACATATGGGCAGAGGCTTTGTATTTCCTCCAACTCTGTATGCTAACCCTAAGTTGCACTCCAACTAACACAAGGCATGTTCAAAAAAGGACCAAACATTTACTATACAGACTTTATTGCTCATTTTACAGCACTTTAAGCGCTGTCCCCTTCAAAGTAGTCCCCTCTAATGGCGATAAACTGTTCCCGTTTATTCCATTGTTGGAATGCTTCCTGGAACGCACTTTCTGTGATGGCGCGCAGTTCTCTTATCACATTTTCCTGAATCTCCTCTATGGTTTGGAAATGATGTCCTTTCAAAGTGGCTGTATGTTTGGGAAACATGAAAAATTCTGCTGGGGCTAAGTCTGAAGAATAAGGTGGATGAGGCACAATGGACGTGTGATGTTTTGCCAGATAAGCGCGGATGAGGAGCAACGCTTTAGCCGGCGCACTGTCGTGGTGCAACATCCAAGTCCGGTTTTCCCACAATTCAGGTCTCTTCCTGCACACAGCATCCCTCAAATGCGCTAAAACTTCCTGGTATAACCGTTTGTTTACCTTCTGACCACGTGGTACAAATTCATGATGGACAATGCCTTTCCAATCAAAAAAGACAACCAACATCAACTTGAACTTTGACCAACTCACCTGTGCTTTTTTTGGTCAAGGAGACCCATTCCCCATCCACTGTGACAAGACAACTGCACCTTGGTTTCAACATCATACCCACAAACCCACGTCTCATCTCCAATTATGACGTTCTTAAGAAAGTTTTTATTACCATTTGCATTGGCAAGCAGTTCCTGACTGATTTCAACATGGTTCTCTTTCTGATCGTCAGTCAACAAAAGCGGCATGAATTTTGCACTGACACAATGCAGCTGATGTTTTTCAGTCAAAATTTGATGGAAAGATCCTATGCTGATGCCCACTTCGTCACCAACTTCTCGGACAGTTAAACGACGATTTCCATGAATCACAGCACAAACTCTCTTGAAATGGTCGTAATTTGTTGATGTTGAATGTTGTCCAGGCATGGGATCTTCACTGACCGCCATTCTACCCTCTTTAAAATGCTTAAACCACTCATAGCACTGCATTCGACTCATACAGTCCTTCCCGTATGCTTTGTTAAGCAAGTGAAATGTCTCTGTAAAATTTTTACCAAGTTTGCAGCAAAATTTCACACACACATGCGTTGTTCTTCAAGCTCTTTTATTGTCACTTTGTCACTAATCCGATGAACAGCTTGTGCAAATGCTGAGTTCAGCGGGTGTAGCTCGATGACTAATGCTCAAAGTGAAACAGAACAAATGGAAATTTGTTGTCAAAACCTGACGCTAGATGCGCTCAGTAGCCACAGCGCGCTCTCTGTGTTGGTTGGCGCACTATTTAAAAAGTTCAGTCTCTTTATCAGCACGCTTCATATTATGTCTCTTTTCATATGCATGTTGGGTCAATCTAATTACTTTTATCAGCTCCTGTCTGAGGTTTTGTTGGTATTCTGAAGCCACACTCCCAGTGGCCTGGCTGTTGCTCTCTGATTTAGTGTTTAAAAGTGAATACAGAGAATGTAATGAAGTTGAAACTGTCCTAACGTAACGATTTCCAATATGACTAAACTGTAGTGGAAGCCCTTTTAAATAAGGGATAATCACAGTATCAAGAGCTTTTCTGCTTGTATTGGCAAGGCTTTTCTTTCTCTACTCAGATCCACTGATAACCAAGTCAGTGCAATTAGAGGGTATTCAATCAGTAACCATGCTGGTTTGATTACTCAAAGCTTCTACACAACAGAACTTGAAAATAATCCTTTTTAAAAAAAAAAAAATGGTGAGGACGACCCCAGGGAGCTACTATGATTCATGTTTGATATTTTCAATTCATCATGGGAATAATGCTGTTCCTGACAGAAACACTTGCTCTATGGATCAGACTGCAAAAACCCCCAGTCATTACATGTGACAGATTTTACACTTAAAGACATCTCCCCATATGAATTTGTTTCCTTACAGATGGTAGAGAATTGTTTGACTATTTCCATAAGTTGGATTGAGGTTCTGAGACTACTGCTGATACATTCTTGAAGCCTCTGAAATCCATGAGGCTGTATCACAAGGGTTTAACTGTCTTGTGAAAGTGCTATGTTTTCTTAATCTGGGATGATGGAAAAATGGCCATAATTTCAGTAATGGGTACAACTACATTTCAAGATCAGAATCCTTTGAAGCTGAAAAGGTAACTGGGTTGAATAATACAGGATAAGTGTCACAAAGCTCTGAAACCAAACATCATACAAGACTATAACAGGCACATGGCATATGTGGACAAGCCTGATGACATGACAAACACTTACTCCTTTAGCAGAGAGACCTTGAAATGGACAAAGAGCCTATTCATGCAAATCCTGGACCTCATATTGTGAACAGATCTACCAAAATCACCTTCTGCATTTCACATTACCACACCAACATTTCAGACTTGTACTGGTCAGGGACCTGACACAAAAAGAGGAATGACTGCCTGAAACTCAGATGACTACATATGTATACAGCCAACTGACATTTTATGGACAACATAGCAAACACTGGTCACTGCAAGGAAAAAGAGTAAAACATGGACAAAGTTAAGGAGCCTTGAATGCAATGTGAGGATTTGTGTCAGTCCATGTGTCCAGCTATAATACACCAAACTCATATCTTAAGACTGTCTAACATGACAATGGAAAAAGCATAACAGAAACATTATTAATATTACTATTGCCATTACTGAATTAATGTATTTCAGACAGCAGTTTCTTGAAATGTAGAATGTGACTTTTACAAAACAGTAAACAAGATACAAACAGGCGTTTTTTAAATGTCCTTAGACACTTATTTCATTTTAATGCTTTGCCATACAAAAAGCAAGAGTGGACACACCCATAAGCATTACAAGACTTATGTATCATGGAGTAAACAACACTATCAATTAAGGGCGCACATTTCAATTTCAATTAAAACACAGAAAATTTTTGAGCATGCATATTACACAAACATAACAAATAACAATTCTATAAAATACAACCAAAAAATAAACAACTCTTTTAATACACAATTTCATATTTTAAACATTGTGCCTCCAAAATGTTTGTATCTGTTACAGATCTTCAGGGCAGAACCACATCAATCAACTGTATGTAAAAAGACAATTAAGATAAAATCACGCTAAAAATATATGACGTACATGGCATTTTGAAATCCACAGTCAAAATGGCAATGTGAAGAATACCGCATATACATACATACATATATATATATATAAATAATTCCATATGTATTTTATTATTTCATGAATTTAACGTCTCCCACGTGGTCCCGTTCCACTGCCACTACATCTGTGGTTCACCAGTAAGTGCTAAAGTTACATCAAAATAAATGACACCTTTTAGTTTGATTTATCAAAAAATTTATTATAGAAACCTATAAGAAACACTAAACAATTCTACTAGATATTTCAAATTCTGACACTTCAGAGGGTGTGCAGCTGGCTCTACTATACCTGTAATCTCCCTGCAGTAAGGATTAGTTGGATCCATATTGACAAAAAATTCATGCGACACCAACCCATGTGGTGGGAGTCGAGCTCCAAACCCAAGTACAGGGAACAGCTTGTCAGAATCATAATCTTGAATGATGCCCCCAACACCTTGGATAGCCTGCTCATAGGCATTTGGCATATTACTTATGTAGTGCAGAGACTGTGGTGACGAAGGGTTGCCATTTGAACCTGCAGATAATCAAAATCCTCAGGACATTTTCACAGTTGTACAATATGTTTTTTCACTGTACTCACTCAAATTAACATTTGCTATGATGAACACAAGTGATAATGTACATTACATGTAATTTAATGAATCAGCACTAGGTTCTGTAATGTAAATGCAGATTTATTGATCTTGACAGAGCATTCCACACAATACAGGGAATATTCATACTGCTACAGTACAGTAACAGATGTAATGTAGGTGGTACAGTGATATGCTATGGGCTGGACAGTCCTGGGTTTGAACCCCAGTGGGGGGCGAGTTTTTCCCTACTTGTCCAGACCAGTCCCAAGTCCCAACCAGCCTCCTGTACAATGGGTACAGAGTCTATTTCCCAGGGGTAAGCAGCTGAGGTTTGGCATTAACAACTCACTCCTTCTAGTGTCAAGGTTAAAGAAAGAGTATAGATATACCTCTACTCCCTCTCTGGTCCTTCATGGCCTGTTATAGGTTGAACT
>Ga0136643_10016676_pt1 | contig 11048 bp, 6 predicted proteins | sample TergutLab28metaG_FD_96883 | JGI IMG/M metagenome (GOLD analysis project Ga0136643, IMG submission 96883) | Labiotermes labralis P1 segment gut microbial communities from Petit-Saut dam, French Guiana - Lab288 P1 (version 3) (version 3) | ecosystem: Host-associated > Arthropoda: Insects >... | reverse complement strand
TACTGCCATATACTGGCATTATCTACTGCCATGTACTAGCATTATCTACTGCCATGTACTAGCATTATCTACTGCCATGTACTAGCATTATCTACTGCCATGTACTAGCATTATCTACTGCCATGAACTAGCATTACATTTCCCGGTATGGTTCTGTATATGTCATCAAACCACGAGACCTTACTGGTCACTATACGTACCACCACGTTTAACACTCAACAATTCTACGTTCTGCCCACACAGCTGTATTTATGTGTTTTGTGTGGATCTGAGAACAAACAGCTATTATTTCCCTATACAGCATTGACTGACTGGTTTGTATAACTGAGACGGAGTGTGTTTACTGCGCGGTACGGACTGAGTATTTATCTATACTACATATACCACCAGTTTAACATTCAACAATTCTACGTTCTGCCCACAGACTGTATTTATGTGTTTTGTGTGGATCTGAGAACAAACAGCGATTATTTCCCTATGCAACACTGACTGACTGGTTTTTATAACTGAGACGGAGTGTGTTTATTAGTGTCTCAGACTGCAGTGATGATGGTGCAGGCACGCTCTCCTGGACGGTTTAATTTTATTTCGTGTCACCAAGACTTAACAAGTAGCAGTACATGCGCCAGAATTTATCATCAGTTTGATGTAAAATACACCATCCATACACAAACAAGCTGCTTTCTTTCAGATGCGCGCCATTCCGGGAGCTCTCTGCTTGCGAAGGTAAAATCGATGCAGGACACATGGCTGTGCTGAGCCGGAAAATGATAAAGTCCCCCGACCAATACTCAATCCATATTCTTCTCAACTTTCGAGTCTACAAGCACACAGTTTTAAGAGCCAGTAATAACTTTACATCGTCTTGATTCTACGTAGTATGGCTTGCAGCTTAACCTGTCTGTTCTTCGAAATTGCTTGTCCTTTGCTTAGAGAGCACGTGGCATCTTTGACATGTCAAGCATACGGAAGGTGCATTGAGAGTGGTTTGTTTTATTATACCATCAGTGTGGACGAGAATAAATACATTTGTGGAAGCTTTGTCTGCAAAATTAACTTCATGTAATGAAGAAGTGTTCCGTCGGATGTCATTTGTTTATTTCCTACACATTTCATATAAAAATACGCTAATTGTGCCTTTCTTATTGCAATGGTCTATGAAGATGTTTTTCGGATAAAATGTTTTAAATATTTAATGACTTCTGTGTCAAAAAATGTTTTGGAAAAATTGATATAATAATTTCATTAAAATAAACTTTAGCCTTTATTTCAGACTTCCGCCGCGAAGCAGCTGAGAACTGCGCTCTTCTGGGTCATTATACAGCAATTAGTGGTAATTTATTATCGGCATTTCGAGGCTTAGAACAGGCTTTATTTTGTATTTTTGAACCCTGAAGATAGGAGAGATAGTTTGTCCCAAAACGTCGGTAAGAAATTACCACTGATCACTGCGTAAGACCCCAGAAGAGTGCAGTACTCTACATATTTTCTGTTACACAGGTATTGTATTTCTGCTTCCTGCTTGTTTGGATATTATTAAGCTGACACGTACTGTCGTCTACAGTAAGCTGACACGTACTGTCGTCTGCACTAAGCTGACACGTACTGTCGTCTACACTAAGCTGACATGTACTCTCGTCTACACTAAGCTGACACGTACTGTCGTCTGCACTAAGCTGACACGTACTGTCGTCTACACTAAGCTGACATGTACTCTCGTCTACACTTAGCTGATATGTACTCTCGTCTGCACTAAGCTGACATGTACTGTCGTCTGCACTAAGCTCACACGTACTGTCGTCTACACTAAGCTGACATGTACTCTCGTCTGCACTAAGCTGACATGTACTGTCGTCTGCACTAAGCTGACATGTACTATCGTCTGCACTGAGCTGACACGTACTGTCGTCTGCACTAAGCTGACACGTACTGTCGTTTGCACTAAGCTGACATATACTGTCGTCTGCACTGCGCTGACACGTACTGTAGTCTGCACTAAGCTGACACGTACTGTCGTTTGCACTAAGCTGACATGTACTATCGTCTGCACTGAGCTGACACGTACTGTCGTCTGTATTAAGCCGACATGTACTGTCGTCTGCACTATGCTGACATATACTGTCGTCTGCACTATGCTGACATATACTGTCGTCTGCACTGGGCTGACACGTACTGTCGTCTGCACTAAGCTGACACGTACTGACGTTTGCACTAAGCTGACATATACTGTCGTCTGCACTGAGCTGACACGTACTGTCGTCTGCACTAAGCTGACATGTACTATCGTCTGCACTGAGCTGACACGTACTGTCGTCTGTATTAAGCCGACATGTACTGTCGTCTGCATTATGCTGACATATACTGTCGTCTGCACTGGGCTGACACGTACTGTCGTCTGCACTAAGCTGACACGTACTGTCGTTTGCACTAAGCTGACACGTACTGTCGTCTGCACTAAGCTGACACGTACTGTCGTTTGCACTAAGCTGACAAGTACTGTCGTCTGCACTAAGCTGACAGGTACTGTCGTCTGCACTGAACTGACATGTACTGTCGTCTGCACTGAGCTGACATATACATTCGTCTGCAATTTTTAGAGCGTTCGGCAACACTGTAGTGCCTAAGGCGATCATAGCGAGGCGCCACTGTGGTGTGAGATAGCAACTCAGTTTGTACTGTAAGATGCTTACACAATTTTGACATTATATAGAGATGTTTATTTCTGTAGTAGAGACTGTGCTGTGAAATTACCGGATGAAAAAGTGTGTAGATTTTTGAGAACAAAAGTGTTCAATGTTAGTGTCCAGTGTAAGTGCTCGTAGTGTCATATGAGAAAGTTAGTTTCAGTATTGAAACTTAATTTGGTCGAAAGACACAAAGAAAAACGCCATTAACTTACATTTGGCTGAAGGATTTTTAATAATTGCTCATAATTACTTCAATATTAATTTAGTTTATTGGAGAGACAAAATTTGTAGAAACTTCTTTGGTAAAGACGAACATTTTATTGCGCTGCTTAATCTGAAAAAAAAATTATTTCCTTTTTACTTTAAATTCCAAAAAAAAAAAGAGAAATTTTCATAAACTTTGTGTTTAGTGTAAGTTCTCATTGCGAAACAAAATTAATTCTAGGAATTTGCAAAATTCATTTTCAGTCTGCAATAAATTAAATTTAAAACAAAAAAAACTAATAACATTAGACATTCCGACTTCAAATAATTTGTTTTGAAGGTGAAACGTACGTTCCTAATCCATTTAACAGCTTCAAACGAAGTGGAGGACACGAGCACAGAAGGACGGACGGGCTGCACAGCGGAGTTCAGTTCGTGACCTTCGCACAAGAACTACATTAATATAAGACATATCATGATTTCCGTTTCGTTTTGAGTCGCTCTCAAAATTCGCAGAGCCTTCTCCTATACGTGAACTTAGTATAAATGCTAAACTCTTCGCTTCGCATTTTAAAGATTCTCCATATTTTTCGTCCTGAATGTCTGCGGCTATCTTGCGGGCAAGCAATGTGGAAAGGCTTTGAGAGCCGATGTCCTAGTAGCAGAGTGTAATTAAGGGTGTGTGTTTGGGGTTGGGGGGTGGGGGGTGGATTGACCGTTGATATCCAGTGGAAAAGAAAGAAAGTACCCAGCTAAAGTACGGATAAGAAACCAACTAGATGTCACTTTGTGTTATCCTTTATTTCTAATATACAAGTTGCTCAACATGTTTCGAGCAACCATCTGCCCATCTTCAGGAGCTGACGACTGCGTAGTGTTATCGTCACCACCCACAACACCCCACAAAACCACACACAACCCGCTCACACTAGAATTACCATAAAGCAGACAAACACAAACATATCTGAATAACACCACTCATTGTTACAGCGCAATACCAACACGTGGCGATAACACTACGCAGTCGTCAGCTCCTGAAGATGGGCACATGGTTGCCCGAAACATGTTGCGCAACTTTTAAAGGAGAAATAAAGGATAACACAAAAGTGAAATCTAGTTGGTTTCTTATCCATACTGAATTACGATGCTCGGCGAACCACATATCAGATTTACCCAGCTAAAGCCTGAAAACTAAAATTCCACATTGTATACGGGCAGAGAAAAACTACAAATGGAATTTTTCAGATCTGTGAATGGAGTGAGTAGTTGCAATGCGCGTTCTGCTGTAACAGATGATTTAGTGGTCATTTTAAGATGCTAGGGTCTTCAGAGAATCAACACATCCGTGTCTCTGTGGAAAATGACCTTGTCTTATTGTCTTGAAAATTTCTGCTTTTACAAGCCCAGTTCCCTCTGTAATAATTTGCAAAAATGAAGGGTTCTGTAACAGCGAGGGGCACACACACTTCCGCTAAACGTCTACGCTAAAGAACCATTCTTTGTCAACTGCTCGAATCAACTTCCCCAGATACTCGCAGCTAACCTCTCTATCATATGCCTTGTCCTCCGTCCGGAACTTGAGTGCGTGCTTATCGTGTTGACAGAGGCATATTTAGCTTGGTGACAGTCGGGTTACGAGGGCTAATTTGTACTGCCGGTGTAGAGTATAGCATTGCTCTTACAGGCGACACTAATGTTGCACTTCACCTAACGAGCTGTGTAGATGGCCGTATCGGATTAAACAGCTTTAATTAATTAATGAGCAATTTGCCCCGGAAGAGGATTGAAGACAAGCCTGTCAGCAAGCCGTGTGACAGCCTGTTGGTTGGGAGGTTGGATCGATAGACGATGACTGGGGCTTCAGATGGCGTTTTATAGTGCCCCATTTACAGATTTATGGTCTGGAGGCGTAAAGGGGGAGATCATTTTCAAAACGCTCTGCCGTAACATGTGAAATAGCTGTAAGGGATAGATGTAATAATTCTTGGGAGACAAGAAGATGATTAAAGAGGTTACTTTCTCAATTCGTTTGATGTATTCAAGAAACCTGCGGGCGTGCGCATGGGATGTGACACGTGAAACATTTTCTTTTCCAGTTCACGTCCATAAAATGTACAGGATATCAAATTTAAGCCTCGTTTATGTACGGCCAGTTGAACATTCAACAATTGTACGTTCTGCCCACACACTGTATTTATGTGTTTTGTGTGGATCTCAGAACAAACAGCGATTATTTCCCTATACAACATTAACTGACTGGTTTGTATAACTGAGACGGAGTGTGTTTACTGCGCGGTACGGGATGAATCTTCATACACGATTCAGCTCAATTTACGTTTCTGAAGTGATGGGGAGGTATCTGTTTGAAATAATCCACTTATTCTACAGTATTGCGCGCTACGGACTGAATGTTTATAAATATAATTGAGGTTAATTTTAGATTTTAAAAAATAAAAATTGCACCGAATGATGTGTGTGGACGGTCAGTGATGTGCAATGTGGACAGAGCGAAGGGACTTCTGTTTCCATAAACGATTCCTATTTAGCTAGTTGGGCGGCTACTTGCATTGTATATTGCGTAATATTTTGCAAATGTTTTGAAGGTCAATAAAATAATGTTGGTTGATAGATATTAGCCATAAAAGAAAATTAATAATACTGGCATGGATAATTTGTTTAAAAGGAAGGAAATAATTTGTGTTTGCCTCATAACACGGTTAGAACACGTAAGTGATGGTTGAAATGGATGGAATTTTTGTATTACACAGAGAGAATTTTACATCGACTTTGTGTTGTGAAGTCTTACAAAATGGCGGTTTTTTGTAGGCAGTTTTATAGGGAAAGCTGGAAATCGAGAAACAGATTGTAAATTTGTGAGGTGGGTGCATGAAGCTGACAAGCGAAGCGTCTGTAACTATGGTGTCACCCACGATTTGTAGCAACTGGCTTATCGTGAGCATTTGGTAATGACTGGCACTGAGGAGAAGGATCCTTAATCATTTACATGATTTTTGTAAATATAGCTAATATTTGATTAACCTAGTGAAGTGTAAAAGGTAGATTCACATATATTTCACTAACACATGCACCTGTGATCCACACAATATTAGTGTTAATACATTAATTGTTAAAAGGATAAAACACTAAAATTATTGGCACTCCAACATGTTTCGACTTTTCATAAAACCATCCTCAGGGATCCATTCGTGCCTATTAAAGTTACTTATTGTCCGTTATTATTTTCAAAGTATGCTGGCAGCATGTCTGTGAACAATCATAACCTATTAGTCATCGTCTTATAAATTTTTTAATGAATCATTGCCTATGTCGTCATATGTTAAATCAATTATACACAAATAATTAAGCATACTGGAATATTTTTGTGTGTTTTCTTACCATATTTTATTTGTGATGGGCTTGGATTTCATGTTACGAGTTTTATATGTGTTTCCTTCTTCTGTCCGTGCGTGCGTGTCACGCGTGGTATAATTCTTGATTCATTTACTGTGTTAGAGGGGGTTAAATTAATTGATCTGCTGTTCCATGATTAGTATTCCGTGGTTGTGGAAGGTTTGCATGTATAAGTTTTTCCAACAGCACATCCGTGTTCCTTTGGAGCAAGCCATAAGTAACTGTCAGGTGTCTTTTGCAGGTCCATATTCATGTTTGTTCTGTAATATATATATATATATATCCTATTAACAATTAATGTATTAACACTAATATTGTGTGAATCACACGTGCATGTGTTGGTGAAATAAATGTGAATTAAGCAATATGCACGGTGCAACGGTAAAAATGTGTAAAAGGTAGAGTTTATTCTTTCCTATTCCCCTCATTAAGACATCTGGAGGGAGATGAGGCACAGCTACACTGATTCATAGTGTCGAACCTACATGGACTTCAATGTCACACATCGGCCGCTTTATCCCTGGGGAAAGATCCCCGTTCCCAAGGATCCAGAGTCTAATTATGCCTTCTGGTGAAGAAGAGAAGCTCTATGTGCCCTGATATTCGATACTCAAATTATACCTTGCATCAGAGATTTTAATACATATTGAGTAGTAACTTAATTGCCATATTTCTGAAATAAATTACTTTTTCTTTCAGGTAGGTACGTGATATTTTTCTCTGCCAGCAGACCGTCACACCGTCATACCGTCACACCGTCACACCGTCATACCGTCACACCGTCATACCGTCATACCGTCTTCACATACGCCATGTCCATCACGTAAGTCAGCACTCACCTTATTTTTTGTTCAGTATTTAGGAAACACGGGTTTAATATTATTACGCAGTTGTCTCTTAGTTTATCATCCCAGACCAGCTGAACCTTTTATGCCATGCGGGTGACGTCGGCGTGATTTGGCTTGCATGCGATCAACGTGATATTCAACATACAGATGTAGGATTTTGTATTTTGTCTTGCGGTTTGTATCTACCGTCGAACTTCACATTAGTTTATATGAAATATTATTCCGCCTAATAATGCTGAATAGGAATCGAAACTGGGTTTATTACAAAAGGCAATCCCTGTAGAGGTCTGAACAGGCCCTGAGGGTTCCAGGAGATTGAGACTCCCAGATTAAAAATAAATCGGCGCTTGGAAGTGGTAAGGTTGTCAGGTTATAACTCCGGCAGCATTTACCCCTCAGGAAATATTTCTGGTACTCATTTCTAAAATTACATTTCTGGTTCCAGTTACATGTCGGTATTGATGTTTTCAGTGTCATGGCGGCATATTGCGGCCATTACACTGAAAACGTCTATACCGACATTTATACACTGGAACCAGAAATGTAATTTTAGCTAAGCACAGGCTGTAGCTCCCTGATGATGGTTAATGTAAACCGAAACATGTTGGAGCAACTTTTAGAATTATAAATGTTGTAATAATTATTTAATATAATTTGTGTGTATTATTTGGAAAAATAAAGAATTTGATATTAGCATTGCACGGTGGAACCACGAAGATTAAATTGCCGTGGTTACCAATTGGCCGATAATCATTCGCAGCTCCTTGAGTCTACTTGAAATGTTGCTACGGTACGAGAGGAGTGTGTACTTTGGAAGTAACAGCGAAGGTGGTGCGAGGAAATGAGTGTGGGAGATCTGAAATGGGAAGCTGTTGGTATCAATGTTTGTTAACAAATCTGTTGGTTTCAGAGTTACGTGAGTGTGTGGGATTACGCACTCACACACACGCACGCACGCACGCACGCACACTGATAATAAAGAGACATACTCATTTTTGTGTTCAAAATTTAATTTCCAACTACCACCTTTCAGTTACGGTGACCGCGGTAGCACAGTGGTTAAGGTGCTTCTTTACAAATCGGAAGGTCGCTGGTTCGATACCAGATGGTGTCATTGGAATTTTTCCCTGACATATTCCTTCCGATCGCACTATGGCCCTGGAGTCACAACAGCCTATAACAGAAATGAGTACCAGGAGTATTTCCTGGGGGGGAAAAACGGCCGGTTCGCAAGGCTGACAACCTTCTGGGCCATTATCACGTAATCTGGAAACCTTAACTTCCTGGAACCCTCTGAGCACCTCGGGCTTGTAATGGGACTGATTTACCTTCATTACCTTTCCGATACGTACACTTAATTAATGCAGACAGATTTTTACTGTATTTTTCACCCGGTAAAAGTTAAAGTTCACTCTAGAACAGGCTACGAAGGTCCAGAGGGGGAATAGAAACATAACTGTACTCTTACTTTAACGTCTGCGCTGGATGAGGGGTGGGTGGTCAAAGCCAATCTTTAGGCGCTTTAATTTTCGGGAATGAGCCTGTACCCATTGCACAGGAGACTGGATGGGCCTCAGGAATGATCTGGAAGCGGGCAGAAAATCTCGCACACACACACACGGGTTCGATCCCTGGACAGTCCAGTCTGTAGCGATTTGCTATACTGATTGAGCTATCCCACCAGGTTTAACATTCAACAATTGTACATTCTGCCCACACACTGTATTTATGTTTTGTGTGGATCTGAGAACAATCAGCGATTATTTCACTCTACAACATTAGCTGATTGGTTTTTATAATCCAGACGGAGTGCGTTTACTGTGCGATACGGACTGAATTCTAAATCTATGGCTTTGATTACATAACGTTAAACTATAGAGTTATAAAGTGAAATACGGTTTTTTTTTCTTATTTCAAGAATTTATCCTATATGCTTAGGAAAGTCGCAGAAAATCAGTGTGAAAAGTTATTAAGAGCTGAGAATAAGAAATGCTGCTTTCTGAAAGGAAGAGCGGTATCAGTTGTTAGATGCGCTTACCTCAGAATACCAACAGGAGTAGTGCTGGTCCGTTGCAACTGGTCGCTCCTGCTCATTTGAATACAGATGGAAAATATTGCTGGTAACGAAGAGCTTTCTGTTCTTTCTGAGTTTGTTGCGTGCTTAGACTAAAATATCCATCTCGTTTTGGAACAAGAAGAAGGTTACTTTTTTCTCGGAACGTTCCTCAGCTGTTCCACATGAACGATATTTCAATATACATTTTACGTTCAATTAATCTAAAAATTTCAGGCGTTTTTTTTATTGTATCTCAGTCGTGTAGTGCAAGTGAAATATACAAATCCTCTTATTATTTCAGTGCTCTTTTCAGTTATTTCGTTTCCGATATTAACTCGCTTTCTAAGGAAAGTTACTGACTTTCTGGGAAATATTTGCATATTGTAATTGAAGTATTATCAAGGAAGACCCTCAAGCAGGAAGGTATAACCAGACCTGTAATTGCAGTTGGGGCCTTGTGTGTAGAACCTTATTTCTAATGTCCTTAGACAAGTGCCTTTTTATAATTAGTTTTTTTTTAATTCTGAGGACCGTGCATTGGAGATATATTCTTATAATGAAACCCAAGAGGAGTATTAATTTCTGAAATTAATTTTTTGGAATAGGACTCTAAATGTTTTGGTTATGCTGACTGCTTGCTAGCAAACAGTCAGCATAACCTGTATGACTTATACCTTTTGCTGTGTGTACAGTGCTAGACTGCTGACGATGGACAGAGATTCTGTCCGAAACATGTAGAGTCCTATTCCAAAAATAAATTTGAGAAATTAGTGCGTCTATTTGGTTTTATTGTAAGAATAATTCCTGCTGTATGTAAGTGTTATGTGTACACTACTTATTTCTTAAGAATCATGTAAACCTAAATGCAGCTGTAGCTGACCGAATTTTCCGCGTGTTGCACTGTAGAATTATTCCTAAATGTTGGGATCTTGGGGTTCATTTCCAGGCTTGGAAAAAGTATATATTTTTTTCGTTTATTTGTGTCCAAACTTGAAGGCAGCCAGATGGGCTTCTTCATTTTCTAAAGCACTGGTTATTAATGTGGGAAGCAGGTACCAACTTTGGTGTGCTTACTGTGCGGTAGGAACTGAATGATGAAACACAATGAAGGTAAATTTAGTCTTTAATAAGTCAATTGAAGTTTCGAAAGGTTGCCTCCATATAAGGACTACATGAAATTTGTAACGTTCTTCTGATTCCGTTAGACCACACGATTTTGCAGTTTTTTAGACACTGCTCTACAAGCCGGATGATCGCGGGTTCGAGTCCCAATTTTGTCATTAATTTAATCCTTCCGATCGCACTATGACCCTGAGGTAACTCAGTCTCTAACAGAAATGAGTACCAGGAATATTTCCTGGGGGGTAAAGGCTGACAGGTGCGTAAGGCTGACAACCTTACCGCCTCAATGTACCGATTTTCATGAAATTTGGGAACCCCAAACTGCTGGTAAATTCAGGGCCAGTCCAGGCCTGTATAGGTTATTTTTTTACTAATCATCCTGTGACCCCAGCTATGCATTTTTTTTTATTTTCATTGTTACACCGTGCATATTGTCGAGTTACTCAATTAATATACCAACTAATGCACTTATATAAAATTTACACATTAAAACACTAAAACTGCTCCGACATGTTTCGGTCCTAAGACCATCATCAGGGAGCTATATATTCCTTGCTAAAGTCACACTAGAAATTGTCACTGATTAATTTCGTTGTACTAATAGGGTGTTGTGGCAGCATGCCGTGTTGTGTAATGTTATGTTGCGAAGAGTGCCCTGCTACGGATGTGCATTCTGTGCGAATGTTTCGGTCCTTAGACCATCATCAGGGAGCTATATAT
>Ga0136643_10016669_pt1 | contig 11050 bp, 5 predicted proteins | sample TergutLab28metaG_FD_96883 | JGI IMG/M metagenome (GOLD analysis project Ga0136643, IMG submission 96883) | Labiotermes labralis P1 segment gut microbial communities from Petit-Saut dam, French Guiana - Lab288 P1 (version 3) (version 3) | ecosystem: Host-associated > Arthropoda: Insects >... | reverse complement strand
CCTGGACAGCAACCTGGAAGACAAAAGATTCTGCACCGAATGATAGCAAGCATTTCCTGACCTCAGTCTACTCTTTATTTCTTCCCGAATAGAATTTTGGATCGTTAAAGTTGTTCCCAAATAGTCTATACTAAGACTAAAGACCTCAGATATAATATCAGCTCTACGAACGCAGATCTCACCGGCGCCTGCCACATGCTGCCAGAAGCCTGCTGCTGGAATTCGACATGTTATATGATTATTTTTATGTGTTTCAATTTCTCAGTTCCCATGTGACCTCATAAATCCTATCCTAATATTACACAAATGCCTTTGTGTTATACCTGTGCCTATATCGGACAAAGTAGCAGACCATCACAAACACGCTACAAAGACATGATTGAAAGGCTCTTATAAACATGCCAAACATACGAATAGCTAAAGGGTTAAGATAAAGTTGTCCCTGCGCACGACATAAAGACATATTGGGAGTGGAGTTATATCTAAACTCATCGGCAGTAGCTGGTAGGAGGTAAAGCAATCCCTGTGCAGGCGTGGACAGGTCCTGAGGGTTCCGGGAGGTTGAGACTCCCAGATTTTAAGACAACACATGAAGGTGGTAAGGTTATCAGCCCTACGCCCCAGCCGCCTTTAACCCCCAGAAAATATACCTGGTACTCTCTTCTGTTAGAGGCTGAGTCGACCCCAAGGCCTATATCAATGAAAAATTCCAATGACACCATCGGGTATTGATCCCGCAACCTTCCGGCTTGTAGCTCAGTGCTTCAATTAACTGCGCTAGACGGTAGTGTTCAGTTTCTCGCCCTGGGCCCTATACCCCGGGGGAAAGAGCCCACAGTGCCTACTGAATAAGAGGCCGCGTGGGCTGCAGAGCAGGTCTGGAATTTTTGAAGAAGACGAATGTCTCCTGCCCTGGCCCGGAAATCGAATCACGATTCCTGGGTTATCCGGCCCGTAGCCTAGATATACCGGCCGAGGAAGTAATGGTACAAATTAATGCTATCAGAATAGCAGGCCCAGGCCCGCCTCGTTCGCAGGTTGGCACGTCACTGTTTCGCTATTCGTGGAAAACATTTGTTGCAAACCCCATGAATCTCAGCGTATTTGCTATTCTAATTTCATGAGCATACCAAGCTCAGAACATAACGCCAAACCTCCCCATTAGCTAAGTCACAGGTCCCTTTTATGTCAAAAAATATCCCCTGCAGAGCTGCACTGTATTCCTACTTTTTTGCCAGCATTTGATGAATGCATTACGTGTGGTCAGTAGTATCCACCACGTCCGAATTCACTCTGATGACCCCCAATAATGTCTTCTACATACGCAGTTAAACTTGGCATAATAATAATAAACGTATAATTTATCCTAGAACAGGCCATGAAGGCCCAGAGGGGTAGTAGTGGTACTTCTGTACTCTTACATTGACTTCGGCCGTAGATGGGAGTGGGTGGTCGAAATGCCCTGGACGCTTTGCCCTCGGGAAAGAAACCCGGTACCCACTGTCAGGAGGCTGGGTGGGCCCCAGGGCAGGAATAGACTTGCGATAAAACGATCTTCAGAATTTAGAACACAATTAAACAAGTAATAATATTGGCTTCAACTAAGTACATAAACACGCAACCCATGTTATACATCCATTTGACAAGAGCGTTTGTTTAACTTGCAGTAAAATTTTACGATAGGTTATATATATAACCTATCGTAAAATTTTAATATGGATTTACCATCGTACTAATAGGAGTTTTTACATATATTAAAAACGATACATCGCCCAATAGATTTTTAATTGAATTTTAAAATAAAAATGGTTTGTAAACAATATGGGATCCCATAATGGACGCACTCACTGAATGCACGATGTCCGTATATTAAGAAATTGCCTCAAGATGGTTCGCTAGAACCGAAACATGTCGCCAACTGTGTATTAATGACTATATATGTGTTATGTTTGGCTGAATAGATTACTTTATCATATTGTATAACACAACGGGATGGCTCCCATCAAAAACAAAATCCGGTACGTTGTTCATAACAGTTACACCTCAGTAATTACCTCTACCACAAGTGGGATCCGTATTTCAAATACTATTTGAAAGAATTTCAGACAGTCGACAGTTTGGCAGCACAAAATGCTGCATAATACAGATTCTTTCCAATTTTCCAACCCTGGTAACCTCGTTAAATTCCGCTGAACGTTCAGTAACCTTGGAAATATTCCCATTTGTTGTTACCATGCGCAAAAGTGCAGTTCCCTCCCCCGTCAGCACCCTCATGCTCTGAATCGCCCGTTTATGTTGAATTTCGAAAGGTCAGAGTTGAGTGTGCAGCATCCCATACAGCCGACAAGCGGGTCGATACAACCCTGAGGCGTTCCGATGTAAACACACTCATAAAATGCGTGATGCTGTTGCGATCGTCCTGCAATACAGACCGAGGATTCAAAGTAAAGACGGGTTTATATTAATTAAAGCTGGCACTCAACAGAATGGAATTCAGTTATATGCGAGCACACGGCAGCTTCCACAATTCAATCGTCCAAGTGCAAGATGGAATTCGAGCTACGAACTCCGTATCGATGGATGTAGCATTAGTCGAAGATTGCAGTAAGCAAAATGGTATAATTTATACGAAATAGTTCGATACCACCACATCATTTATCTCAGTTTCACCCAGTACCCCTTTGCAAGCACTTCCACAAGCATCTACCCCACTGGATCGCTACATGCAAATTGATATCCAACCTGCAGACGAGTTACTGGGATGATCAAAAGAAGTTACAAAACGCGAAACACAGCACCTGCAATTGAGTAAACTTCTGTCTAAATAAGTTCCTATTCGTCTAGGAAAATCGAAAACACATTCAACTTAAGGTAAATGAGTTTTTGGCTCGGCAGTCACTCGTCTCCAGTTTCACACTTTTACTTAAACATGGTTTTCTGTACACAGACACAGATGTTTTCGTCTAACACAACAATTTATTGCTATTTCCAAACGCCACATGTTTCGATGGAAAATGATAATCATCAGGTGTTCTTAAAAATCAAGGTAAATTGTTTTTTATTTGAGAGATATCTCAAATATTACAATGTATATGTTATAAAAAACATATTACCTTTATCTTTAATATTTTGTAGAAGAAACGCCCGATGATAGTCATTTTAATCGAAACATGTAGCTTTTGAAGATAACAATACACATGTTGTGTTAGACGGAATAATCTGTATCCCTGTGAAAGATCATTAGACACTACGGGATGGATTCCGTTGAATCGTTTCCTGTACGTCGCGATTTGGATGCCACAGCTACTTCTAACTTGGTCAATCGTCGCCCCGAAGACGGGTTCAGGGCCCGAGATTTTGGTGAAACTTTTCAGTTCTCCCAGGCAAATACCGAAACACAACACCAAACACAATATGACCATTTATTTACATAACCTTCCCAATACATTATTCACCAGACGTCTTAATATTTCTCGCTTTACAATGTAAGGTAATGGATACGTCATTACACAGAACACGAATAGGGCATGTTTTAAAAAAAACTGCGATATTCGCGAAGGGGACTGCAGGTGATGAATAGGGAAAAGGGGTGGTACTACAAATGTAATTCTTAGAGACGAAGCGTGAACTCGAAATTCGTTGAAGAGTTAGAAGAGAAATGATGACGACAGTCTGGTCACGAAAAAATGATGGACATAACAAGGAAAGAGAGAAGGGCAGGAATCAGAAGTGGAAGAAGAATGAACTGTGGGAAGACAGAATAAAATTGAGAGTTTCCATCCAACGGATACGGTATTGGCAGAAGAAGGAGGAAAAAATTAGAAGAAGTAGAAGGGAAAAAGATTGGGGGAAATAATGGAGACAAGAAGGCGGGAAAATTACTTTGCACTAATCCCCATACACATTTTCAGCATAACTTAACCTTACATACGTTCAGGTAGTCCTCAGTTTCCATTGATTTCAATATAGGACACGCCTTCCATTCGACAGCTACTGTCCACAAGCTTCAATAATTCCGCTATCCGTTCTTCAGGGACATAGCATCGCGTCGCTTGACAATCGCTTCCCGACGTTTCTAAACAACCAATTAGTCTTATTTTCACGACTGAATAGAAAACCACTACGGTGTCTCGAAACGTCGGGAACAGATTATCAACTGATGCGGCATCATGTCCCGAAAGAACGGTAACCTCAGATACACCGCTACAAAAACCTAAAAACTAGCATCCATTAACTTCATTCAAGACTGGAACACACGATCCTGAAGTTATAGTTATCGGGCGGCCATTGCGATTGGAGTGCATACTACTAGGAGTACAATTAAAGATAAAGCTAAAGGCCCTGAGTGGCCCAGAGGGCTCCAGGAAGTTAAGGTTCCCAGATTACATGACAACGGCACAGGATGGTGGTAAGGTTGTCAGCCTTACGCACCGGCCGCCTTTACCCCCAGGAAATGCTCCTGGTACTCATTTCTATTAGAGGTTGAGTCGACCCCAGGGCCATAGTGCGATCGGAAGGATTTTATGTCAATGAAAATTCCATTGACACCATCTGGAATCGAACCAGCCAACTTCCGATTTGTAGCACAGCACCATAACCACTGTGCTACCGCGGTCCCCTACTATGAGTACAATTACGTTTTTTAATGCGTAACATATCACGAATAAATCACAGATATTAATAGATTAAAGATTCAGCGATTCATAATATGCATGTCATGTGCAAATATCGGCATATGAATGACATCATAGTAAAACATATTTACATATGTAAAAGGGCGACAAAACCGATTCCACGAATGTGAGTATTTCGGCATAATATGAGTAACAGATCAATTACAGATCAGGCGTTCAGCATTTATCAGAAAATGGAGGGGGGAAAATGACACTACAAACAGGCAGTGTCTCAGCCGCTGACAGACTTCAGCGTAGCTTGTGATTCAAGCAGGGAATCATTTTTGTAATATAATATTATATAGTGTACAGTACATAAGCACAATCACTTTATTATATAAGATAATACAAGGCTACATGTTTCGACTATAACCTAGTCATCTTCAGGGCTCTATTAACATTTGTGTTACCAGATGCCGGTAACACAAATGTTAATATAGGCCTTAAGATGACTAGGTTACAGTCGAAACATGTAGCCTTGTATTACCTTATATAATAAAGTGATTGTGCAGACGTACACTATATAAAATTATATTACGTTGAGAGCACATCGTGATGCTTCCATTCAAATCATTTTTGTGCAACACGAAACAAGTTAGGTTAATTAAAATGTGCTTAAATGAAATCTGCAGTAAAATCATATCACTGAACTTTCGTCCGACACCATTCATAAACTCTACCATTAAAGTGCACAACAATTTCACATAACAAAATAAAGGTGAAGGGAGAATTGCCTGTGCCAAAGCCAAGGCGGCACATAAGGGGAATGGAGGCCAAGCTCCACTCATTCTTAACTTCGGTGCTACGTTGAAATTGAGTGGTCAACATCATGCCTCGGCCGCTTTAGGCCCGGCAAACGAGGCCAGTGCCTACTGATTACGAGAATGGATGAGTGAAGAAAAAAAAAAATCACTTTCCGTGCCGGTATTCGAACCCCGGATCGTCAAGCCCGCAACCTTGTCGGTATACCGAGTAGACTAACGGGGCTCCTTGCATATAACAACTGTTTTAATCTGACGTTCAGGTAACCGTGCATCGTGATAAATTCTTATAATAAAACCAACTAGATGCACTAATTTTTAAGATTTATTTTTGGAATAAAACTCTACATGTTTCGGACAGTTCCTCTGTCCATCATCAGGAGTTTTTCACTGTACACAGAACAGTGGTGTATGTCATACAGCTTGCGAGCAGGATCAGGACGAAAATGGTTCCGTCCTGATCCTGCTCGCAAGCTGTCAGCAAACCTGTATGACATACACCATTGCTGTGTGTACAGTGAAAAACTCCTGATGGTGGACAGAGGAACTGTCCGAAACATGTAGAGTTTCATTCCAAAAATAAATTTCAGAAATTAGTGCATCCAGTTGGTTTTATTATGACAACTGTTTTAATTCTTCAACATGCCTATGGCCGTCATCAATCATCATCAAGAAAACAAAACACGATACTGAGTTGTCGCTAGCAGACGTGAAAACAAGGAGTAAACTGTAATGGAGCCCTGAACATAATCAACTCAAGATGGTTTAATCTCGAAACACATTACTAACTTACTTACTTACTCACTCAATCCATGGAGCAGAGTACTTCTTCAGAAGCTAAGTGGTTTCCAGCAAGTCAAGAAATTCCCCGCATTTTATGGAACCCGAAGGTTCATTACCGCAGTCACAAGTCCTGTCCCTATCATGAGCCAGCTTGATCCAGTCCACACCCCCACATAACATTTCCTGAAGATCCATCTCAATATTATCTACCCCTCCATGCCCGGGTCTTCCAAGTGGTCTCTTGCCATCAGGATTCCCCACCAAAACCCTGTATACACCTCTCCTCTTCTCCATACGTGCTACAAGCCTCGCCCATCTCACTTTTTCTTGATTTGATCACCCGGACAATGTTGGGTGTGGAATACAGATCACTGAACTCCTCATTACGTAGTTATCTCCACTCCCCTGTTACCTCGTCCCTCTTAGGCTCAAATACTCTCCTCAACCCCCTATTCTCAGATAACCTCAGCCTGCGTTTCTCCCTCAATGTGAGCGACCGAGTTTCACACCCATACCAAACAGCAGGTAAAATTATAGTTCTGTATATCTCAATCTGTAAATTTTTGGATAGCGTACTGGAAGACAAAAGAGTCTGCATCGAATGATAGCAAGCATTCCCTGACTTCAATCTGCTCTTAATTTCTTCCTGAATAGAATTTTGATTTGTTAAGGATTTTACCAAATATCTTAACTCTCCCACCCATTCAAAGGAACTATTATCAATCTTTATATTGTGACTTCGTCCTGCATTCTGATCTCGAGACATGACTATGTATTTAGTTTTATCAGCATTTACTTACAGTTCATTCTCCTTACTAGCAACTACTAAAGCTTCTGCGTCTTTCTTTACAGTATATACGCTCCTCCCAGTATATTAACATCACCAGCATAAACCAGAACCTGATGTGTACCATTTAATTTCAAGCCATCCTGGTTTACCTGAACCCTCCTAAAGGCGTATTCTAAAGCAAAGTTTGAAAGCACATTGGAGTGAAAAAAAGCTGTTATTATACGCAATTTGTGTTCTCTGACGGTCAATTATATGAATAGCATCTGAGGAGTAAGTGGACAGAATGAATCAATTTGAGATCTGCCTGACGCATTCCTACTCAGAAAGAATTGTTTGAAGACAATAAGCTACATCGCCACTGCTCTGTACTTGTTTAGTTTACGTCAATAGGAAGGTAAAACAAAATGAAAAGGAACCGACACTAAGTGATACCTGGGTGTCTGGTCTATGCTACTGATGTTAATTTACTGGAATAAAACACAGCTAACAACACACAGCTGCACAGGACATGAGTTGGTCTGTAAGAGGCAGACAAACTACCGTATGTAGATCAATAGCAATCCGTCTCCAACCAGGAGTTCATTCCTACAAAGTTTTGTATGACAGGTCTCCAGGCGCCGTACACAAATTCGTTTGTTTGTTGTTTCACACGGAAAAGTTAAGAATCGCTTGCAGATCGGTCACGTCAGTAGGGCCTATTTTTTCCGTCCCAAGTCGTGTATTCCATGATACACGCCCCCCTCATTTTCGCACGCTGTGTTCAGTGCAGCGAAGACAGGCTATCACATTACTCCAGAACATTATCCCGTATTTTCCATATAATCTAGTATTCACCAACGGCGGGGATCATGACGAACGCAACCACTAACGATTGGTGACAAAGTGCTGCTTGTGTATCGAATTCAAAGTATTAACTCTTTAAAATCTAGTGATTAGAATAGATGCCACCAGAATTAATGGTAAAAAAAACTTTCAATTTTGCACACCAAATGCATTTACTTGTTTCGTATGATACAATACACAACGATAATTTTCTCACCCACTGGTCTTTCTAATGGTACATTTTGTTCCCTGTGAGGTACGAAATGAGCCTTTACGTAAGGTAAAGCAATCCCGTTACAGGCCTGGAGTGGCCCAGAGGGTTCCAGGAAGTTAAGGTTCCTATATTTCATGACAACGGCACAGGATGGTGGTAAGGTTGCCAGCCTTACGCACCGGCCGCCTTCACCCCCAGGAAATGCTCCTGGTACTCATTTCTGTTAGAGGCTGAGTCGACCCCAGGGCCATAGTGCGATCGGAAGGATCTTATGTCAATGAAAAGAGCCTTTACATACTAACGCAATTCAATTGTACTCTGCAAATGGTTAACATCACACTGGCAATTACCTCACTCCAGAGACAGCCACTCTTTTCTATAATAATGCGAACACTGCCCATTATGAAGTTATCTCCTCAAAATAGAAAAATTCGAAGACTTGTTACAATAAACGGCAGTTCACTTATGCACATTTGGACAGCACCTCTGTTGTGGATGGGTAATAACCCGTAATGACATGTCAGTAACTGAGGAACCGTCGGAAAAGAGCCCGTCTCTAATGGAAAACAAACACTGCGTAAAGGGAACAGTTTTATGAATTGGGAGTAATGCCATCGGCCATATCAGTGACGTTACGAGCTGTCCTGACAGACGGGTAGAGAGTTACGCAAATAGACTGCGAAGATAAAGCAAGGCATTACCCAACGCAGCTTTCATATTTGTCCACAATACGTTCCTGTTTACTTCCTACTATTCCGGACGTGACTAATTACATCAAACGTACACCAGAAACAGTTTATTAACTTTTTTGTCGCTATTCGCTATAGAAATTACAATGAGGCACACAGGAATAGACCGGATAGCGCAGTCGGTATAGCGACCCACCACAAGCTGGACGGTCGGGGGATCGGATCCCAGTGGGGAGGCGAGGTTTTCCGTGCCGTTCAGACTGGCGCCGAGGCCCAACCAGCCTCCTGTAAAAGGGGGTACCGTGTCGTTTCCAGGGGTAAAGCAGCCGAAGGGTGGTGCTGACCACCAACCTCCGTTCTAGCGCCAGGTTGCGAATGGGAAGGAGCTATACGTCCGCCTCGCCTCTGTGTCTGTCTAGGTATGTCGTGGGATGACCTTTGTGTATTTTAAGTAGAAACAGAGTCTGTTGAAATGACTGGAGATATTCACCAAGACGTAAATTCAAGCAATCGGCTCTCATAACAAGCAGGAGCAATTTAGCGTCTACTTGGGATGGCCACTTTATTTCTCATTGAATGTGCACCTTTCATTGTCTAATACAACACTAATAAAGGTAAAGTGTCCTTGTGCAGGTCTTGAAGGCACATAAGGCGAACAGAAGTATAACTCATCTCATTCTTAACCTCCGCACTTACGTAAATAGAGGAGAGCGGTCAACTTCACGTCCCGGCCGCTTTACCCCGGCACTGAACCCCCGTACTCGTTGAATAGGATTCTCGACTTTTTTGGAGAAGAGAAAAATTTATTCGCCTTGCTGGGATTCGAAACCGGGACCGTTCAGCATGCAGCGAAGTCCCTATGCCGACTATGCTATCCCTTGCACTATTTTCTACATGCTCAGAACCTTTTGGCTCGTTATAAGGGGTTTCCTTAGGTTCCTCTTGTGGGTGTTTAACACAGTTTATGTCATCTGACACAAGCAGATGCTATCGTGTGATGTAATAAAACGTGTCAAAAACCTCAACAGAAACCAAAGGAAGCCCCGTAATGATCCAAGAGGTTCGAGACACGTACAGTGCCATATAAACGCCACAAAAAAAAACACAGTTAACAGTGTATATTTATTTAACAATACAATGGTACGCCGTGAATAAAAACAAGATGGGCATTGTATGTAGAACGTGACACTGTTAGGCGTTCGCGTAATGTTTATATCTCCTCAGCTATCCAAATAACCCATACCATTTCACTCGCAAAAAAAACGCTTTCATGTTAATTTAACATCGCTGCCAACAACACAATGTACTCAGGTCTACATGCAAAGTACCCGATATTTTTGCACATTTTAACCAAATTTGAATAAATTTCATGGAAATTCATCCCGGGAGAGCCGCGCCGATACATGCGGAGAGACGGTCGAACGGGCATGGCGAAAAAGGAGCATTCCGTGGGTATGCGAACAAGCCTAACAATCGTATCTCATTACAGGCTTAAGACGCGTTACTGAAGCGGTCTATACAAACGTCTACTTGTCTTCTAAACTAACTCACAATGGAGGAACCCAATCTTCTCAGCTGTGACGCTGCGTCGCTGGCTAAGTGTTTCCCGACGTTTCGAAAGATCGTGCCGCCTTCATCCTCAAGGGTTCCAGGCACAGTTACGGTGCTTAATGCAAAAACAAATTAAATACGGCAGACAACGTACGTACAACCTAACAATGAGACGACTACGCGTAATCGTTGTAGTGGAAAAATAATATTACATATTCTGAGTGTGTGTCTGCAGCCTTGGCTATCCAGTATGCAATGCGCAGGCGCCACATTGCCATTTATGGCCTGTTTGGCTCTACAATATTTTTCTACGTTATCTCATAAACGGCAAGATTTTTGGAGACAAGTTATTGATCATAAAATGTGTGTTTTGATTTCCTCTATAACTTTTGTCTGAAACATTTCTCTTTCTAAGAAGGATTTAGCGAGATACCATCACGAATGTACACAAGTCTTCGTGCAAAGTGCACGTCATTCTCGTCGATTTTAAATAACGCTTGAGTTTTCTCGACAGATACTCAAATATCATGAAAATCCGCGCCGTCGAATCCGAGTTGTTCCATGCGGACGGACGGACGGACAAAGACACAGACATGACGAAGCTAAGAGTCGCTTGTCGCAATTTTGCAAACACGCCAAAAAAGAGGATCTTGGGATGGGACATCCCGTAGTGATATATGAACAGATGGTGAGTCGATCATGGCTTAGACCTAAAATATTTTAATGTTAATAAAAATCCAACCAGATGTAACAGTATGCTGATATTT
>Ga0136643_10016668_pt1 | contig 11050 bp, 6 predicted proteins | sample TergutLab28metaG_FD_96883 | JGI IMG/M metagenome (GOLD analysis project Ga0136643, IMG submission 96883) | Labiotermes labralis P1 segment gut microbial communities from Petit-Saut dam, French Guiana - Lab288 P1 (version 3) (version 3) | ecosystem: Host-associated > Arthropoda: Insects >... | reverse complement strand
TAAAGATAGCAAAAGAAGTGAAAACCCTGGATTTTACGGGGCGCAGAATACAGGCATCTGGGTTCCAAATAACCAGGGTCGATTTTGCCCCCCCCCCCCACCCTCATTCTTAACGGCCAAGTTACGCCTATGATTCTGAAACCCTTCTGAAATGGAACTAAAAGTCACAACGCGTCTTAATTATCTGACTAGCGACCTCCCAACAAGAAGAATTAAATAACACATACATTTTGCTTCTAATACTCGATCTAACCCCCAAACCACCTTTTGTAAATCCTTGGTATTATAAGGATTTTAATTTCGACGCGTAATGAGGCAACATGCCTATAGCTATAGCCGCGCGTTCTGAGGCGCATAACGTCTTCTAGACCACCAGTATCGGGATGGTGTGTTCGACCGTCCCTCGGAACATGGTAGTAGGCGGCATCTTTTGTGTTTGAGTTATCCTATCTAAATACAGACCATCCGGCGTACCGACTTGCCACACAAGGTGTTCTACCATGTGCACGAAAATAAAATTCACACATCCGGAATGCGGAAGGACCTGAGCCGCTTGGCCTCCAGGTCCAGAGATGGCCATAACATCTAATTCATACGAAGCTAAAATGAACTTCATCGTACTTTTACAAAAATGACTCACTTACAAAGTACTCGCTACATTCATTAGTTGGCTGAAATCTTTCAACGTAAAAGGCGGGAGAAGGGAAGGTAAGAGGAGTGCGGCAGGTAGGGAGGGACACACAGAAAACGAAAGGACAGACAAATGCAACTATGTAATAATAATAATAATATGAGAGAACAGGGAAAGGAGATAAAGGTTCGAAAGGGATAACGGAAAGGAAAGAAATGGGTAGGCACTGAAGATACTAAATAAATTATTTTCATTCAGAGAATAATCCTGCGTATGAGCTAGAAGTCAAAGCCACAAGATATTTTAGAAATTTTCGATTTTTTAATGGTTATTACATATTGAAAGACATTGGAAGATTTATGTAGGTCCCAACGCCCCACTGGGGTCATTCTGCCAGCACCTGTAATTGCAACCTTCCGCCGCTACAAGCGACTCATTGAACGGAATCAGGTAGGGGACAAAATGCTTGCGGAACTCGTAATTTTTTGGGGGGGATGACGTGATAGATAAGCCAGAAGAACTGGATGCTTTATCAAGCGCGAAATAAATTGCACGAATCTTCCTGTTTATTCTAATGTAAATAAGGGCAACATTTTAATCTGTGTTTTTACATTTGCGTGTTCTTGCACGACGTGCTTGATATTAACCCACTATAGGAACTTCGTACGTGTCAGACAGTCTAGCTTCACGCTTTACACAACAAATTGTAATACAAATCTTATAATAAAACCAACTCTAGATGCACCAGTTTCTCAAATTTATTTTTGGAATAAAACTCTACACGTTTCGGACAGTTCCTCTGTCCATCATCAGGAGTTTTTCACTGTAGACACAGCAATGGCATATGTCATACAGGTTTGCTGGCAACTTGCGAGCAAACCTGTATGACATACAACATTGCTGCGTGTACAGTGAAAAATTCCTGATGATGAACAGAAGACTTCTCCGAAACATGTAGAGTTTTATTCCAAAAATAAATTTTAGAAATTAGTGCTTCTATTTAGTTTTATTATAAGAATTTATAACGATGCACGGTCACCTGAACGTCAGATTTAATGCAACTCTAGTATTGCAGGTCCATAATAAAGTTATCAGGCGAATTAATTATAACCTAATCAATATCCATCAAACAATCTTTACCATATTACGGCAGGTTACTCCTTTTATCTCTCAGTCATCAGAGAAAGAAGAGGAGCTACTGAGAGAAAAATTAGAATAATTTCAATATAATAAACTTTAATTTCGGAATAGTTATGATGTATCTGGTGTATATTAAGTTTTTTTTCCTTTCTCTTTAACGCTTCTACTAGTGTCAATAGAACCTCATATACTCTGTTGTCCAGAGAGCGGCGAGATTTCTACCTAGAAGCATTATGTCGTACAAAACATACGGTTATTCAAAGATAACAATCAACCTGTATTATAATTAAATACAGAGTTCGTGCCGCACAGCGAACACACTCCGGCTGTTATATAACCAATCACTTAAAGCCGTATCGGGAAATAAGCGATGTTTGTCCTGAAAATCACATAAGACCCAGAAATGCATTCTGTGGGCAGAACGTAGAAAGTTTAAATCTGGTGGTATATAAAGTAATCATTGGGCTTTAAATGGTTAAATACATACGTACTAAAAGAGTAATACACTTCAGACAAATTACGAAGTTTCCTGTTCGAATTCTCGCTGCAACACCGACTATCCTGAGTGAAGATTATGTTGTTTTACTAAATCTCTTCAGGCAACCGCCGGTGCCGTACCTTAAACCAAGATCACGATCACTTCCTTCTATATCCTTCCCAATTCATTAATCACCATCATCCAATCATCTGACGCTACATATACAGTGTGTCTCAAACGCGTCGACAGACTTCAAGAGTGATTTCATCACATCAAAACAAAGAATATATATATATATATATATGCGATTATAAAAATTTACTGGAAAGAGCTTAATAGTCAGATAATAATGAAAAGCACACCCTTTTAAAAAGAAACTCGAAAAGTTTTTCTACGCTATGCAAATTCAATTTATTCGTCATTTGTTGCCCTGCAAAGATCAAGAAAATATTCGACTTCATGCCAAAAACTTTGCAAATAAAACTGTTCAGTCTTTGCAACCAATGTCCTTATTCGATCCTTCACGTCGTTCAGGGCTACAGGAAAACCCCATCGTTCACAACACTCATCACGAAGATTCGAGGGAGTCAGATCTGGACTTCAGGGACGCCAAGAAGTAGACACCCTCGGCGCAATCCGTACCATCGCTCGGGTAACTGCCTATTCAAAAATATACCGCATTGTTGATGTGCGGTGGTAATGTTATGTTGAAAAACATAAAGCTTCTCTTCAAGAGGCAGCTACATTAACCACACTTGCAACGTGTCACTGCAGGTAACTTCGTTCACTTTTTGCCAAGACACCGCAAAAAATGAAGTACATAATTACCCGCATGGGATACGACAAAAAGAACTTACTGAATTGATCTTCACAACGCCTGTCCATTACTTTCTTACCAATATACGAGGGAGAATCAAATGAAAACCTTAAAAGTTTATATTTATATAAATATTTAAGGTTATCATGTGACTCACCCTCGTATTTTTGTAATCGCTCACGTCGTTTTTAGTCACTGTGTATATCAGCCTAAAACTGGTCATTCTGTCGTTGTTTCAATTCTAGTTCTTAGCAGTTATGAGTGAGACCATGAGATTGCAGCAGTAAACGGGAGTGAGCTGTATCTATTGTTCAGTCTGTACTGCAGCTTCAGCCTTTGCCAATGGAAGTTTCTTAGTGTGCATATTTAGTGAGATCGTTGAGTCAGGTGGTCCTCTAGGGCTACCGAGAAGCAGGTCAATGGAAGGGTTACCTGTATAAACTGTAACTGGAAGTGGGATCTAACAAATATTGCCCACTAAGATTGCAACGGTCTTTTCGTCACTAAATAAATAAATAAATACAGTCCGTCTACGAATATATCTCCTAACTTGTCTTTTTTGTGTTAAGTTCTTCGATAAAAACGTATTCAATTGACATTATTCCTCCGTTCTACATGTCTGTCCCCTCTGTCCAATCCGGTTTCATTTAATCACTCTAACGACATCACGTAAGTGTCACAAGTTATGAAGATCCACGCTTAATACTCTCACATTATTTCTTATTTTCACTCTCACCTCCAAATAGCCTCCCGAGTTATTGGAAACAAACTGGCCCTGAGCTGAAATGCTTGCTACAACAGCAACATTAGTATGCTACGACACTTCTCTAACACTCTACACCCCACCCCCTCCCCCAATACTTTCACATCATGCCTTCAACCTTGAATGTTACTTTACTGTGGCTTTCTCGTCTATTACATAAACAGTCATTCAGGTTTACTTGTCTTTAACGTTCGAGTGAGTGTGTTTGGGTCGCCATTCGTCCAGTGATCCTGTATTCAGCGGGAAATTCCATTCGTATATGGAATTTTAGAACCATTTTTAACAAATCAGACTTGTTGTTTCAACGACGCCTTTTAAACCGCAAAGATTAGACAGCGTTGAGTAGCATCACTGCGAAACGTGGAAAGGTAAACCGTGGATGATACAGGAATGGGAATAATTTGTCAAAAACAGGTTCAAGTATATTTGAAGATGCTATCTGAACATCTGCTCAGTGAAAATTGCGGTAAACTTCATCAGTCTAATCTATCTCAAGAGCTAAAATCTAGCCCATGCCCTCCCGAACATTTGGTAACAAAATGTGGCCATTAACGTTCGGATGTTCTCAAATTTTGTGCAACCAAAAATAAACAGTCTTCCTCCAGAGAGAACCCGTTGGGCTGCTGCCGGAAACACTGCACCACGACGGCCTTGACCTCTCCGTATGATCGAAATGCATCATCCCTCTGCACTTTCTTGACTGGATCTAGTAATGGGAGCAGCGACTTACAATAACCTACTGCCTCCATATTCAAAGTATGCGGCTTCGCATTTCTCTTGATGGTAAAGACAGACTCAACCGTGACCAGCCCTATTCGCACGCAACAATATCAGCAGGTTTAATATTACGTAACCACATGTTTTCAAAGCGGTCTCTTTGCGATTTTGCACTTCATTAACTTCGATGTCCATTTGTTACTGATACGAATCCAACAGTGGACCTATATTTCGCCACTTGGAAGCAAACTACTTGTTACTGAATCGTGCACGCCGGACTATTTCCTACAGATAATTTATTTTACTTGTTAGTTGTTGTCAAATATGCACTGTAACGAATATGTTATAAATGAAAGATAAATGATTCACAGCTTACTGTCTGAATTCAACCATCTTGTTCCTGACGTCATTTCCAGTCATAACGGAACAAAAACATAAGTGCGATTCTCAAGGGTTAGGAAGCCATGCATATTTGCAGTAATGCAAGCTGGCATGTGCATAAGTGTCCTTGAACCGAACTGTCTAGCCTATTAAGTTGAATGCTGAAACAGAACATAAATCATCAGCGTATCAGCGTTGCAGAGAAAACGCATCCAGAGTCGCGGTTGATGGATCGGTCTTGGTGGTCCATAACACAGGCCATCCAGACTTCCAGATCGCAAAACCACACATTTCTCTCTGTTGGGGCACATGAAAGAACTGGTGTGTCAGTAAAAATGTATAAACACGAGCAGCACTGCCCAGTCGCATTTTGGATGCTTCGGCCGTGTACATGATGGATTCAATGGACTGGTTTGAGCCACTCGTCGATTCACAGACTTGCCACGACGTGTTCTGAGGCCGAGCTTAGCCAATTTCAACATCTGCTGCAAACCCAGTAACACGAAATTTATGCAAGTAGATGTATGCCTGCTCATCGACCTATTACTATATATGAACATTCACATACTGATAAAACGTAACCCTTATTAATAGGCGGACATATGTTTATACGTCTCCGACTCGGTTAAATTACGTATAATGTTCTAAATGAAGACTTGTTTTTGTTAATTCAGCGAAGCAGCCAATATCTGAATGCACAGAGTAGACGAACGTGAATCGATATGAGTAATAACTGACAACTGATAAGAACACACAACACGGAGTGCCCTGGGGTTGAACCCGGGACCCCGCGGTGAGAAGCTGGCGACTAATAAGCCACGATTTACTTCGCATATTGTATTTAGGTAACGTTAAGTACTTTCATACGATCAATGCTTCACGGACTTGATATGCTTGGAACCGAAAATTACGTCAAGCAACGGATATATTGTACAGACGCGGATCAAATAATTTTTAGAATGGAATCACCAATGTCGAAACTTAATCAAAATCCGTCACGTAATTTTGCTGATGAAGCGAACACTATCCCCCATTGTGCTTCATCTTTTGCAGCTTTTGCAAGGACATGGCACCACTAACAGCTCCAAAATGTTATTTGACAGACCTACTGAAAGAACAGCGGTTCTCAGCAGCTAATATTAAATGTTCAGGGTTTTGTAGCTGGCAAAAAAAATTACCCTAAAACAGATCTCGACATGCAAACCCAGGCATGGAACGCGGATAATTGCACGTCTGAGGGATACAGGATCCGATCGAGTTTTGAAATGTGCCAAGCAGCTGCACAAGAATCAATGCAACTCCACAGCATCTGAAGTCTGTCCCTTTGTGAGAATACCGTCAGATAAAGAGCCAGAAATAAAACTCTCCACGTGATAGGCCCACGTGTCATGACCAGGCTGTGACATAACAAGTATCGATAAGCCGCACTTGAACATGACGTGTATAATAAGAGGGAACAGTGCGTCACAATTAGCCTTGTTACTACGGACTAAGGAAGAAGTCGTTCAGCTACAGTCTATTTACAAAGTGTGGAAAATTCAGTTTCGCACTACACCAAAACAAAAATGTGATAAATGAAAAGAAATGGGGGGATTGTTTTTGTACTTTTGAACCGATCCTTAGATTCTTTAAAACAGTATTAGAAAGAAAGTTCTGTAACAAATCTACAACCTATATTTTCTTTCACATGGTGCCCAGCAATAAGGAAGCCTACGGATTAAGAAAAATGTAACAGAGATATACAAATCCCTGTCACCTGGTCGCCGTGGTGACTAAATTTTGTACCGTTGCGCCTAATATCTGTGGATCTTCAATATGGAACCTGCTGCGGGTCACCCTTCTGGCGTGTAGAATTATGAAGTGGCTCCTAGATTTTTGGAAAATTTTGTGCACCTCTGATAAAATACATGCGATAAAATTATACGTAGGCTCATATAAGTGCATCACCCTTCCAAATTCCTTTACATTACTGTGATATAACTATGCCTAATTGTTCAGATGAGGGACCTATAAAGACTGTTTTGTGCACAGTTAGCAAGAGGTGTGTATTTTGATCCACCCCTATTTTGTATTACACACGCTTAGCTAGTTGTCAGCATTAAACCTAAATCTAAAATGTATATTATATTTCGCGGGGTCACCGTGTCTTACATTATACAAAAATAAATTCCGCAATACAAATTGCAAAAGTTATACTATCTACTGCCGTAAGCAATTTTAGGACTTTAGAATAAGTGGCACTGGTACCACAACTACATCAATTTGCACGGCCACCATGCAAGTAAACTTTATCACTGAGAGATGCGTGTTGCTCATATTAACTTTCATTAAAATCTATCAATTGGTTAGAAATTATTAGTGGGGAAACACACATGGGTAGAGAGACATAATTACGCCATATGCCTGCGGCCACCTTTCCTTACAGAATACATAAATTGGCTAAAAACGCATAAATACGTAATTTAATACCTGAAAAATCGTTACGTGGGCGTGTAAGTTTAGAAAGTTGGTAGACCTGGGTAGGCTAACACTATAAATTCAGTAATATAGAATGCTATATTTCTGCGGTTTTTTGTCGGCTACGCTGGCAAGCCGCAGAAACTTTCTTGACCAAATACCAGCTACACAACTATCAACTTCACGTCTTGTATATTATTCGCTTCTCCGATCGTCCTCTTATTTGGATATCACTTTTACATGTTATCAATCAAGACTGCGCGCAGTTCAGTGTTAAAACTGTTCGTGGTTCGGTGCTACAACTGCAAACATTTATCGAAAATATATGACACACAAGGAAAGAAACTTCAGGACAGGGAGAGCGGAAACAGTTTCTTACAATTCATATACTTAAAATAACAAGCATGACATCGCTATGGTGTCACGTCGACATTAATGCGTCCCATGCCGCACACGATACACGTATATCTTGCTGAGAACACCCCAATTTGCAGAATGGTGTTTGGGAAGACCGGGCAAAGAAAGGTCTACCGCCCCGCTCCGTCCTCGCCAAACAGTTTAAGTTACTCATGGCTGAAGAATAAAATCCAACTAGATTCCATTTATTACTTTACTATGCTCAACGTGTTTCGGGCACCATTATGCCCATCATCAGGAACTCACGACGATAGCGTTGGTTACCACATAGGCCGTCTGGTTCTCGAGTTGCTGCTGGCTGGAAAGTTAAGTGCAGGCAGGATGGATGAGAGTCCGGACCGAAGGGTGTAGTCTTCCTGCCTGCACCTAACTTTCCAGCAACTCGAAAACCAAACGGCCTATTGGTAACCAACGCTATCGTCGTGAGCTCCTGATGATGGGCATAATGGTGCCGAAACACGTTGAGCCTAACATAAGCGTAATAAAGTAATACGTGGAATCTAGTTGGATTTTATTCTTCAGTTATCAAGATGATGCACCGTCCAATACACATCAAATTTACTCACGGCTTTTCAACAGTATGAAATATGGGATCTGATTTACCATATTAATACTACGGCACAGGGAGGTTCTTTAAGAACCAGCATGAAAACAGGCAGCAGACTATGAACAGACAACACTCTTACATTTGGAACTAATACGAACAGAACATGCAATCGGTAAATACATTACGTAACATCAGATTTAGACCAGAACCTGGTGCTGCAAGTCTAATGTTCCTGATAGTTAACAGCGTGTTTGTAACCGTCATCCGTGTTCTAGGTGACCTTCACTCTTCGTTTCGAAATTGTCTGTAGCAGTCACTTGATCGCATGTGGATGTTTCCAATTGCAGCAGAATCTGACGTGGCATCTGTATGGGAGACCACGATTATGTGCAAGGATGAGGCACACGTACGTCTCTTTTCGTTAGGAATTCTGGATAAGTTGCATATACCTACTCCGTATGATTTCTCCTTAAAACATTTGCAATCATTAGGCCTGTCAAGAAATTCCTTTCTTTTATGGGACCAGAAGGTTAACAGCACCCTGCCACTGGACCCTACCATGCGCCAACTGAAACCAGTTCAGACCTTCATAACCACTTAATCTAATATTAATTTTAATAATACCCTAACGCCGATTCCAGTAGCCGCGCGGTTTAAGGCGTAGGTCTGCGGCCGCTCGCCTGCTGAGATCGTGGGTTCGAGTCCCACCGGGGGCATGGATGTTTGTCTGTTGTGAATGTTGTGTGTTGTCAGGTAGAGGTCTCTGCGACGAGCTGATCACTCGTCCAGAGGAGTCCTACCGAATGTGATGCGTCGTTGTGTGTGATCTAGTAACCTCAAGAATGATGGCCCGCGTTGGGCCGCAGCGCCACAGGGGGAAAAAAAACCCTAACATTTATGATTACGTTCCCCATTGGTATTTCTACTGAGGCTTTATCTCCCCTGCATGCTACGTTACCCGTCCAGCTTATCTCTCTTAATTAACAAACCCTAAAATCAGTAACCGAAAATGCCAATTACGAAGGTCTTTGCCTTCGGGGACGTGACGTCGTCTAGTCTGACAGATGAATAGGCCTACCTGCTTTCACAGTTACAGCCGAGACAATTTAAAAATCCGAAAGTACGAAGATCCGCAAATGTATGCTTCTTCGGTCAATGAAACATTAAATGTATCTTGTTACGTACTTTAACCGGAAATGTTTCAACCCTTGGATCGCTTTAAAAGGCTTCACAAACATTAGCTAGAGATCAACAAAGAGCCCATACACATTTATAGTCAAAACTAATATCTTAAGCGCTAAAATATTTTTAAACTTGGAATTTTAAAAGTATCGGTTCTAGTATGTGACGTAACGTTACTGGGGATTGGGTCCCCAGAGTTTTGAGAAGGCGTAGTGCTGTCATCCTCAAGTATCAGCAATAAGCATACCATTAAAACATCTGTATGCAATAAGCTGCATAATTAGTATGTTCTGCACAGGCAGCGTGTGTTCACAGTAGGCTTCCATAAAGAATGGCATACAGCTGATGTACGTCAGTCGGATTTCGTCTTTCGGTTCATTTTGCTCTGCCCATCGTCTGGGACCAAGTTATGCTTCATTCATCATCTGGCATAACGCACACACTTGTCACCTGTACCCTACATTAGACAACCGTGGGAAAAAAAAAGTTGGAAGCAGATGATAGAAATACAAACGCCACGGAAATCTACAACCTCAACCGAAAGACCAAAACAGACTGCAATCGAAAAACGACATCAAAGGGAACGACAAAATTCCTGTGAACATAGCAGCCATCTCAAAAACTCAGGGGCGCAGTTTTTTCTTCTCTAGATTTATGATGCAACGGCTACGATTCTTAAAGCTTCCACTACTGTCTCTGTTGGTACGGTGTGCGTTGCACCCTTACGTGCGTATTCATACATACTGAAGATATTCCCCGATATGTTACAAATTTAGGGGATTTGTTCTCAAACACCCCCCCCCCCCGAAACCATTTAAAATCATAATTGTGAAAATTGGAGTAACGCAAAGGAAAAGAGTGTCTATATCTGTGCGGTGAGATAGATACCTGCAGTGCGATTGGTTACATAACACTGCGGGTTCTGTAGTTTTGTGTCCGGCGTAAAAGGAAATCAAAACAAATCAGACAAGCAAAACAGCGAAGACCACATCTTCAAAATGTGTGTACTATATTGGGGTACTAACTTACACTTGTTTCAGACGTATGAACTTCGACCTCTGTGTTCGTGAGTGGGGAGCTGCAGAACTTGTTTAAGAATCTTGTAAATAAAGCCAACTTGGTGCACAATTTTTTTTAGTATGCTTATTTCTTTTCTCTACACGTTTCGAGTAACTACGTGTCCATCATCAGGAGAAACAGCTGTATCTATGCGAAACTCCGTATTTGTCACTCTGTTTAGATGACTGTCTGGTACGCAGTGTGGAATACCAGACAGTCATCTACACAGAGTGACAAATACGGAGTTTCGCATAGATACAGTTATTTCTCCTGTTGATGGGCACATAGTCGCCCGAAACATGTAGAGAAAAGAAATAAACATACTAAGAAAAATTGTGCACCAAGTTGGCTTTATTTACAAGATTATACAAGGATGCACAGTCAAAAAAAAACATCAAATTGTTTAAGAATGTGTGCGATTCTGATAAGTCATTTCAAGGAAAGAGTCACGCCCTTCTCTC
>Ga0136643_10016667_pt1:10000-11050 | contig 11050 bp, 6 predicted proteins | sample TergutLab28metaG_FD_96883 | JGI IMG/M metagenome (GOLD analysis project Ga0136643, IMG submission 96883) | Labiotermes labralis P1 segment gut microbial communities from Petit-Saut dam, French Guiana - Lab288 P1 (version 3) (version 3) | ecosystem: Host-associated > Arthropoda... | reverse complement strand
ACCAACACATGCACACTTTTTAAATGACACTATAAAACTTTAATTTGTTAAAATAGTTAAAATCTCCGACATGTTTCGGTTTATATTTAAACCATCTTCAGGGAGCTATTAGTTCATGCTAAATTTATTTTTATCACTTGTTGCTATGATGGCATTTTGGTAGCATGTCGTTCCTTGTTTGTGATGGGATCGGATGTTGTGTTACTCTTCCTCTTGCTTTACTGTGTCTGTTTATAGTGTCATTAAAAAGTGTGCATGTGTTGGTGAATATATGTGAATTGTGACAATATGCACGGTGAAAAACTGAAAAAAAGTAACTAATATTTGTCCAGGGCTGCTGAGTTGTGGCACTGCATATCTGGTCTGGTACGTAGACATAGGTGTTTCGTCAGATGAAACTATCCTCGGCGCAATTTCGGTAACCACCTACCAGTACGCACGGTATTATAACCCAGCACATTTCGTCTGCACATAACCGCGCCGTGAAAACCCATATATTTGAAGTGTCAAAAACATGTGTGGATAAATGACTAAACTGAACTGGGACAGACTAATTTTGTGCCACAGACTGGCCAGTAAAGTAACCTGATATTAACCACTGCTAATCGTGTTACTGGCTGTAGAAGATACACTGTATTTAATGATAGACTTCGAGGCTGAAGACGTATTACTTTGTTAGCAACCTGTGTCCCATACATGCGAATGGATTTGCGGTCACAAGCATTTATAATATGTTTGCTAGGGAACAGGCGCATTGCCCATAGTGGAACAGCTGCCTTTTTAACACACGTTCTGAAATAAGCACTGGACAGAACTCGCCTCGAAGTAATATTCTTGAAAAAATAATCCCGATGAAAGATATATAAGTGTGAGGGCAAGGTAGCAATTCTGTTTATCCATTAGTAAGAAGAAAACGAGGTTTGTACTAGGAAAGAACTGGAAGTTCCCATACAGTCACGCAAGCCGTACGTACCCTAGTTCTAAGTAAAATCACACGAGTTACTATTTACTTGCAACGTTATAAAAGTAGCATAAATTTTGTAATGGTAC
>Ga0136643_10016667_pt1:0-5000 | contig 11050 bp, 6 predicted proteins | sample TergutLab28metaG_FD_96883 | JGI IMG/M metagenome (GOLD analysis project Ga0136643, IMG submission 96883) | Labiotermes labralis P1 segment gut microbial communities from Petit-Saut dam, French Guiana - Lab288 P1 (version 3) (version 3) | ecosystem: Host-associated > Arthropoda: Insects >... | reverse complement strand
TGCTGAGCTATTGTGATCCCGCTGCACCCCTTGTGCAGCTTCGCTACTGCCCTGTGTCGTGCTGTGCATATCGTCAGACTGTGGCTCAGCTGATAGGTGCACAAGATGTTAAATCGATGGTAAAAACCCAAAACCGATTATATTATGTACATTCACCGAATCGTTGCGCGATTTGCAAGACCTGTGAAGATCTTTGAACATTAGGACCAAACTCGGTTCTCATGCTTGCAAGGACGTCTTTCACAGAGCGAATGTCGAGTAAACACATTGTCTTATTTCGATTTTCACCCTGTGCTAATTCTGATCACCAATACATAAATACTTGTAGCATTTACAGTGATGATTATAAGAAGAACAATAATAAGATGACTGCATTACTGGAATGATTATATAATAATGGCTTCGTTATTATTTAATTAGCCCATAGGCTCATAAAATATTAGAAGCCGGACAAATGCATATCGGTCACTGTACAAACTGTATCATCGGTCACCAGTCCGTTACTTACCGTTATCAAGTACCGCTTCACGTTTCTCAATATTTTCACTTGCTCAGTCACAATTCACCATAAATATATTCTATGTACGTCATCACCACACAAAACCAAACTCCAAAAAAAAAAAAAAATTTCTTAACTTCTCTTATTTTAAACGCGTCATTTTATTATTCAATCGTGAATTTTAACGAAAACTGTTTGTCTTTTGAACTGTGGAGTGAATTAGACATACTGCAGTTATATTTGTATTCTTGTTCTCCCCGTCCTGAAGATGGCCACATTGAGTGGCCGAAACATGTTAACAAACCACTATGCAGTAAATCTATATCCATAAAATCAAAGTACATTTGTTGGTCGTTTAATATAATTTTTATGCTTATAATTAATGTACAGAATGTGGGAAATATCAAATCCCCTAGGCCGTTGAGATGTGTGGGCTACATACAGAATTTAGTGTGATGTTGTCTTCAGCACAATCTTCACCATCCCGTCAGTCACCATAACGTATTTCGTACCGGGTCTTATAGAAACGTGTGAAGTTAATTAAGTTGATTAACAGGCCTACCGTATACTTCCCCCAAAACTGACTGTACTCCGTACGGTTAATTGATCAGCAATTACAGCTTTATTCAGTATGAGATTCATGGACGTTAAGTGATCGCTAGAAGTAGAACGTTGTACCGGTGTTGTATTTGCAGCTCTATACTATCGAACTGCTGAGTCATTACAGCGGCAAAAGAAAGCTGACAGTGGTACACCGCATTACTGCCGCCCTCCGGTCAGGGGGCAGAAATGTCTTTCTCTGCACCGCGTCCAGAACGGCTCTGGGGCCCACCCAGACTATAATGGCTGTCTTTGAATAAAGCGACTGACGCGTGTATCTGATTACTCACCGCCATCTGCTGCCGAGATTAAGAATGAGTGGAGCTTTACCTCAACTTCTCTGATATGTTTCCCTGCAGTGCACAAGAAAAATTTTTTGCTTTCTGTTACAATGTCCTTCTTGTAACGTTAATAGTAACTTAGGGAATCGAAAAATTTGCTGTATTTTATGCAACATGAATACTCATTGCCATGTGCACAAGACTGTCCGGCTGACCCATATCCTGAGCCTTATTAATCCACTCCGCACGCCACAATCCGTATGTTCGATACGAATTTTGGAAACGAGGGGGGGGGGAGGGGGAGAATTATTTTACGACTTTCTCAACTGCTAAGATTGTGTTCGGTCGGTGGTAGGCGATTGAAAATGATGGTGGAGCACTGGTGGTTCGATACTGACAGGGGAAACTGAGAATTATCGAAAAGATACCTGTCTTGTTTCCACAGTACTCACAACAAGTTCCAACTCGATTGATCTGAGTTCGAATCCGCCCCACCGGTACTCTCCCGGTTACGTCCAGGTCTACACAGTCGCCTCCTTTCCTTCAACATTTCCGTCTGAAATTTTCTAAAACGAATTTGCGTGGCCGTAATGGGCTAACGCTGAATGTGTACTAAAAATTATGACGCACCTCGGCAGACCTACATTCCTATTTTCAGTCCACTCATATAGACGCAGCCTACTCTCTTGCACAGCATGCTAATGGCCAGTTCATAGCCAGTAATATCTTCTGAGTATGGAGTTCTGTTGTGCAGCCGATTTTACTAAACACAGACTTTATTTAGTTTAAAGAACTCTGAAAAACTACAAATATTTTGTGGGATTTTGAGGTTTTGCCCGCGTTTATTATGAAGATTTGCATTCTTGTCGAATATGACAACTTGTTACTCAATTATCACACCAACCACTGCACATACATAAAATTTGTAAATGTGTAAATTTTATAAATTTTATATATGTGCAGTGGTTGGTGTGATAGTTGAGTAACTCGACATCATGCACGGTGTAACAATAAAAATAATGACAACTTGTTGTTTGGTTATTAGTTACCGATATTTCGAAGAAGATTTCTGACTCCACTTTCAGTGTAGTCTTCATTGTCTACCATGAAGAAGGGGGCATCAAGCTCCTTAAAAAAGGTCGATAAATGATTACCAATCAGCACGATGTCATCCCAGAAGGCGGTAATTTTAAAAAGTGTTTTCTGAATAACTAGCTTCCCTTTTGTAGGAACAACCAGCACTGCAACTTCAAATGCCATTACTCTCTTTAGTATTACGTAACAGTTCTGACAACTATGTGCTATGATATAGGCCTACATTGGTAAGTGGAACGAAAGAAAACTGATATATAATTCAAGTATAAGCGTGTGTGTAATGCTGTGGGGTTCTAAAAAAATTGCGAAATGGAGGACTGATCATACCCGCATCTTGCCCCTAGAGCATAAGATAACTGAATACAAACAGCTTTGTACGTTGCTTTCTCTTATCCAGAAATATTACTAAACTTTGTTCTGGCTCCCTCTCTGTAAGTGAAGAATACTGTACCAGTGAGTATATTTCTTAGAAAATAGGGATTGCAGTCCCATTACAGGCCTGGACAGGCCCAGAGGGTTCTTAGGAAGTTAAGGTTCCCAGATTTCGTGACAACGGCACAGGATATTGGTAGGCACCGGACTCCAACGTGGCCCGATTGGGCCACGTTGGAGGGAAGTAGTTGTACCAGTATTATGACCTGTACCGGAGGCTGCGGTTACAGTTTTTAGTACTCCTGATGATGGGTGCTGTGACACCCGAAACATGTAGAGTGACTTTGCAGTAAACAAATATCTGCATGGTGTTGCATCTGGTTGGATTTTTATTAACATTGAACAGTCTATTCTTTCTCTAGAGAAATAAAGATTGTTCGTCAAAGTGGGCTTCGACCGCTTCCCTCCACAAGTCTGTAATTCTTAATTCGATGTTATCATCCCAGTTAAAGTCAGCATAAAAATTACCTTTTGGTAAACGAAAAAAATTAACTGAGTGTCAAGAGAAGTTGCGTTGTATTTGGGGGATTTATAATGCTTCTTCTGACCATTCATCGCCTTATATTCCATTCCAGGCCTGCAGGCCACGCGGTCCAGCGCCTTCCTCACTCGGGTTTCTGGATTACATGAAATTCAGGCATGGCCGCCTTCTCAGACAATCTTTCCTGTTAATTATTGGCAACCATCCAATAATTTGACTTCATGTAATTGTAATCCGAGTTACCGAGAACTCAAAATCACATAAAAAATTGCGTGCTCCGAATGGTACATTCATTCGCGACCCCTATCAAATTTTGTGTAATGTAGGTAATATGTGTGCTTTGTATGAATACGATAAACCCCACAAGATAGGAATACGATTTCCTGACCCATCGTCTTGCACACAATAGCATTGATCGCTACTGTTCCGGTGGGTGTGATCTCAACCATGCAGTGCTGTAAGTGTTGTATGGCCCCCCTCGCATCCTGTCCTCCAGCTGTCGCGCTGACCACAGGATCTCCCGATAGGTCTTAATGAGCTTATGTCTCATGTTTTCCATTGATAGCTCGTGGAGATGATATGGCGCATAAGGAATTTTGGACGATGAGCTTCTTAAGACAGCTGTTCTTCGCAGGAGGTTAAAATGTATTCGTTCACAACCCTGACACAGAACCCTGAGTGTACATTTCTATAGCTTTAAACGGTTCGGTTCCTTTCAGGGCCAATAGATTTTTCTCTTATCCAGATTATCCCTACCGGCTCTGAAGCGCCCAAAACGCCCATCCAGTAGTACAGTACCCTTTCCATGGGTTATAGCGGCCACAGCATGGTGCTCTCGATTCAACTCCATCCAGGTTAAGAGTGAGTGGAACAATGGCTCCACTTCTCCATACGCTTCACAGCATAGGGACAATTTTACCTGCGAGTAAACAATAAATAATAGTACTTTGGGTGGTCAAGTTTCATTTTTGACGTCACGGTAAAACAGAAAATTGGGTTGCTGGTGCAACACATAAAGCACAGTTTGCTTGTTGTAAATTATCTGTCTTACGAATGTAGTGTTGTTGATATCGTACGTAGGTAATGTCAATTATTAATAGAAAATTCAGTGTAGGTTATGGGCCAGTGTCTTACAAGTTCTCACGGATTAAATCCTCTAGGAGTTAAGTTTTTATTCGCTACAGTTTTAAATAAGTTAAAAGTTTTGTTGTTATGGTTATCGCGTATGCGGAAATATTGCGGGGCAGAGTTTATTGCTGACTTTTGTAACTATTATTGTTATTATCATCATCATTATCTTCATAATTAGTAGTAGTATTAGTATTAGTAGTAGTAGTAGTAGTAGTAGTTGTTGTTGTTGTTGTTGTATAGTGGTGGTGGTAGTGTTGGTGGTGATATTAGTAGTAGTAGTAGTAGTTGTTGTTGTTGTTGTAGTGGTGGTGGTGGTAGTGTTGGTGGTGATATTAGTAGTAGTAGTAGTAGTAGTAGCAGTAGCAGTGGTGGTGGTGGTGGTGGTTGTATTAGCAGTAGTAGTAGTAGTAGTAGTAGTAGTAGTAGTAGTTGTTGTTGTTGTTGTAGTGGTGGTGGTAGTGGTAGTGTTGGTGGTGATATT
>Ga0136643_10016658_pt1 | contig 11053 bp, 6 predicted proteins | sample TergutLab28metaG_FD_96883 | JGI IMG/M metagenome (GOLD analysis project Ga0136643, IMG submission 96883) | Labiotermes labralis P1 segment gut microbial communities from Petit-Saut dam, French Guiana - Lab288 P1 (version 3) (version 3) | ecosystem: Host-associated > Arthropoda: Insects >... | reverse complement strand
TGCAGATGTTGCTGAGATCCAAGAAGCCATAACTGATGAATTAAAGAAGGTCCAAAAAGAGGAATTTTTGGCGGCTTTTCAGAAAATGCATGACCACGCAAAAGCCTGTATATATGCCAATGGAGCTTATTTTGAATTTTAAAAAAAAAGGTATGTGTCTTCCTCATATGTTTTCGATTTTTAAAAAAATCAGTCCTAAAACTTTTGGAATGCGCTGTGTATGGTGCAAGTATGAATCAGAGCAGTATAATAGTCCTATATCTGTGTGACTGAACCAATAAAAATATTACAAAACATAAGAAGCCTCAAGTCAAACTTACCTTCTCCCTTACGAGGGACAAAGAGATTGTGAAAATGACAAATCATCTTCCTGGCATACAAGTTGGGGTCCTCACACACAGGTCTTGGGACACAGATCTTAGGGATGGGATGAAGCGCAGATAACCATTCACAGTACACATGTACACAGTCCCTTATTGTGTCATGTTCACTTAGTGGAAGGCTCATCCCAAAACAAATAACCTGCAATACCGCACAAATGACTGAGTAAGCTCAACATCTTTAGTCACCCACTCTCCTACCTAAAAAATGTAACTGTAAAAACAGTAATGACTATAATTTTACACTTAAGGCTTGAATATTTCAGTGACCAAACACAATCAAATGTTTACAGGTGGCCACCCTTGTCACTTCAGAATGAAGTTCAAAGTTCCAAATACTTCTGTCTTCACTGTAGAATGACACTCTGGATATATCTGGGCCAAAAAGTATGATAAGTATGCAGGCATGTTAAGCAGTGTATAGACATCACAAGAATTGCCAAGTGTTCCAAGCTTTGTATGGGCATACACAGTGGTACAGCAGGTTGAGGCATTGTGCTACAAGCCAGATGGCTGCAGATTCGATTCCCAATGGAATCACAGGGATTTTCCATTGATTTAATCCTTCCAGCTGCCCTTTGGTCCTGGGGTTCACTCAACCTCTGACAGAAATGAGTAATAGGGATGTCTCCTGGGGTAAAGGTGGCTAGTGCATAGGGATGACAACCTTGCCACTTGCACGTGGTGATTGTCTACAGCCGTAAGGATCTGTCAAGGTCTGTATACACATAACTTTATCCTGCTTTAAATGACACTACATACACACAACAGGAGCATAATGTCATGCAGATGCATTGTTCTGTCCTACCTTGTCATGCAAAGCAAGGGGAAGGTTGTTGGTACTGGTGATGGATGAACGGTCTGATAGACATGACTTTCTTTCTTTCCCTGTACCCGGATGGAAACAGATCCAGTTTAAAAAACACAGCATTCAGAAAACTCCAAACAACAAAGTCCAAAATAATAGTCATGATTATTAATTATTTATATAGTATACATTATTTGGTCCAGGTTGTGTAGCTCAGTTGGTATAGCAACAGACTATGAAATGGATGGTCCGGGATCGAATCCCGGTAGGGATGGGGACGAGATTTTCCGCCCGTTCAGACCGGCCCTGGGGCCCACCCAGCCTCCTGTAAAATAGGTACCAGGTCTTTCCTGGAGGTAGAGTACAACCAGGTCGTGCTGCTGACCACTCACCCCCTCCTAGTGCCGCGGTCATGGAAGAGTAGAACTATACCTCTACCCACCCTCTGGGCCACACCAGGCCTGTAACAGGATCATTTTACCTTTTTTACATTACTTGGTATCTGGTACTTGCCTCCATGCACCACTGAACTTCCCGATCGGTAGTGAGGGGGCTCGGCTCTGCGGTTTGCGCAAAACCCAGATTGGCAGCCAGTTGTTTGACCACAGCCATGGCCACTTCCTTCCCTGCCGCCATTGGGAACTTCCCCAACACACTCTGACACTCTTCATTTCCATTCTGGATTAGTGATGTTAGGGACGCCCACTCTGAGTACATACCACTACACTCAGAATCCTGCAAGCAGTTAATTGAATACATCAATTGCCAAATACAGAAAGCATAAAACATTCCAACTGCTCTCCTACTTCCATGCATTTTAATTAAACAATTCATAATTTAATAAAAGGATTCTATTGTTTCCCCACCAGACATCCTTAAAATTATTCCATTTCCTTATACACTATGCACATTATCTTCACTTGTTCAACACTGAATCTTAAAAATTAACACATCACACCCCACTACCTATTTTCTTCAACAGAATTGGAGCACAAACACAACTAAAGAAACATATAACTTCAAAACATCATTATTGTGTACATTTCAACTGACAACTTCCCTTGTCCCACTGCACATATTTGTGCTTTCAGTTTTATGGAGGGGGAGTGCAATTTTAGTCCCAGAATAAACATTGTAGTTTTATGGAATATCATAAAATACAATAACTAAGACCCCACAGTTCTTTCATCTTTCATCTCCAAAAGCCTTTGAGTTAGAAGAATATTAAGTATTTAGTTATGGTCCTGTGGGAACACCCACATGCCAGCAACCACTGTACCACACAGCACATCTCCTTCCTCTGTCACCCATATATCGAGCAACCACTTTTCCTCACAGCAGCTCTCTCTCCACTTAATGTACTGTTCCCTTCACTAAGCCAAACAATGGCTTGCACCACAGCGACGAGTCTGCAGCCTACCCCGGAGTCAAACTACGAGACCTGCTCTAGCTCAACAGCCCTTCTGAGTTCCTCAGCCATTGATAGCCATTCACGTCCACACCTCTGCCAGCTAACCAATGGCAGAGCAGGTCTCGTAGATTGACTACGGGGTACGTTAAAGACTCTCATCACTTGGTCTGGTGCAAGCTGTTTTTTGGTTCAGTGAAAGGAGCAGTTTATTGAGTGCAGAGAGGAAGGTGAGAGAGCTACTGTGAGGAAAAGTGGCTGCTGGATATGTGGGGTGACAGAGGAAGGAGATGTGCTGTGTGTTAAAACAGTTGCTGCCATGTGGTGTTCCCACAGTCCATTTAGAGAAACAGTCAATACATCAGATCTCATCACTTCAAACAGTACATTGATTAGCAAATAATAAACAGGAAAGACTATAGATGTGGTTATGGCTTAATCTGAGGTACTATAGCAGCATTTTCACAGACAACTGAGAAAAACCGTGAAGAAGCCACTCAGGACAGATGGTGTCTCCACTCAGATTCAACTTAAGCACCTCCTGAATACAGATCTAGCATCACTATCTTAATATGTTGTGTTTTAATGTGACCAATTAGGTAGAAAAAGGCAATCAAACACAGTTGTTTACTAACAATTCCTTTGTTTCTAAACAAACAGCTAAATGTTTCAGTTTCATTACACTAAAGCCATCTTCAGGCTATAGTGACAAATAAGCTAAGAAGAGAAATGTGTGGTATTCAGCACATCATTTCAATGGGAACTAAGATTTCAATTTTACCATGATGTTACTCCAAAGAAATTTTAATGATCTGGTAGCTATATAAGGCCACAGTAAATTTTGGATTCTACAATAAACTCATTGTTGCTGTTCACATATATGTCACAAAACCATTCATTGTGGTGATGTTAAAAAATGTCACTAAAACTCCTGTGTTTCAAAAGAACTATGATGTATTTACTGCATGTAGAAATCATGCCCCATTAACAATATTAGCCAGTGGCTAAGAAATATTTAGACACCTTGCTTGCACTGTTTTGGAAGATGACCACTACCACTCCAGTGGATATAGGTTATTTTTGTGAAAGTAGTCTGTAAACGCTGTTAGGAAGCTGGGGCAGCTCTTTGTACTAACTGGTCAGAAGATGGCAATCAAATCTCATGTGCCTATAGCTATGACTGAGTTAATATCCTGCAATATTCCTTGCAGTGAATTTTCATTGCCTGGTTCTTACTACATCTGCCATTTACGTACACAGCTTGTTCTACGTATACAAGATGCCGTGATAACTCTAGTTTTCTGTCCATTATTTTCAAGCACCTCTGTCTGTTTTTATGGAGACACTAGCTTTTACGTATGCAAGAAGCTGTGCTACAAGTAGTTATCTGTGCATTACTTTCAGGCTTCTATGGGCACTAGCTTCAATATTTCTCGTGAAAATGTTCCGAAAATTGCTGAATTTCACACTAACATCGTAACTGTTCATCAGCTGTTTACCAGTTTCATTTGCTTCTACTTTTAAAAATTTTAGGTAGATTGTATCCCGCGAAAATCAAAAGCTGGGAATGATGATCAGATTTATTTCTCACTCGATCAACATAATAATCTTAGGCCCTGACACACATCGAGTGTGAGGGAATACGCTTCCACCCCAGCAGTGCTGTATATCATTAATCTCGTTCTGATAATACCGCTCTGCTGATTGACAGCGACGAAGTGGCGTTTGTTTTTACACTAGCTGCTTCCACATCCCTAACGCCAACATACCAAATGGTGTCCTACCTCACTTATCTTTCTATGCTTAGCATCATGAGACGTTTTTCCTACTGAAATTCATATGATACATAGGTTCCGACACCAACGGTCCACATCAGAATACGTCCCCACTGTTCAGTAACCCTAATAGGTATACCTTACCTTTACGTTATAATTTACTCTGTTAAACACGCCCAAATTCATAGATCTTCATTTCACATTACTCAAGAAAGCTACTACTTCTAGCAGCAATTAAGGAACTATCCATCTGTCAAATTACAGCTGACGTGTAGCACTTGATTTTCAAATCTACGACATGTTGTCCTACGCCCTACTACTGCACACATGTAAATCACACATTACTACGAATGCGTATCACTTAGTAAATGTTTTATGGCGTACACCATCTGACACCGGGTTCCACAATTTCACACACGCCACTCAATACGATCCACAAACGCTTCTGTGACCGTCACAGTCACATCTGGCATGCCTTCTAGCCACGGATCGTCTGCAATCGTGCCAGAGCCTGACAATATCCACAACATTTTGACCTATGGCTGAAACTTCCGACACTAAAAGCTTTCAGGAGAAGGGAATTTCTATCTCATTATGTGGCAACGCAGGTGCAGATTGTACACAGAACAACTAGTAGGTGGATAATGCACTGTGAATAGTGGCACTGTGGTGAAAGGGTGTACCAGGTCTGTGCTATCAACGGTTTGAAGTACGATTGCTTTCGTATTTCATAACATCGTGGATGAGTTGTTTCTGGCATAGAGCAAGATTTTTTGGCTCTTTTGTTTTTAATGGGAATAAATGCACTTTGTGGTGTTGTAAAGGCCTCTGTTTATAACCAGTTCAATGGATTGTGTCTAACATGAAATACGTGCTGTCCAGCCAGGCATTCAGATTTTCATTCATACTAAATTGCTAAAATTGCTACATTCTGGTGAGGGAATGGCCGAGTTTGAAGGAGCAGTGCTAATAGGTTCTGAAATTAGTGAATATCCAAGAATTGATATAATTCATCCGGAGGTAAGTAGTATGCAACACAGTTCAGATATACGTCCCTTTTGACGGGGATGCGTTCTAAGAAATGCGTCTTTAGGCGATTTCGTCGTCGTGCGAACGTGTACTTACACAAACCTAGACAGTACAGTATATCCTACACACCTAGTCTATATGGTGTAGTCTATTGCTCCTAGGCTGCAAACCTGTACAGCATGTTAGTGTACTGAATACTGTAGGCAGTTGTAACACAATGATATTATAATCTTATGGGACCAACGTCGTATATGCCGTCCGTCGTTGAACGAAATGTCGTTATGCGGCGCATACCTGTATTCCAAGCAGTTGTATCAGGAAAGACAAAAAATTATTACATTCAGCCCAGAAAGTGGCCAACGTCGATGGTTCCATGTTAGTTTGTAAGTTCGTGACTACAAAGGTGGTGTGGTTCATCCACTTGTAAGTATTTTGAATTATGTAAGGAAAGGTTTTTATACCAAATTGGGTATAGATTTGTAAAAGGAAAAGTTACGTTAAAAATCGAAGTCAGTATGGAGTGGATGGACTGTTAGGGTTAGAAGAATTGTTTGTCATGTCAACTAACTGTGCAAGCCTCAAATTCAGCAACAGGTAATGGTCACTATATTGTGAAACTGTACCATATGTTGAATGAAATAGTATATAACTCATAGATACATACAGTTTTAACTAAATTTGAGAGTGCTGAAATTTTTGCCACAGAAAATGGGCCTTACATATTCCCTCATTAACTCCCTTACTAATATAATCTGAAGGGTTCAGCACTGTTAATGAAATCATGGCATTTAATCCAATACTGATCCAGTTCAATTCAGTCCACAAGCTTCCTTCTTTCCTATGTATGTTATGCAAGATCCACCAGTTTCCTCTGCCTTCAGGAGGTCTGGACTGTAATTACATACACTCTTATTTTTGCCATCCAAACTACAACCACTGTAACCGAAATTTTATTCCTTTTTTTATATATGTCTTCCATTTTCCACTCCCTTTCTCTCTGTCTTAGATCAAGTTTTGTCCCAGGACACTTTATTTTTCACATATGTGTCATTTTACTTCCATCACATAAGGGTGTATTTCACAGCCTTTATTACATGCATACATAAACATAGGAGACATTGTCTTTGAAACTTTGAGCATTATAAAAACATTTAAGACATTTCATCAGCGAAAAGAAAATTAAATCTAGAATTTTCAATGTTATTTTGATACACTGTTAAGTGACGCACAATGGCAAATGCAATATATTGTGGAACTGCAAGTAGAATTTCTGTTATAACCCTCTAGCACCACAATTAAATTCTTGGATTCAAGGGAGTCGGGAGGGAAGATTCTGATAAACACTTGCCTTTACCTCTAGCGGAGACAGCTACATATATCAAACCACTGTATATCAGCTGTGGGCAGTACAGGAATGCGCCATAATTCACATGTTCTGGGCAGTGACTTCACTTGTCCTTCAGTTTTCTGAGCACCACACTGTCTGATGACTATAGTCGTTGCTCACCATTAAAGGGTCAATGAGAAAGTATCTCCAGTTACACCTGTAGGTGTAAAGATGTGACTATAAAATGTACATGGCACATGTATTGGTAATCAGCTGATTCACTTTTCATTAAATGTTGCACTTAGTGACCAGTTTGAAATCAGCCAGACTGACTTTTATGCATACCAGTTGAACAGTGTAAAGTTACTTTTTTGATAAATTTATTGTTTGAATAATTTATGACAGTCCTGTTACATCTAAAGATTACTTGTTTCATGTAACATGAATCATCCTAATAGGCCTAAATTCCATTCAGAGTCCCATTATTTAGATGTACGTATGGTTGAGTGAGTGGATGCGTGACATGTTGTAACTTCTGTTCACAGTTTTCATAAACTTGCCATATTTATGACCTCATTACAGTACAGTGTCTTCTGAATTATTTCAGTTTATTGTTGGTCGCTCCAAATCTTCGTCATTTATAATCCGCAACCTAGCAGTTTCAAAAACACACTGCATTTTTAAGAAGACAGATGGGATATGGACAGTGTGCGATAAGGTGGGAAGTACTGTCATCAGCATTGTTATTGTATAAAGTATACACATACAAATAGTATTACAGCTGAATACCTGCTAAGTTGTGATTATTGTTAAGTGATTATCACAGTTTATCTCTTCAATCATAATGCTTAGGATTCAACTTGATGACCATCATCCTTTTGTGTTCTTGATATCCACAAATAAATAGACAAATTTTCAGTCCAGCACAGCTGTATATTTATTATGATTTAGCTACATTTTTTTTGGTCCCTTTTTGGATCATCATAAGCCTGTTGTTTAAAAACTTATACATAAAGGCAAAAGCATATGCATGATTACATACATTTGTGAGATCTCACAGTTTCAAGTCATCCATTATGAGATCTCATAAATCAGGTGTTTATTCTTGTGTATGCTTTTGGTTTATTTTATAAGTTATCATATAACAGCTTGATGATTGTCTAAAAAAAGAATAAAAAATGTAGCTGAACCAAAACAAATGTACAGGTATGTTTGACTGAAAATTTAACTATTTGTTCATAAGTCAGTCCATTTTAGGATATGACTGTGTTATAGTCACCACATTTGTCATTGCTCCTAAATGGAAAGTCTCAAAATAATCCACATGAAAGCCTACAGACTTAAGCTAAAGAATACTGTGGAAATGAATTTCTTGGATATTTTCCACTGTGTGCTTTGGAAATTATGTCTCCTTTGTTGAAGAGGCTGCCTGTCTCATTCTTCAGTAAAAAGTGCTTATTTGGGCCCATTGAACAAGCTTAGTCCTTATGTTATTGTGAAAAACTCTAAAGATTGTGATGTAAAAAGTTTATTTTGGTAGATTTTGTATTTCTAATGGATTGAGAAGTAGAGATGTGAATAATTTACTTACATCATCTCAACAAAAACATTTTCAGAGTTCATATGGAACATACGTAAATCATAAGAGGCTGCAGAAAGATGAAACTTCTCAAATAAGAGGTGGTGATGAGATTTCATTTGGCCCTAGTAGTTATTTTAAGTATGTGTTCTACACAAGAGGTATCGCCGTGCCCCCTGCCAAGAGAATGAGACTGGATGTGTATACGTAAGTAGATGTTTCTTTAATACTTTGAAGACTTCTGTCAACTTTTTTGTGCATATACAACATTGTTTGCTTATAAAAACAAACTAGAAATACTTAACTTTAATAAAGCAGCTTGTAATTCACTGTCAACCGAACACAGAAGTTCTAAGATCTGCTTGTGTAAGATAGTTTACTGCAACACCGGTGACTTGGGGCATTCCTTCCAGTGCCATTTATCACTACCATATCCTGTTCCTAACCATAACTACCACCAGTGCATAAGTAACATACTGAAAAAAATAGAACAGCCAGTTGTGTTTTGCCTTCTTCTTGTCCTGTTCATAACTGATTACATACAAAGTGACCGATGGACAAGGATTTTTTTGACTTACTTTAGTGACTAATGTTGAAATACCAGCATTCTTTTAAAGTAACTATGTGTGCACTATCTAAGCAATTAATGAGTCTCTTACTTAATAGGATTGGGACCATAAAAGTAAAAAATTCCCACTCCAGGTTACTTTAATGGAATTCCACTGTGTGTGTGGGAGGGGGGGAGTGGTAAAAGACATATGTACAGGACCAAAATATTTTGCCTTGTGTTATCCATCATATTTCAATGTAGTGAAGTTCAGTGGTAATGAAATGTGTAATTGATACTACTCTTACCTGTTACTTATAAACACTTTCTTTGCTTTTTATAGTAATTCGGAAGAACAGGCTTTGCCAAACAAGGGGCAGGTGATGGAATCGAAAGTAAAGAAACACACTGCAGAGCTTGAGAGAAGGCATGTGCTGGAGGGGAGAAAACAGTTACAAGATAGGCCACAATCAGGGAACATGGAGCAGCAGAATAAGAATCTGGAACATCAGCAGGCCCAAGACAGGACACTTTCTCAGCAAAAACTGCTACAAGTACTCCTTGAATTGTATTTGTGTCTAATATAAGATAATTAAATCATAATAATTGTTATAAATTTCTGTAATCAGTTTGCCTTCTTCACTGGCCATATAGAGGGAGCCTATATATGAATTAGTTTAACTTTCTTACAGACCATATTCACATCTGTGAACATTTGTGGCACGTGGTAGTAGTATACCTCCCCTGGGATAACTGTGACAATGACGTGACTGGCTACCAGCTTAACAACATTCAATGCCTGGCATGGGCAGATACTTGTTCTTCATTGTCATGCCCAGACACTCCCAGAATTTTTTCCCAAAGTGTAAAAATAGGTGGAGTTTGAAGCTGACTGTAGCCCTGAAGTTAAGAATGTGTGAATCTCCATCTCCATTCCCCATATATAGCCACAGCATGGTGGAGAACAGGGTTCTTAACTTTTCCTGTCCAATATGACAAGTTGAATTAATGGATGAACGCTTACTCAAAACCTTTTGAAAAAATGTTCTGTGTTTCATGTTCGGCAGGAAAAACAGTTATTAGAAGAAAAGTTGAAAGAAATGCAAAACCTGTTGAAGGAAAAAGACAAGGGTGAAGAGTTGTTACGGAAACAACTGCAAGAAAAAGAGGATCAGAGGTTGCAAGATTTGGTAAGATGTCAAGAAATTTCAAAATAACAGTATGAAGGAAGGGTAAGTTCATGTTTAATGATAAAATTTGTAATGACTTTTACAGAAGCAGCTACAAGAACAGAAAGATGCGCAGGCTAGGGTTATGCTGGAAGAACTTAAAAATGAAGTTGCAGAAAAGGAAGAACTCATTAAAATTCAGTTGGCAAGAGAAATTCAGAGGTTACAGGAAGAGAAACTTAAAATAGAGAATAATATACATGGTATGTATTTGTTCTTTCAAGTAATTCCTTCTTTTTCTTCTTTTTGTTGCATCCAAACACAAGTTCTGGGAGTTTCCATATAGTGTTGTTACTTAGTCATTGTTTCGAGGAAACTGTGATGTAGCATAAGTTGAACCTCAAGCCAGTAATTGTTACAGGGTTTTAGAATGAAAATGACAGTCATGGAGTCACCCAGAGAAAGGTGTTTTCTTATATTACTGTAATGAGAATTTTTATTATAGAAGAATTAACTAAGAATGGACAGTCAGCTGAAAACCTGAAACAACTTAAAGAGGAACTTGAAAAGGTGAAAACTGATTTATCTAATGCTGAAGGAAAGAAGCAGTATCTTCAAAATGAACTAGAACAGATAACAAAAGCTAAAGAAGATGCAGAATCACGTCTCAAGGCAAAGCAGGATGTACTTGCCAATCTAGGAGAGCTGGTAGAAGCTGAATTGCTGTGTAGTATCTGCAGTGAACTATTTGTTACAGTAAGTGCCTAGATGACAACCTGTTTTCTGTACTTTAATCCAGTATGCAGGCTTCTGACATCTAGAATTTGCATTATACTTATATCAATATACATTATTTCTTATCATCTGAACTTGTCTTGATTGTGACCATACCACTGAAGGATAAACACACAACAACACTTAGTAGAGTACAAACATAAAGTTCAGGAAACCCACTAATAAAAATGCAAAGAAATTCATCTTAATGATATGAGGGTGTAGATTCATACACCTCATGATAAGGACTAGTGGCC
>Ga0136643_10016657_pt1 | contig 11054 bp, 6 predicted proteins | sample TergutLab28metaG_FD_96883 | JGI IMG/M metagenome (GOLD analysis project Ga0136643, IMG submission 96883) | Labiotermes labralis P1 segment gut microbial communities from Petit-Saut dam, French Guiana - Lab288 P1 (version 3) (version 3) | ecosystem: Host-associated > Arthropoda: Insects >... | reverse complement strand
TTAGTCCGCACGCGAACTATACCGACAGAGCGGCCGCCGCCGGTCGGCGAAGTTAGTGCCAACTTTTGCGGATAGAGGGGTGTCACGTGGTCAGCGCAACGGGTCCCCACTGCCGTTAATCTCCATTTTCTAGACCTGGAGCCGCTACTTTTTTCATTCAAGTAGCACCTCAATTGACCTACTACTACTACTACTACTACTACTACTACTACTACTACTAATAATAGTTGTTGTTGTTGTTGGAACGCACTTAAAGCTTAAAGAGCAAGGAGGATGGTACAGCCTGCCGTTCCATATTTTCTTCACTCCTTCCGTTGTAAAGATTCGAACATACGTTCCCGTGCAACATGCACGAAGCCCGCCACAACTTAAATAATTGTTACAAACGTAAAAAAAAAAAAATGTTGAAAAGACCAACAAATGCACTTGCTTGTATTAATGTAATTTTATTACATATGGAACATATAAAATTGTTACCAAATTTAACGGTGTTTGTGAACTTCGCCAAATCACTAAAAATATTGTTCTTCATTCTGACTGGAAAGCAAAGTTAAATGTGTTCGAGACCGTTGGCGTGCCGTAGACAGCTTTGGAGACGACGAATTTTGTCTACGGCCAGTCGTAGGCGTCAAAATCTTATTCTTTTTCGTCCACGAGATAAATGGGTAGCTCTCAAACCAGCCGAAGGTTATATCCTCTTTCGTCCACGGCTGTTATTCATGTTTCATCACCGTCAACAAAAACAGTACCAAGTTGTCCAGGTATGCGGCTGCAAAATCATACCTGATCAGCTAGAATTATGTAACCTTTGTGTTCACCCCTGTCCAAAACGTTTAGCCAGTCCGGTTCGGTTAACATGTTATTCAATTTTTCTTTAGCCAGTTCGAGTACCTTTTTCTAACTGATCTCTACTCTTACCATCTCCGCTCAGAGTTTCTAGCTGTCGTTCTGCTGAGAACGAGTGCAGATAGGTAAGAGGATCAGCTGGCCCTGCACCTGTTCATGCATTGTGTCGTCGGTGTTCTGACGTCACTATTTCATGTCCCGGTCTGGGCGCCAACGAGATCACTGCTCTAGGAAGTGTTCCATCCCCGTTGTGTGTGTGAAACTAGGAAAAGGTATGTAGTCGAACACAACTTAATCACTGAGGTGTATTTAATGACTGTGATGGAAACAGCTACATGCCTTTTCCTAGTTTTCCTAGAGGTCACTGCTGTCTCGTGAGGGTAATATTGAACTAACTGGATACTGTGTCGGGATGATGGGAAGGGTGGACCTTCACTTAGGTAATACAATGTGATATTTTATGACGCTCGGCACGATCATTCGGGTGAAGGACGTACATTTATTATTATTATTATTATTGTTTTTCATTAAGTTGTGTTGCGTAACACACTTAGACAACAGTGAACTGCATCAAAACAGCAGTAGTCTGCTGTTGACAGCGAACTTTTGTGTGAGTCTTTTCACTCGCACTTAACTGAAATACTACGTGTATTACCATCCACACCAGTTTATTCATAGTGAAGTTACAAGAATATCAATATATTGTTTACGTAAAGTTACAAAGTGTTAAATTTAAATTTTTTTTTAAATTTTTCACCGTGCATGTTGAATCAATATACATTCATTTAAAATACCAACACTTGCACCTTGTCTTTAAAATATTGTAAAACCTTATTTGGTTAAAACACTTTAAAAAGACTATTGAATGTTTTTAAAGTGTTTTAACCAAATAAGGTTTTACAATATTTTAAAGACAAGGTGCAAGTGTTGGTATTTTAAATGAATGTATGTTAAATTTAATGTTTTGTGGACCGTGCATCGTGATATACGAGTATTTGCGCAATAAGATCCAACAGGATGCACTATTTTACTCTCAATTTATTTCGACAAACACGACTAAAAACTAGTTCCAACCCGATCCTGCCAGCAGCCAGCCAACATAAAAGCATGACACGTACCAATTGCTGTACGGGGGACCGCAGTAGCACAGTGGTTAATGTGCTGTGCTACAAATCGGAAGGTCGCTGGTTCGATACCGGCAAATCCTTCCGATTGCACCATGGCCCTGGGGTCGACTCAGCCTCTAACAGAAATGAATACCAGGAGCATTTCCTGGGGGTAAAGGCAGCCGGTGTGTAAGGTTGACAACTTTACCACCATCCTGTGCCGTTGTCATGAAATCTGGGAACCTTAACTTTCTGGAACCCTCTGGGCCACTCCAGGCCTGTAACGGGACTGCTTTTACCAATTGTTGTATATACAGAAAAGTACCTCGTGATGAAGAGCAGTAAACGTGCTCGAAACATGTAGAGGTTAATTGTAGAATTAAATTGAGAGTAAAATAGTGCATACCCCTGGTTCTTATTGCACAAATTACGAAGTGTTAATTTGACTGCTACAGTGACAAGTAAACGAAGTCACGCTGCTTAGGGATTGCCAGATGATTTAATGAAACGATGTGAAAGAGGAGAAATTTCTTGGTTGTAATTTGTTTCCGAAGTTAGTTACAGATGTGGTATGTCCGCAATGTCCCCTCTAAGTCGCGCGGCTGGTTTTTTCTTTTGAAAACGCTACTGCAATCTGAAATTTTCCTTGTTTTATTGAATTTTATTTTACTGTTCAATTAATAAATAAAATCCAGCGTATGCTGATTTTAATTTTTTATTGTGCATATGCTACACGATCACCCTATTTAACATGTATGTCCAGACGCGCTCAGTCTGGTAGGTGATCCTCTTTCGGGAAATGGGTGTGGTTCACCGAATCACACATAGTTTTAATTATTTTTTATTTGTTTTATTTACTCAATTTTATTCTTGATATAAAATAGTCGTGCTGAATGAAGTTAAACAACTGAATCATATTTTATTAAAATAACACAATCATTTGTACTCCCTCACTCACATCGCTCTCGTACGCGACTGACTTCCTTACTGGACTCCTAGCGTGCGTTGTCCGCTGCTAACGTTTTCTCATTTAAATATCTCCTCACCAACCTATCACCAACGGTTCCCTAACATACGTTGACAGGCCGCCCGTAACTGGCGCCAGCAAACCTAATAAACAACTATATAAAAAATGTTCGGCTACATTATTCTTATTATGCGTATTGCAAAAAACTTTTAAAGTGCCGCGCGGTCGACAGGTAGAGTAAACATTTTCTGCTCAGAGCAGCAGCAGGTCCGCGCAGCTGTAAAAAATTGGAGGTAACGTTGGGTATGTGATATAGGTATGGGCAGATTGTGGTAAAACAAGTGTTGAAACGCCTGATTGTTGTAATTGTACTTGAGAATTTCGATAAACGAGGCTACATTGCTGAATAGACAGACGAGGCACTGTACGTATATCGGAACACTGAGGCGTGTTCTTGAAACCATTGTTGCAGTGGAAAAGCAATATTCTGAGAATGTGTGTAGCCTTAGTTATCCAGCATGCAATGCGCATGTGCCGTGCTATATTGTCATATGTGGCCTGTCCGGCTGTACCATATTTTACCACACTACCACACTAAACGGCAAGACCTTTTTTTGGGGGGGGATTGAATATAAAATTGTGTTTTGATTTTCTCTACAAGTTTTGTCTGAAACATTTCCCATTCTAAGAGTGAGATGTAATCAAAAATGTATGTTGGTCTGCGTAAGTATCCGTTTTTCTCATATTTTAATGAAACTTGAACTTTCTGAACACATTTTCGAAAAATCTCATATCAAATTTCATGAAAATCCGTTGAGTGGGAGCCGAGTCTTTCCATGTGGACGGACGGAGAGATACGACGAAGCTAATAGTGGCTTTTCGCAATTTTTGGAAGGCGCCTAATAAGTGTTAGGCCTATAGTATTTTAGTGCCTGTTGTAATTGCACTTATCCTAAAAACATAATTAAACTAAGGTTACACTGCTTGATAAAAAAATTGTTTTAGTTTAGCACATTGCTTTAATAAAGGATTTCCCATTGCGTTTGGTCAACTTCGTTTAAAACAATCTTCTGCTAGCCGAAGCAAATGTCTTCCGCAACTGCATTATGTTCATTCACGAGTTACGAGCCGTTGACCAAAAATGATACTGTACCTGTTGGTCGTGGACGAAACGGATATGACTTTTTCCTCACAAAAGGTAAGCAGTTAACCGTGGTCGAATCCTTGTATGCCCGACAGCTTCGACGATCCTCGATCCGCGGTCTGGCCAATGAAGCCACGTGTTGGAAGCCAGTAATTCTGCATTGTTGGTATCTTGAGCACCCCGTAACCTATATATTCCGAAATTTTATCAACGTTAACTCATCGATAAACTGCATTCTGCTAATAACAAAAATAAACGTCCAGGTGTGACGTCAGTGATGGTGTAACGCAATGTAGAAGTATATGTGTGATTCATCTGAGCGTTGAGTACAGTGGCGTGTTCTTTTGAACACGATAATGAACTGTCGGGTGCAATAAAAGGAGAGGATTTTTTTGGGTAGCTGAATGATTATGCCAGCAAGGACTCTGCATTGTGGAGATGGATTAAAAAATTGCGGGCTTTTAAACATAACAGTACGAACTTAGGCGTACTTACTACAGACGTGATACATCAGTGGTATTGTACTTTGTCACGCCACATCTTAGCACCTACGTTTGTTAACCGTGGTTATTTCCAGTGCTGTGTTAGAACGGAAGGTGGGTGTGAACGATAATCCGAGTAACATTAGCGGTGTTGCCACTTCTAATCCAAGCTGCGACTCTGTTATCACAACACTGCTTTCGTTGACACATCGTAGTTGCTGTGCGTTGTTACATTGGAACATTCCTACATCTTACAACCATGTTGATCCGTAATTGTAAACATGTCTCATCCGAAGGTGCATGCCTCGTGGTGTGTTAAATGTAGAAGTAACAGACCTTGTAATTAAAAAAAAAAAAAAACCTCTCGGTATTGCTATACAGAGCTCATTGGTAGTTATTTTAGTATCTGAATTCGGTTCCAGTAGATGTGTAAAACTAAGAGACTGATTGTTTCTTGTTTAATTTTGTACCTTGATAAAAACCTGACGGAAATAGGCTGTGTGGATGTGGAGGCGTTCTTCAGCTGTAACTAAAATTTAGCTTAACCTTTTGACGCCTAATGCCATCCATAGTGGTCGTACCGCATCGCTAACCTCTAAAGTTGCATTTTATATATTTATTCAACAGATATAGGTACTGAATATTTTACACATGGTATAGACTCTCCGTTTTTTTCTCTTCAAAATGCAGTTTGTTTCATAATTCTAACGATTTTGGTTCCTGTATTATTCACATTTTATATACAGGTGTGCTAAAATTAAAAAAATAATTCCGGCGCCAAAAGGTTAAGCATGCTTTGTGAGGGATTTAAAGTCCCCCTAGCGGCGACTGTGAAGATTGTTGTCTGGCGGGATGTGACGCCGCGTGGTGCGGTAAATGTACAGACGTTACGTAGGAACCTGCTGCCTCTGTGAAAGCTCTATGGAGTTAATCGACGTATCAAGTTCACCAGCAGCATTGGTACGGTACATATTTACGAAACTGCGAGCTGTCAAGTCCCAGAAGACTGCAGTCATTGCCTCTCATTCTTGAAAGCTCTTAATTTTATGTTATCTTTATAATGAAGAGAGGAAATTGTCGATATTTCAGATCATCCATGAAGTAACTTTAATGCAGCATCTGATGTAGTGTTGTCATTTAATCATACTGTCCTGCTAAAGACATGCTGTGCAAATACACCTCATGTGTGTAATACGAATTGTGGATTATGCCATGAAGATGGAGCAGTATGTTTTTTGGAAACGTTTCAAAGTACTTGCCAGGCAGATCCGTGGCTCAAATGGTTAATCACCACAGAGGTATGGGTTTGATTCCAGGCCAATCGATGTTGAATTTATGATGGACAAAGTGGCATTGCGACTGTTTTTTCTTCCAGTATTTCGGCTCTGGCCAGTTACTGTCATTCCTAACCTGATCCATATTCACTGAAGCTATATTACCATAGCAGATGATAGCGTGTACAGTAGCCCTGTAGCACCTCAGCCATGTATCACACCACACGTTCGTCTTTGACAGAAGGCCGCGATACGGATAGTCAACCACCCAGAGAAACTGAGGGTTGTAAGATTTCATTGTGCTGTTAGTTTGTCTCTGTGTCACCGCGCACTTAGGAAAATTCAAGTTCATTTTCTTTGGTAATCGGCGTTACATTCGTGCTTCGCATTCAGGAGGTGCTGGCTTAGAATCGCGAACCGGAGGTCAGATATGCTGACGGAGGTGGTGCAGTTTATGACTAAATTGAAGGTGAAGGCCAGAAACAGTTGGAACTGTTCAGGATTATGGCGATGGTAGCCCTTGTCACACTTGGAGCCATGTGCTTCGTGGACTGCGCCATTCGTCGTGCGTTAAAACATGATAACTAATATCCAAACAATAAAGCATTACGTTTCGGAGACAGAGTTAGTGACAGACCTCGGACAAAAAAATAAGGTGGAGCCCGATAGACAAAGCTAATCTCGGCTTTTTCTGAGGTGTGTTATCCCCATTGTGTGTAGAAAAGACTAATGGTGAGGTAAATATCAGTAATGAAACCACAACTAGTTGTGGTTTCATGACTGATATTTACCTCACCATTAGTCGGCTTTTTTTTGTTAACACGAGACGATGGATCAAGTTCATAAATTAAATGATTCCAGATTGCGTCTGTATTGGAGGTTGCAACCTAGACTGACATACACCGAAGCCTCCTCACGACCACTAATTCATCTGTTGTGGTGTACCAATTTGTTGTATGGCATAACGATTTTGCCGTAGGCGCCATCGGGATAAGGAAGAATTATACAATCAGCACTACAGGCACTATATGTAACGTAACATTGTGGTCCGTACGTACAATGTTTATACCTCCTTGGCGTTCCTAACAGCCTGATACCATTTCATTAAAAAGGGAGCGCTTTTAGGGCTATTTAATGTCTGTGGCAACGGTACAACGTACTACATATGCCTTCATATAAACTGCCCGATGTTTTTTCCCGATTTTACCAAAATCTGGAATGTTTCAACACAATTGCGTAAAGAAAAAAAAGTTCTCGATATCAGATTTCACGTAAATCCGTACAGAGGGAGCCGCGCTGATACATGTGGACAGACGGACACGGACGGGCAAACAATACAACCGATACACAGAGACTGATTGTGTAATTTACCATAGAAATTTTGAATTAGAACTTTGTATCGAGAGGAGTTAATTAGATGAGGCAACTGGACAAGTGTATGATTGGCAGACAGTTAGGATATATGGGCAGTGACACAGCAGTGTTAGGGCAGTAGCAGATGAAGGGCAATAGGACACGTTGAAAGGAGATAGACGCTAGACGTCTTTTTGGCTGTTGGCAAAGGGGCTTGGTATTAGTTCCAGTTTGTCACCGTCTGAGTTAATGGGACTTTTGGGAACTTTGGAACTACTGTTAACTGATATTCTGACAGATTTTGCACTTTTATATTTAAGTAAAGAGTTCACCTTAACCCCCCGACCGTGACTCTTCGTTACTGGGAACACAGGAGGTAACACGGGTAAAATAAGGGACTTCGGTGTTAGCTAATTGATAGCCAGTGGGGACGTAGTGCATAATATTTTAATCTTATTACCTACTAGAGCAGAAATTTTGCAAGGGCCAATGGGAAACGATAGGAGACTTCAAAGTGTGATGGATTTTGACCGGGATACCAGCTACCGCGTACACACCGAGAGAGAAGTCGCTTGGACTTGGCCTAATTGAACATCCAATCTAGCGAGACTCGATTTGGTCAGTTACAGTCAAAGTTTTGTAACTATGAATTTATAAGTGTTATTTTAAAGGGCTTTTAGTGATTATGATAGTGAAGCTGGTTTTAAAACAGGTATAGTATTCGGACTACGTAAGTACGCTGTGATTGGTAGTAATAATTCACCATTTAAGAGACTGGTAAACAGACGTGAGGAAATACAAAAATATTCAGTGCCACATCCATCTTTAATAGGAAATAACTGCGTAGTCGTTTTGGACTGTAACTATAATAAACAAAGAAAAAGAACAGTTGTAAAGATATTTGATGAAGTCGCTAGACTGTGTTAACCTTTTAAAGCCTACTGGTTACGTGATGCACCAAGTTTAACATTCAAGAATTGTACGCTCTGCCCACAATGTTTATATGTGTTTCGTACTTACCTGAAAACAAACAGCGACTTGTGCCACTTGCATCATAAATTGATTGGTTTTTATAACCGCGATGAAACGTTTACAGCGCGGTACGAACTGGGTCTTTAAATAAAGCAGTCTGCGCTTCGTCTTTAAAGGGTTAATTATTTACGTAAGTGTTCCTGATATCAAGAGCCTAACAACTGCTGGAGCGAGAAGGGTATTTATTATAACATGACGAAGCTAACAGGCACTTTTCGCGACTTTGCGGAACGCGCCTAAAATGCAAGAAACGGGTTGCTCGTAAGAGACTGAAGCAGCATATTGTGTAAAATATTGAATTGTGGCTCTGTTAGCATCCGAAACATAACCTTACCCTACGTTTTGATCAAGTTAAAAGTAAAAAAAAAAAAACGCCTTGTAGGGAGGAAATGTCCGTCTGTGTGTCCGCGACGCAGATCAACCCTTCAACCTTCGTGACTTCGATATGTGCAGCAGAAGTTGCTGGACAGTTTCTGGTTTTAGCAGTACTGACCTTTAATGATGTCCACTGTATTTAATGCCATGAAATGACTTTTTCGTGTGTATAAAAAATCGTTGATGAGGTTTTACAAACAGGCCACAAGAAAGCTAATGTCCTGCCGTTGTGAAATGTGTGCATGCTGCATTTTTGAGCGCGCCCTTTTCAAATGTCGTTTACTGTACTTTGTCGTACAGTTGCAATATTAATAACGTCATACTCAAGCCGGACAAAGAAAACCTTTATAAGACTAAACGTAATCTGCTTCGTATGATGAATCAGTCCGTACCGCGCAGTAAACACTTCCCACCACGGTTTAAAAAACCAATCAGTTAATGATGTATAAAGCAAAAGTCGCTGTCTGTTGTGTGAGCCGTACGGAACGCGCAACGCGAAGCGAGCGCCATGTAGAATTTTTTAATGTTGAGCCTGTTAGTACGTAAAGAAACCGCTAGGCTTTAAAGGGTTGAAATGTCATTACAAAGAGAATGACGTTTAAAAGGACCGTTCCAGTGTGCGGTAGCAGCACTCCTTTCTCATTACGCAATCGCACACGTAAATTATACTCGTTCACCTTCACCATGAAAGAAGGTCGTTGTGACTGGAACGCGATTGCTATTGTGATATTAACGTGCGGCATGTAAGTCCTGTTCTCTGCGTTTTCATTCATACCTCCGTTTTGTGTATGGCATTTGCCACCTGTTTAGGTCTGTATGGCGAGAGAGAGCGACACGTTCGTTGAATTGAAGTTGTGAATTTGCTGCCTTACGGGAAGCGTCGTTGAGTAGTTGGGAAAATATGTACCGACGTTTCGGAGGTACCCTCTGATGCACTCGTTCCACCAAAACGTCGGTACTTATGTACCAGACCACACGGTATCGTATCCAAGAAGACGGCAAACATCGTAGCGTTTTGATAACGTCATATCTGACCTAGAACCTATTATCTGTCTAAAGCTTAGTGGTGACTGTATGTTCCGCCTGCTCTTACATCCTATACTGTGGATTCTGCCCACAGAACGTATTTGTGTTCTGTGTGGTTCTCAACAAAGAGTGATTCTTTTTCAAGCATCGCTAACCGCGTGGTTTGTAATGGAGACGCAGTACATATAAGATAGTAACGTATTCTACATTCCAGGAACGGTGGACGAAACTGGTGTGAAATGTTCTAAGGCCTTAGGCCAGAGGCACCAAAATGCGTGGTGATTTGATATGTGGCAGATGAATTGAAGTATTGCGCTATATTACATAGAATAAATTCCGAAATAACAAGATCGCAGTATGCGTAAAACGTACCATTGTGGCGCGTTCGCGTAACCGTCGTTGTAATATAAACGCAACAATAATCTCAGTTACAACGGCCGGTAGTTGGAGCGAGATGTGCTTCCGAGACCGTCGTGGCGCGAAGCATGAATGCCCTCTGGACGGAGACATTCAGTGTCTACATGACGGTCAGACGATCTGACCTAGCAAGTTTATATTATGTGTGTGTATCCGGTGATTTCGTGTACAGGCCACCCGAAAACGAGCATATCAGGAATGTACTTAACGTGCGCACACATCCCACTATTTTGCGGATGTTTAAAAAATGCACATTATTTTTGTGCTTCACGACGCCATCCGTGGAATGGTTACGTAATATAAGCGTGCTTTTATGTGACAGTGTCCTCTACATGTGAGCGTCCAACACATTCTTAAACTAATTCAGCTGCGTAGAAGTTACGGAAGTGAAAACGGGGAATCCTGTAACCCGGTTTTTCCCCACATCGAGTTTATATTCCTTCCGTGGTACGTGTATGGCAGCCTTTCGCAAACTACTTTGCGCGGAGCGCTGGTGTTCCGTAAAAAAAATCGAAAAAACCACTTAGATTTTAATTAAATTTCAATTTATGTTCTTTGATCACAGTTTAAGGTACTGTTCATATGAGGATTTTTATGAGAGTCTGTAATTTGGCTACTAAAGATGTCGTTGCGCTGGCTGTTAGTTGATAAATGTGGGACCATAAAACGTGTGCGTTCCGTACATATTTTCAGAGCCGGTCCCAATGGCCGCACGGCCTATGGCGTAGGTCTCCGGCCTCTCGCCTTCTGAGATTGTGGGTTCGAATCCCACCGGGGGCATGGATGTCTGTCGTGAGTGTTGTGTTGCCAGGTAGAGGTCTTTGCGTCGGACTAATCACTCGTCCAGAGGAGTCTTACCGACTGTGGTGCGTCGTTGTGTGTGATCTAGGAACCTCGTGAGTGAGGAGGCCCTCGTCCACAGGGGGCTGTCGCAAAAAAAAAAAAAAAAAAAAAAAAAAAAAAAACAAAAAAAAACCCCCCAAACAGAAAGAGCGGGAAACCCAGGGAAAGGGGACCCGAACAAACTAACCA
>Ga0136643_10016648_pt1 | contig 11057 bp, 8 predicted proteins | sample TergutLab28metaG_FD_96883 | JGI IMG/M metagenome (GOLD analysis project Ga0136643, IMG submission 96883) | Labiotermes labralis P1 segment gut microbial communities from Petit-Saut dam, French Guiana - Lab288 P1 (version 3) (version 3) | ecosystem: Host-associated > Arthropoda: Insects >... | reverse complement strand
TTATAGCGACTGACTACGGGCTGGACGGTCCGGGATCGAATCCCGGTGGGGACGAGATTTGCCGCCCGTCCAGACCGGCCCTGGGGCCCACTCAGCCTGCTGTACAATGGGTACCGGGTCTTTCCCGGGTCTAAAGTGCGGCCGGGGCGTGCTGCTGACCATCATCCCCTTCTAGTGCCGCGATCATGGAAGAGTAGAGCTATATCTCTACCCACCCTCTGGGCCACACCGGGCCTGTAACGGGATCACTTTACCTTTACTGGATGGGGTTGGGTGGTCAACTCCATACACCGGCCTGTTTACCCTCGGGAAAGACCCGGTGCCCATTGTATGGGAGGCTGGGTGGGCCCCTGGTTCGTTCTGGACGGGTGCGGAAAATCTGGCCCCCACCGGTATTCGATCCCCGGACCGTCCAGTCCGTAGCGAGTCGCCATACCGACTGAGCTATCCAGGCCTACAGATTCGAATAGCTATGAGCATACATAATTGAGGGAAGACCTGCTGCCATCCGATCCAGAAAGTTTTACGGTCTGAAAATATTAAGATGGAAACACACGAAGTTATAATGTGGAGTGTTGTTTTGTATGGCCGGGAAACTTCGTCGCAAGGACACACATCGTGCACTTGGTTGTGTGTGTTGAGAACAGGGTGACGAAGAATATGTCTGCCACTAAGTGGGAGGGAGTAACAAGAGATTGGAGAAAATTACGTGTTGGAGAAGCTTCATAATTTGCCTTCGTCACTGAACGCTATTAGTGTGATCAAAGGTAGGACCCTGAGGTTGGCGGCTCGTGTCAAAAGCATAAATGCCCACAAAATTCTGGTTGGAAAACCTGAAGGAAAGAGACCTCTTGGGAGGCCCGGTGTTGGATGGGAGAATATTCAAACAGATTTTAAAGAAACGAGAATGGAGAGCGTGGATTGGTTTGATCTGGCTCAGGATAGGGACATGTGGAGGGCTGTTGTAGGTACTGTAATGAACCTTAGAGTTCCATAAAATGCGAGGAATTTCTCGACCAGGTTCTCTTCAAAGATTCTGTTCCATGGACTTTGTTAATCAGTGCTTTATCGACTGCTGGTGCTCGAATTTCCAAATCTTACAGTATATATCCCTTGTTGTTCCAAAGAACCCCCCGAGCCCCAGAAACTTGATACCGTTCAATACCTGTAACGTGTAAATTATCTCAGGGCAGGGTCATGTGGCAGTGTGCACAGTGGAGGGTTCTCGAGTATTTGAGACTTGGAAACGGCGTCGGCTGTGCGAAGGTCCATTGTGGCTTCATATTGAAAGTTCGAACAGCCGAAGAAGAATCGGCCAATGACACTGAGTTACATGCCAGAGGACTTGCAATGCGAGAACCTCACGTCTGCAGTTACGCACCATTGTGTTGCATGTAGCAATGTCTTGACTGTTGATATGTCGTGGACTCTATTCCTAGGAATTTGTTATTATTGTTATTGTTATTATTATTATTAGTATTATTAATGGGTCGGGATAGCTTAGTCGGTGTAGCGACTCGCTACGACCTGGACGGTCCGGGGTATCGAATCGCGGTGGATGCGAGATTCTCCGCACCCGTCCAGACCGGCCCTGGGGCCTACCCAGCCTCCTGTACAATGGTACCGGTTCTCTTTCCCGGGGGGTAAAGCGGCCGTGGCGTGGCTTTGACCATCCACCTCCACCTAGCGCCGAGGTTAAGGAACGAGTAGAGCTATACCTCTGCTCCCCCTTTGGGCCTTCGTGGGCTGCTGTAGGGTGAACTTCACTTTTTTACCTTTATTATTATTATTATTAATGTTATTGTTACTGATTTTCCCCTTCCTTAAGTCACAATGACGCCAAGAACACTTACCGGAGGTTGGAAATATAGCTGAACGCAAGACTGAACAAATTTCCCAAAACTCCAGTAACCGCCTCAAAATTCTAGACTCTAGAAGGGTGACTTGAAGCAATACACACACCGAAGACCCACAAATATTAGGAGCCACCGTTAAATTTATTCGCCGCGACAACCTGGCGCCGGAGATTGTGCATCCCTGACTGGCCTCAGATTGAATGGTGGTCATTCGTACCTTCTGGTTACTTTACCCCCGAGGACACAGCCTGTGGATCTCATTACGGAGGGGGTGGGTTGGTCCCCGAGGATTTCTTCGCCCTGTGGAATAAGGAAACAGCGCTGGGAATCGAACCCGGAATTGTCGTTCTTGCAACTCCTAGCATTGTCACTAAACTGACTGAGCTATCCGGGCTTCATGATTAGTGCTCTGAAGTCAAGTCAATGAATGCTGCGTACATGTTTGGGCAGCATTCATTGACTTGATTCCAAAGAAGGCCTGATGATGACCCTAAAAAGGGTCGAAACATGTAGCCTCCATACAATAAGTGATGTGTTTGACGTATACTCTTTCCATCTTCTGTGAACCAACAGAGATTATTTCCTTATACGGCATTAACTGTGTGGTTTGTGTAACCGAGACTGTGTGTTTACTGTGCGGTACGGACTGAAACATTAGGTATGTACAAATCAGATTCGGTCAGTATTACTATTAACATCATATTGTCATTTGTTAGCGCAAGCACCAAGTTGCTGGTTGAGACGCAGCTTCCTGTGCCTTTTATTCGGAAGATATTTGTATCGAATCTCGTCTGGGTCGTCGGCTGTTCTGACAGGTTTCGTAGTTTTCCTCAGACAAATATCAGGAAAGTTGCTTAGTACAGGCCACAACCGCTGGTCTCCAGGTACGCTAAAATCCACAAAATATCCAACGTATCGACGCCGAGTGTTACAGCGCCGTAAGATGAACCACATCATAATCATCATAATCATCAACATCGCACTGTCGTACGCGTGGCAACGTCGCGGGCCATGCACCTCTCGTCCTGTATTTATTACACTTTTCAGTTGGCGTGACGCGTCATGATGGTGTCGTGCCCCTCGGGGTTCCTGCCTTTGCGCGCGCGGTGCAGCAACAATGGCACAAGTCGCCGTCACTATTCCACGGATACAGTCGCTGTTCCGTGCACTGTACCCACAGTAACCAGGCGCAGTGTAGGGCGCGAGAGATTGATAGGATTTAGCGGTTCCTACAAACTGACATTTTGCCGTGTTAGCCTGATGCCTCTGTCCACATAGCTGCAACCTGCTGTCATGGGCCCCAAGGTAGCTCTATCCATTACGGCGTCCAAACGCAGTTCGAGACGCCTGACGTCACCGCCAGGCAGGTGTCGAAGCACCATCAGCTGAGAGGCTTGCAGTGACGCCAGTTCTTACGCCCCCCTGCAACCCGTCGGACACTTCTGGACTAGTCTCAACATGTTGCACGGAGCGGTTGGAAATGGCCGGGTCGCGGGAGGGAGGTAGAGGTTTGTTTTGGTACTGTATGTGGCAACATGGGATTCAGCTCAGCTGAGGTGCATGACCACGGGGCTCTGCTATCCCCTCCCAACCTCCGCCGCCACCTGATGTCAAACTGTCTTGCAGCTCGTACGGTAGGCGCGAACAGGGCGCACGGTAGGTTACGTAACTGCAGAGAAGGCTTGCAGAAGAGAGCGAGAGTTGTTACTTATTTATGAATTGTTTAACGACGTTTTTCAGCAATTCATCATATGCATATACAGTAATGTGTCGCTTAACGACGGAGATACGTTCTGAGAAATACGTCTAAGGCGATTTCGTCGTTGTGCGAACCCCATAGAGTGTACCTAAACAAACCTAGAGAGTATAACCTACTACACACCTAGGCTATATGGTATAGCCTATAGCTCCTAGGCTACAAAGCTGTACAGCATGTCACTGTACTGAATACTGTAGGCAATTGTAACACAATGGTATTATAATATTATAGTATTACGGGACCACCGTCGTATATGTGATCCGTCGTTGACCGAAACGTCGTTATGCGGCACGTGACTGAAATCGAATGAAGACAAGTTTACGCGTTCAGGTACTCACACACGTGCATAACCACGTCGTGATGTCGTGTAGTTTCCGAACTTACCGCACCACAGACCCTTAGAAACAAAATACGGCCTCCATCTTCAAAGTTAAAGTATAACCCTGAAGAGAGAGGCAGAATGCTTCTCCGAAGCCTTGTTATCCAATTACTGCCTGCATACTACAGGATACAAAAATAAGCGAAAAGATGGTAATCGGTATATAATGCTGCAATACAGTGTCACTGTACGTTGCAGTTATATCAAACAGTACAACCAACAAGGTGGGCCCGGTAGCTCAGTCGGTATAGCAACTGACTACGGGTCGGACGATCTGGGATCGAATCCCGGTGGGGACGAGATTTTCCGCCCATCCAGACCGCCCCTGGGGCCCACCCAGCCTCCTCTAAAATGGGTACCGGGTCTTTCCCGGGGGTAGAGGCGGCAGGGGCATGGGGCTGACCCCCCACCCCATCTAGTGGCGAGGTCCTAGAGAGAGTAAAGCTAAACCTCTACTCACCCCAAGGACCTTCGTGGCTTATAGAAAGGGTGAAACCTACCTACAGCAAACAAGGAACACATTCATGGATCACAAATGTATTTATTAATTAACTGCTGCTGTGTGTTCCGTCCTCTCGGCCATCTTCAGGGCTACCGCTGAATGCTAAGATAAATGTGTAGTAGTTCTGAGGGTCTGCTTGTAGCCTTTGGTAATGTCCCTGTAAATGGTACTGAGAATGTCGAAACATGTAGTAGAGGAGGTTAAGTGATGAAACGTGTTGTGAGCAGCGAATGTGTACGGTAGTGGTTGTGTTGTTTAGTGCGTCGTAGAAGATGCTGAAGGAAGTGGCCGTGGCCTATTTTGATGAACATTTATTTGCCTTGAGGAACGGAAGAGAAGTTGCAAGATACTGTGTCCAGGTCGCTGGGGTGTGGGTCAGGATTGAGCACGGGACTTCCCTTGCAGCACGACCATGACTTTCGGTGGGTGTCGGAGGCAGAAATATTTAAAGGTGAAGATTTACAAAAATATAATTTTGTCTGTTGTGTATGGGTGTGAAACTTGGTCTGTCACGTTGTGGGAGGAACGTAGGCTGAGGGTGTTTAAGAATAGGGTGCTGAGGAGAATATTTGGGCCTAAGAGGGACGAGGTAACAGGCGAATGCAGAAAATTACATAATGAGGAGCTCAATGATCTGTTCTGCTCACCCAACATTGTTCGGATGATTAAATCGAGAAGAATGAGATGAGCGGGGCATGTAGCACGTATGGGGGAGAGGAGAGGCACATACAAGGGTTTATAGGGTTTTGGTGGGGAAACCTTAGGGAAAGAGAAACCACTGGGGAGGCCCAGACGTGGATGGAAGGATAATATTAAGACGGATCTTCAGGAAGTGGGATGTGGGGGTATGGACTGGATCGAGCTGGCTCAAGATAGGGACAGGTGGTGGACACTTGTGAATGCGGTAATTAACCTTCGGGTTCCATAAAATGCGGTGAATTTCTTGACTAGCTGAAAACTGGTTAGTTTCTCTAGATGGATTCTGCTCCATAGAGTGAGTAAGTAAGTAAGTAATGTGGAAACAGAAATACAGTCATACGTAAAAAAGAAAGGAGCGAACAGGGATGCAATAAAGAGAGGAATAGAGACACAAGAAGAGGAAGAGGAAGATGGAGATAAACAGAGAGAGAAAGAAATGTAATATTCTTGATTTCAAACTCTCGCCGTGTTCTGGATGTTGCATTCTTTCTTTTGGGTGATACCCCGGCGTCTGAATTTATGTACCGACGTTTCGGAACACTCTGTCCGTTCCATCTTCATAGGCGGTGTAAGCAGGAAGAATTAATCTTTATTGTTTTTTAATATTTTTGTGGAATCCATTGACATGGTTCATTCTTCCTTTTTGCACCGCCTATGAAGATGGAACAGACAGAGCGTTCCGAAACGTTGGCGCATAAAATACAATTGCAGGGGAATCACCCAAAAGAAAGAATACGACAGTTGATATTATACGTTCCTTGCATTGTGATTCCAATTAATTACATGTTCCAACAAACGCACATGAGATATGTAATATATTAACGATTGTCTTTATATATAAAAACTGTACTGCGCATTTAGGTGCCTGTTCGCCACCTTCGGGGAGACAGACGATGATACAAACGATTTTAGACACACATAAATTTAAAACGTCATAAATCACATAGAGCGCATAAAAAGAAAATAAATATTAGCAGCTGTAGACGTGACAATGTAAACGTTGCGCTGTTGACATACTCATAGCTGGAATTCTTTAACTTTTTTCTTTTGCGATGTAGTCATTTGTGTGGAGATTCTGCGATCCAAACCGGATCTAGTCCCTGCAACCTGCTGAGGTGCGAATAGTGTGGCAGAGGAAGAAGTTAAAAATAGTAACAAATAGACAGGTAGAATGAAGGATAAAGAAATGGATAGGATGAAAAGAAAAGACGGTATTACAATAGGGCCTTTGCGCTTATTAGGCACTTCGCTGATTAGCGCCATTTTTGAGTCCAGGTGCGCTAGTGCGCTTGCAACTGAGCCACCGTATTGGACGGGTGGCACGCCTTCAACGGAATATTGAACCTTAACGCAAATCACACGTGTCTAGTGACAACGTAGAGAATAAAAACAAGTTGACTGACTTGCATTGTTCAACTTTTGGCAACAGGCCAGCTGTAGTAATTGAAAACCCACTAAGATGCTCGTATACCTGTTCTGAGATCGCTGGCGTGTGTCGTCAGCCCCAGTGAAATTGAGTAACATTGCTGTGGTGTCGTCTTTCAAGTCAAATAAATCAAAATCAGTTGACTTGCCGTCTTGAGAGTGACTTTCTCACCACTGTAGCTACGAAATTTGCCGTCTTCTGGGATGTGGCACCGTGTAGTCTGGTAGAATCGCACAGACTTCACTGCATTCTGTTGCCTATACTCGATGATATCCTCCCGGATACCTTGACCAGCACAACAGTCACCGACAGCGCTGTGCTTGGGGCTTAGCGTTAGCTTCTCGGACCGAACTGGTGGCCCCTTGGAGGCAGGGGATACAAGCCAGTGTAAAGCAGCAGACTTCTGAACAGAAGTCAACCCGCCTGCCTGCTTTCGGTACTGTACAAATATCCAGCCTGCCTTTTTTGCAAGATGCCCACAACAATGGGTTCATAAATTGTCCCCAAAATCTAGGAACCACCTCAGAATTATTGGGCACCAGACGGGCGACGTAAAGCAAGTTCCGTACAGAGGAGGATCCATGCACGCTGTAGACCACCAGAACGAAACTCAGTCGCCCTAGTTATCGGCCGTCTGGTGTTTGTGCACCCCAGCCAAAATGCCACCGTCCTGTCTGTACCATCACGTGCGCATGACTGCCTTCAATTTTATTCAATATAATTCCAAATAAACGATACAAGTTAGACGTGCTAAGGGCTGGAAGGTCCAGGGATCGAATTCCGGTCGAGGCGAGATTTTCCGCACCCGTCCAGACGGCCCTGGGGCCCACCCAGCCTCCTGCACAATGGGTGCTGGGTCTTTCTCGGGGGTAAAGGGCAAGGGTGTAGCGCAGACCACGCACCCTCAACAAGTGCCGAGGTTAAAGAAAGAACAAAGCTATGCCTCTATTCCCCGTCTGGGCCTAAATGGCAGGTAGACCTTACTCTTCTCCTAACCAAGATTCGAGGGTGTCACAGCGGTTCTGATGAAGATTCAGGTCTTAATGTACGATAGGAGTCTACTGACAACCAGTTACGGACGTTGCTGAGGAGTGTACTGACTGTCAGTAACTGACAGCAACTATCTTATCATTAGATCAGTCGTAACACCTCACAAGGCTTGATTCCCCTCGACAAGCGTGTGTTTGTAAGGTAAGGTAAAGGCAATGTTGGCCCTAGAACAGGCCACGAAGGCCCACAGGAGGAGTACAGGCATAGCGCTACTCTTTCTTTAACCTTGGCGCTAGATGGGGATAGGTGGTCAACGCAACGCACCGGCCGGTCTTATCCCCGGGAAAGTCCCGGTGCCCATAGTATGGGAGGCTGAGTGGCTCCCAGGGCCGGTCTGGACAGTTGCGGAAAATCTGGCCCCAACCGGGATTCGATCCCTGGACCGTCCAGCCTGTAGCGAGTCGCTATACCAACTGAGTTATGTGGGTTTGTGAGCCAAGTTTGATATTAGGACCAACAGTTCGTACTCCGCGTCCTGGTATAGGAATTTACTTTCGTGCAGGATTTGCTAAACATCTAGAGGCGGTTGCATCAGTTCTGCTGGTGCAGTGACAGCTAACTGCTGCGTTGCCCCTGCACTCAGCGCTTCCAGCTGTTAAAAATAGCTTTGTTCGTCAAAAGGCGCTGAACGGAGAATGAAGTGGCAATGCACGCTGTTTGATTTCTCACAGATATCAGGTGAATACTGTTTCCGCTGTGCCGTTTAGCGAGGGTTACAGCAGGTAAACATTACAGCCACCTGTTGTGTCGACCCACAGGTGGTCAGATGACTCTCCAGTGCACCTGGGCGCTTCCACACAAATCGTAACGTAAATGAACCTTACCCTGAAGGCCAGGAAAGGCTGTTGTCAGTAGAGCAACCGAATACGCGAAGGTAGCTCCGTCAGTATAGTGACTAGGCTACGAACTGAGTGACCAGGGAATCGAGGTTCGAATCTTGAAACGGGGCGAGATTTCTGTTGTACATAGTATGTAAGACGGGATCGGTAGGCTAACTAGAACATGGGACGTGGGTATCGGCGTTGGTACCCGTAGGATGACTGGACATGCGGGCTTGGATTGTCTTTTTGAGACGCATTCGCAAAACTGCGGAAACACGACTAATAGCTTCGTCATTTCTGTCTGTCTGTCCGTACACCCGTATGGGACAACTTGGCTGCCAGTGGACGGATTTTCATGAAATTTGATATTTGAGTATTTTCCGAAAATTCTTTGAGAAAATTTAGCTTTCATTAAAACTGGACAAGAATAACGGGCAATTTACGTGAAGACCTATGTGCGTTTTTGGTAATAGGTGGTAACAACCCAGTTGCAGTAAATAAATATTATTATTATTATTAAATGTTTCAGACTAAAATTGTAGATAAAAACCAAACCACACGTCATATTCAATAACTTCTTTCTTTCTTCCGAAAATCGTGTCGTTTATGAGATAATGTGTGGGCCCGGTAGCTCAGTCGGTATAGCGACTGACTACGGGGTGGACGGTCCGGGATCAAATCCCGGTCGGCACGAGATTTTCCGTCCGTCCAGACCGGCCCTGGGGCCCACCCAGCCTCCGGCACAATGGGTACCGGGTCTTTCCCGGGGGTAAAGTGCGGCCGGGGCGTGCTGTTGACCACTCACCCCCTTCTACTGCCGCGGTCATGGAAGAGTAGAGCTATACCTCTACCCACCCTCTGGGCCACACCGGGCCTGTAACGGGACCACTTTACCTTTACCTTTACCTTTTATGAGATAACGTGGAAAAATACTGTAGAGCCGGGCAGGCCACAAATGACAATACGGCGTATGCGCATTGCATGCTGGATACACAAGGCTACAAACACACGCTCAGAATGTGTAATACTGCTTTTCCACAGCAAAAATTATTAAGAAAACGCGCATGAATGTTCCGGTGATACATTGCTGGTCTTGTTTATCTCTTGTCCACGATGGCCAGACCGGCTGTAAGACCCGGCCGGTACGTGGTGAGCGTAGCAGGAACTAGCAATTAGAGCTGCTACTGTTCGTTTAGCGACCGTCGTCCAGGTACCATTTACGTCGTACGTTTTGCCACCGATTGCACTTGGTTGCTATGCTTCTTGCGTGCTTCAGTTGTCTGAAAAGCACGTTTCGAAATCCGGACCTGTTTTCTTTCTCAGCTGAAAGCTTCAGTGGCTCACAGTTTTCAGGATGTTAGTTAGGAATCAAAAATCCTAAAATGAAGGACGTAGCTGCGTGTTGACTGTTGCACTTGGCAGCAAGAGATCGCCCGTGTGTTAGAGTGACATGCATAACAAGCGAGGCGGAGAAGTTGCCTATAAGCCAGTGTTGCCGATCGTTGACTGTTGCTGGCGGATGACGCGGATTTGTCCCGCGTTGTGACCGGTGTTGAGTGACAGGTTTTGGTGCTGCAGTGAGAGCGGCCTGGTGCAGAGGCAGCCGCAGGTCTGATGTAGCGATTGTAGGTGGCTGTGGCAGAATGTAGTGGAAGAAGTCTAGTTGCTTGTGTGTGTCACGTGGAGCGGACTGGCCCTCACCGTCACCGGCTGGTGAGCAGGTCCAATTGCCGTGTGTGCAAACCGGACCGTATTCAAAATTAATAGCCAATAAATATTAATATAATTGTGATTTAAAAACTTGATGGCGATTCGGTGCACATTGACGCGTCAAATTCTCATTTCCTCCACCTCCTCTTCCTTCTCATCATCATCTTTTTCTTTTTCTGCTACGGCGCAACAGTCCAATATTGGTTGGGCCTGGACCTACTGATCTTCAGGTTTCAAGAAATGAAATGTTTTACGGGGAGAAGTTTTTAGCCCCTCGCCCAAACCCCAAACTGGAGGACCAGGTCCCCGTACTTCTGACGCTCGGAAGGCATTTTAGCCTAGCTGTGCCGCTAGGCACTGGGTTCCTCGGGACGTCTCTAGCGCCATTTCCCGTACTCAAAATTCATTGAGCCGCCGAAGCCTCTCACTTCATTTAGCGCGCCGATAATTGCTTACATTTGCTTCTTCTTTCAAACGTACCGCCTCTCGTTTTTCCTTCTTTTTACCGTTCCTTTCCTCCTTCTTTATTCTTTGTTCGTGTATTTTTTATTTATTATTTCCTGCTTCATTCCTCCATTCCTCCAATCCGATTTTCGTCATTAATTACCGTAGTAACTAACAAACCGAAAAAGTTCGTAATAAATCCATTGAGGAAAGTGTTTCGTAAGAAAGTATTGCCATGGATCTTTATGTAGTCCATAATCGTAAGAAATTACGTTTTCACTTAGTCCAGGACGGTCAGAAAGTACGTCTTCACTTAGTCCAGAATCGTACGAAAGTACGTCTTCACGTAGTCCAGAACCGTAAGGAAGTAAGTCGTCACGTAGTCCAGAACCGTAAGAAAGTATGTCTTCA
>Ga0136643_10016646_pt1 | contig 11058 bp, 8 predicted proteins | sample TergutLab28metaG_FD_96883 | JGI IMG/M metagenome (GOLD analysis project Ga0136643, IMG submission 96883) | Labiotermes labralis P1 segment gut microbial communities from Petit-Saut dam, French Guiana - Lab288 P1 (version 3) (version 3) | ecosystem: Host-associated > Arthropoda: Insects >... | reverse complement strand
CGTTCAACTTTGGACATAGGTGTTTTGGGTTATATCGGTATACTTTAACATAAGGAACACCCTCCCGAAGTCTGGCACATTCCTCCTGGGACATCCTGTATATATATATATATATATATATATGAGTTCATCAGAGAGTTTTGTAATTGGTAGGTCAAATTTTAGACATAGGATTTATAAGAAAGCTATTTTTTTTAACATACTCTGCAGTATCTATACTTCTTACTATAGGCAGTGCCAAGGGAACATCCTTACAGAAATAACTATAAACAGTATTTTTATTATAAGGTTCTGTTAGCAGTGAGCTTGCAAACAGGTTACCATTAACATGAACAGACACAAGTGTGGCATTGAACATTGCTGTACGCAAGCCTGTGCTGGCTTTAGTCCAGTAGTCTACCCGTCACTTGACAACACAAAATGAATGATATTTTGTGCTTCAAAGTGCATTAGTTGGAAGATAAAAACGGTATGGCAAGTGTTTTCCTAAAAGTGTACTTTTGTTTCACTCTGGTTACTTTATTCTTGATTTCCAATGGTGTACTCAAAGGCATAGGTGGGTGGATCTTAAAGGCATAAGGGCATGATGGTGTGGACTTCATTCCTCTGATTCATTATAGGGTCCAGTAGCAGATTTTAATGAACATGGCAATGAGTTCTGTAAAGTTTTGAGAGTGACTTGACTAGCTGCTGTTAAGGTCTTAAGGACGATCTTGTAAATAAAGCCAACTTGGTGAACAATTTTTCTTAGTATGTTTATTTCTTTTCTCTACATGTTTCGGGTGACTATGTGCCCATCATCAGAAGAAATAGCTGTATCTGTGTGACACTTGATATTTGTCCTCTGGATGACTGGTATGCAGGGTGCGTACCAGACAGTCATCCACACAGAGTGACAGATACCAAGTGTCACATAGATACAGCTATTTCTCCTGATGATGGGCACATATTCGCCCAAAACATGTAGAGAAAAGAAATAAACATACTAAGAAAAATTGTGCACCAAGTTAGCTTTATTTACAAGATAATACAAGGATGCATGGTCAACAAAACATAAAAGTCTTAAGGAAGACTCTGCTTTCAGGAGTTGGTATGTCTGTAACTAAATGAAAAATTACATAAGGGAGTAATTTAGGTTGTCTTACATTAACAATTGGCTATCAGTATAAACAAGAGAAGGTTATTTGATTACATTAAAATATTATCTGTTGCCACCAATTTTCTGTGATGTGTGTTGTAATTTTTCGGTTTTCCTCGGTGTGAGATGTTTGGATTGGAATTTTGTGGGTTGTGACATCATGTGGTCTTGTAAGGAGACTCCAAAATTTTGGAGCAGCTTGGTGCCTCCATCTCTAGGTTTCAAAGCCAACTTTGGTCCTGAATATGGATGGAGGAAGCATGTTCCTTCAAAACCTAGTTTCACCCGCAAGACTGCACAGCTTCACACCCCAGAAAACAGCAGTCTGAACTTTGAAGTCAGGTGTACAGTTAACAAAAGAATTAATTTTTACTGTAAATGTTATATGTTCCATTCCTCCTGCAACAGAGAGGAGTAAATGGAGGCAACACATTGTTTTTTTCAAAATTGTGGCTTGTGTTTAACCAAATATGTTGCTTCTGTTCCTGATGATGTGTTCTGTGTTGAGAACTGCCCTAGTATCGTATTAGAGTAGAAATGTCTGAATAGAGCAGTTTTCATAGTTGTTTAACAGCATCGTCTATAAACTGTTTTACTGAAGGTGAAGCCATCCTATCCACCACTTACAACAACCACAGCTGAAGGGTACTCTATTGCATCTTTAATTGTTAGTCCCACTATGGAGTTCAAAGGTTTATCAGCTGGGCCACTTCCTCTTGATAACAACTTTGTAAGTGGACTCTGGTAAATTCCATTATAAATTGGGAAAGTATGTTACTTAAAATATTGGGTGCATATACATGTTCATGTGCCATTGGTACACTGCTGAATACAACAGTGAAGAAATAAAATTTATTTACCACAGAATGTAACCCTAGAAGATGAAATGACCCATAAGATTTGTATTTTCCCAGAAAATACAACTCACTGTGCGGACTATATCATCACTTACCAATCTGGATCAAAATTCACCACATTTGTGTTCTGTGTACATCACTCCACAGACCTGTACTCTATACAACTTTTTGAACTCTTGATATTTTATACTCATCGATATTTTGCTATTTAAACTGTGAAATTCAACCAAAAATTATATGATTTTTAACTGCGGAGTGATTTTGACACATTATAAGTGTGTTTGATTCCTGTTCTCATCTCCTTGAAGATGGCCATGTGATTGGCCGAAACATGTTGGTATTTGGTATGTAATAATGTCACATAAATAAATCCAAGTAAATTTGTTCATTCCTTTAAGAAGAAAAATTGTATATGTCTGATTGATGCACGGAACATGGAACATATTTTGATGAAATACAACTCACATTATGCAAGTAATAAAGAATTGGTAGTTGTCCTTGCTGATCAGTGTTAATTGTCAAAAAATTTGGAATTTGGAATCATATTTCTCTCTGTGGTTTGGAATCTCTTTCTTCTCGTAACACAAAATGTTACTCAAACACAAAATAAATCAGCAGCTGTATCTTGTGTTAGTCTGAGGTTTTATGAAAAATTGTTAACTTCACTTTCTATGTTTACAGTCTTGTTTCTCAGAACACGAAGGTTACTTATTTGAAGAGGTGTATATAGCTGCACTTTCCAATTTGTCTGATCTGTCAAAAAAATTGTGGGATTGCTGTCAAAAGATTGTTAGCCACCATTTCCCTGATTCAGAGTCTGCATTTGGTGAAAACAAAAGACTTTTTAAAGAAGCATCAATACCTGTGCTCTTGGAACAGTTCTGACCATTAAAAAAACCAACAGGGTCTTCTAGGGTTAATATTTTAACCATGATCTGTAGTTGTTTGACATGCTTACATTTTGTATCACTTCCGTTGTGTGTGGAAAAGACGGAGCACTCTTGCATGTGTTATGCCCAGCACCTATATATATAGATAGGAGGTTGTAAAAAGGAATTTCACATACCTAGAATAGGGAATTGTTTCCTTTGGTTGTATGGGTGTTTTCACTGCATTCTGTGTGGCATAGTTGAAGCTGGCATTATGCATGGTCCCCTGTCTCAGTTTTTCTCTGTAAATATATTTTTGGGCTTGACTGTCATCTCATCTTTTGGTGGCTGAATTTCATGTGAACACTTGTGGATGCTTTTTTTTTTTATTATTGGCAGCAGGTGACATTGAACCTAGACTTCATAAATCTTCTGCATAGCCACTTGTTATCTACTATCTTGTAATGAACAGTATTATTAGAGGACAAGTTTTTGTAGTGAATTAATTTATCTTTCAGTGCAGTAACAAGTCATTGCTTTTGCTTGCTTCTAGTTTTCTTAAAAATTATATGAATGCAAGGTGTCCAGATGTAATAATTACCATAAAGGTAAAGGTAAAGTGATCCCGTTACAGGCCTGGTGTGGCCCAGAGGGTGGGTAGAGGTATAGATCTACTCTTCCATGACCATGGCACTAGAAGGGGGTGAGTGGTCAGCAGCACGCCTCGGCCATACTTTACCCCCAGGAAAGACCTGGTACCTATTTTACAGGAGGGTGGGTAAGAATAATTACCATAGTTCTACATATTGCATAATTTTTTCTTGAATACATGTAGAGCATGTCATAATATTACCTTGTACAAGTCCTCTTATTTTTCCATGAGCGAGAATAGCTCAGTTAATATAAAGCTAGGTGACTGACTGCAGAACGGAGAAATTGGGTGTCCAGTTTCTGGGAGGGGCCAGAAATTTATCTCCTGTGTCCAAACTTGTTCTGGGATCCACCTTGCCTCCCATTTAGTGGGTACCTTCAGTTCTTTCACCAGGAATAAAATGCTTGGTTTGTGAGGCTGACCACTTATCTCTATCTAGTTCTGAAATTAAGAATGCATGGAACTATACCTCCTTTTCTCCCATGTGCCTTTATAATATGGTGATGACAGAAGCTTGGGAAAACTATATTTTTCGTACACTTATTTTTCTATTCATAAAATTATATTGTAGATAAAGAACATCACATTCAGTTGATTGGCTGGATCACAGGCTCAACCATTGTGTCAGAATGAAACAGCATATCCATGCCATTCACATTATTTTATTGCGTGTGCATGGTGTGTGTATGATATTCAAACATCTGGTTTTGTGTATGCTTTTCAGACTGAGTTTGGGTTGTGGTCTTCTGGGAGTACTCTTGTAGATGGTTACCAATGTTTCAGAGAAACCTGTTGCTTCCATCTTCAGAAGGCCACAACATAAATTCTCACTGCTGTGCATAACTCAGCTTATATGCGTGAAATACTGAATTACATTTCAGCAGTGGGTATGCATACTTTACATGGCTGTATGTGTAGTCCTTGGCTTTATTGTTAGTACAGATCCATAATTGTAACTGCATTACAACTGACAAATCTGTTGCCATCAACCACAGCAAATTTTATTAGTCTGCATATTTTGGTTGTACTGGCTATCCTCAGGCTATAAATACATGTTTTTAAAACTCAAAATAAAATGCAAATATATTTTAAATTTGTGAGATCTCACAAATTGTACAAGTCATAATATTGATGTTTATATAGCAGTTAAAATATATTTTTTTTATATATTTCTCTTTGTTTTCTTTATTGTATGTTGTCCTGTTTTGTGTACAAGTTGTTAAATTCTTTTTTTCCTGTAACTAAAACCAGAAACAAGAAATATAAAAAAAGTTTCTATAATTAACTGCTACATAAACATTAATTATGTGACTTGTTCAATTTTTTAGATATCACATGTTTAAAATATATGTGCACATTACTTTGAGTTTTAAAATAATATATTTAATACCTGAGGATGGTCAGTATGACCGAAACATGTAACATGTACTGATGGGACTAATAACATTTGTTGTGGTTGAGGGCAACGTGTGTGTCAATTTTAATATAATGTACCACAATGGGATGAATTTTACAAAAATTGTAACTGCATTATCTAAAATTAAAATTTGAAAAAAATTTCAGTAATACTGCTGTCTGCTCATTTATTTTGCTGTCATCATAAGGTGTTACACAGACAAAACATTTACCAGTAATTTACAGAACTGCGGCGGTATTGTTTTTTATTACATGTTAAATTACTTGCCGTGTGTTTTGAATGGAAGTGTTACATAATTTAATGCTCTGATCAGTAAATCACAAACGGATCCTTGCCACATCTGTTTCAGACAGAGATGCACACAGATGGAGTGGGGGGTTGCCAGACTGCAACCTCTTCCCCCCCCCACCCAATGGAAATTAAAAAAAAAAAATCTAGTCAGTGATATCAGTGTTTTAATTGATTTACTCCTCAGCCAAAATCAGCCACTGACATTGACTAATGATTGGTATATTATAATTTTGTAAAATGAAATAAAATAATGTGAGATGAAATTACAATAACCTGAAAGAATAGGCCTCGTGATATAAATTATGTGAGTGAATAATGGAACATGTAGTTATATTTGTCTGTATATGAATGCAGTTGCAAACAGTTTTGTGTTATACTTATGACATGATTTTTATAACAGAACTTTTAAAATCAAATTATACATTGCCTTACAGTCAGTTCCCCAGTGAAAATTTGGGGCTCACACATGGTTTCAGAGGATGAATATGATTAAGTGAATGGTATTCTCAGAGATCAGTAATAAATTACGGAAGTGCAAGTGTTGTTCTAGTATATGATGTCCTACTTTCAGAGACTGGTATTGATTTGTATTTAATGTGAATATCTTTATGGAAGTGAACTCTGCTAAGAAACTTTCTGATTTCTTGAAATCTGGGGAGTTGTATGACTGCAGGTTTCTGTTTGAAATACATGTTTGGTGCACTGAGGAAAGTCAGAGAATAATTCACTCAGGAAAGCTTGTCTTTAGGCCAGCATTTGAGCTCAGTATCTCCGAATACAAAGGAGGAATGGTAACTCTTTGAACACAGCATTTGGTTGCTTGCTGTTAAGGTGTATTACAGTTTTGATGTATAATTAGTGTCTGCATATGAGTGATATATAGTACTGGGAATGAATTTTCCTTCAGCAGACTTTTTGCTCCATCTGATTTTGGGGAGTTGGATAACTATAGGCTGTCCATAAAGTACATGTGCATTAAGATTCGGTAAAGCCACAAAAAGTTTAGTCAATGTAGTTGTGGTGCACAGCTTATGCCTACAGATATGATCTTGAACCATCTTGACCTTTGCCTGTCTACCTGTAGTGATGGCACGAATCCACATTTTTATGGATGTACTTAGAGGGTAGGAATTCATTTTGCTAAAAAATTAGCTGGCTGGTTTGCATGGATTGCTGGCACATGCGAGGTCTTTGTTTCAAGTGAGCAATAATAATAATTACTCCTGGTCTTGTGGGTTAGCTCAGTTAAAATCAGAGCAATTTCTTAAATTATGGGATTTCTGCATTATTACAGTTGTGATTGTGGACCTGTATTTTAATCTTAAAAACTGGATTCTAGTTAACTTTGTGAGATATTTGGATATATGCCAGGTCCATGCCAGTTGTGTAGTTGAACTCTGTGGGGCAGTGACGATGGTATATGACCTACTGAAGTCGATAATCAGTGGACGAAGTCCAAAGGAAGAAGAATAAGAAGAAAACATCAGTAACTCATGTAGCATTGTCAGGGCCCTGTACAGATGAATCTGTTAGATATTGTAGAAACTATTGCAAACATTTGTCATTAATTTAAGCTGTTTCAGTTTAGATTGTTGTTCCCTTACTTGTAATGTTGTGTACATTTTTAAAATTAGGTACAGTGGATTTATGCATGGAGAAGTAGCATGATTTTCAGACATTTAGTTGCATGGCACCAGATGTCAAGTTCATTTGCCATACTTAAAAAAGAGTAGACGTAGCAGTATATAATACTATTAAATGGAATAGGAAGTACAGTGATGCATACCAAGTATAAGGTATTTGACGTATGTTTCAGAAATGGATGATATCATGTAAATTGCTTGGATGCAATTTGCAAGTTATATTTTTACATATTTACCTTGATAAACAATAAATTAAACTTTGGTAAGTGGTTCATTTCAAACAGGAAGTTAAACTGGTACATTGGTGGTGCTGTTTAACCTTTGTGTGTTTCATCACCACTCATTAATATGAGGGGGTGCTGATAAGTCCTTGGCCTGACCTACTTCCCGATGTTGTAGGACGGAATCGATAGTGTCATTAGAAAGAGGGGTCTGTTCATGTGCCGAATTGCAAGTCTTTTCTTGTTACAAAGGCTGAAAGGAAGCATGTCAGGCAATGTGCGCGATTTCACCAACATGGAGATGCGAGTTGTCATCAAGTTTTTTTCTCGCAAGGCAAGGCACTGAAGGAAATTCACACCATTCTGAAAGAAACATGCGGGGAACATGCACCATCGTATGCCACCATCGAAAACTGGGTGGACCACTTCAAACGTGATTTTTCCACCTGTGATACACCTCTTCCTGGATGACCCAAAACAGTGACCACCCCGGAGATTATCGATAAAATTCACAAGCTAATCTTGGAAGACCACTAGATTTCAGCTAAATCAATAGCTGAGCAACTGGGCATCTCACGTGAGTGGGTTGAGTCCATCATTCATGAAGGTTTGGACATGCGAAAGCTCTCCACAAAGTGGTTCTTGAAATGCCTGAAAGCGGATCCAAAACGTCAATGGTACCAGTCATCTGAGCAACTTTTGGAATTTTTTTGGCACGATCCAAATGATTTCCTGTCGCGATTGGTGACCATGGACAAAACCTGGTTGTATCACTTTGACCTGGAGACAAAGCAACAATCAATGGAGTGGCAGCATAGTGGTTCACCCCACCCCAAAAAATTCTGAGTGCAAAAATCCACTGGAAAATTTCTCTCCTCAATTTTTTGGGATCAAGACGGCATCCTCTTTAATTGTCTTCCAAAGGGCCAAACTATCAATGCGGAGTATTACTTATCTCTGCTGGTGCAATTGATGGACACTTTGAAGGAAAAACACCGCAGGAAGGTCACCAAGAGGGTCTTGTTCTTGCGTGACATTGCCCTGGCTCACCGGGCACTTGCAATCCGGAAGAAACTGGCCTACCTTGGCTTCCATTGTCTTGATCACCCACCCTTTTCTCCAGATCTGGCCCCATCGGACTACCACCTGTTCCCTGGACTGAAAAAACAATTGAAAGGTCACATTTTTTGTCTGACGTGGAGGTCATTGCTGCCATGTAGACCTGGATGGATGGACAACATTCTGAATTTTTTTTGAGTGGCTTGCAAAAGTTACAGCAATGGGCTAAGAAGTGTATTGAGCTTTGTGGGGAGTATGTTGAATAAATCCCGAGTTTGGTCACTGTAGCTTGTTTCCTTCCTGGTCAGACAAAGTACTTATCAGCACACCCTCATACATTCTTACTAAGCACTGAATTGTTTTGTTAGAGTGTACAAGTAACTTCCTTCTGCCTTAGTTAAGATTTTTTACTCTTATATGGGTACAAGTAATGTCCTTATTGAAATACAGATTACTAATTTACACTCTTTTACAAATTGAGATATGTTTCAGAGATATTATTTTCTTTATATGTGTTTCTTTTAGTATTTTTTTCAAAGTAAAAGTTTCCAGAAACAGGAATTATAACATTTCTTTTTGCATCAGGTGTGTCACTTGATATATGCGCATGTTGAAGCAGAACAGAATGCGCTGTTGGCAGCCGGGATAGCGTAGTTGGTAGAGTGACTCACTATGAGCTGGACAGTCTGGGATTCACCCCAGTGGCAGCAAGGAATTTTCTCCACACCCATTCAAACTGGCCCTGGGGCCCACCCATCCTCCTGTACAATGAGTACTGGGTATCTTTCCCAAGGGGGTAAAGCAGCCAGGGCATGGCATTAGCCACCTACCTTCATCTAGCACCAAGGTTAAAAATAAGATTAGAGCTATACTTCTACTCCCTTTGTGGGTCTTCAGTGCCTGTTACAGTGTGAACTTTACCTTTATTACCCATATATTAACTTCATACAGGCATCATTCACCAAAATGTTGTAGGGACGAACCAAGGGTTCAGTGTATTCCATAGATTACAGCACTGAATAATGATGAGACTTCTGAAATTATGTAACTGAAAATCAGTTAACAGTTTTGTTGCTCTTGTTTAAATGCTGTGGTATCATAAATTCAGTGGAAAACAGAAAAAAATGGTTTTTGAATTGAAAGAGGAAAATCAGTTTTCTTTCTGTTATTGTTTTATCTCAGAAATATAACTTTTTCAGTTGTCTGTGTCTGCTAGTCACACTGATTACAGACTTCATATGAAAGTGATGGGATTGCGGTGTAACACAGTTTCAGAAGCCTCCAACTGAACTTGTTAGCTAGATCCATGACAGAGATGGGGCACAAGATTCACATTTTGTTGAATCTGTCAGATTTATTTATTCAGCCATTCTCTATCAAGTAGTGTGGTTAATATATGTTGAAATTAATGTGTGTAACGTCTTGTCTTTTTTACTGTCTATAAGGTAGCAGGAGCTTAGGGAAAGTCAGCATAAAAGACTGAAATAATGTGTTAGTTTGAGCTCAACTTTGAACCCGATACAGCAGAGAGTGATGTAAAGTTTAAATCTGCACTGGACCAAAAATGGTTAAATGTGATGGTATAGCAGTTTGCGCAGTGTGAAGATGTGGTTCAATTGGCATGGGATATAATTCAGAAATAGTTGTGGGGTCACTGTGTTAATGTAAGCAGCCATTCACTGTTCCTGAGCCCCATTTCAGGACAGTTAGTCTAACCAATCACAGACAATCCTGCCTCCCAAATTCTCCATTAGACAGGCCACAGGACACGTGTTGGAGAGGCTGGCCAATACGATTTGTCCTTGAGCATATTACATGGAATTCTTGTATATTGTTTGTTTTGTACTTAACAAGTTCTGTAACACCTTGTTAGGCTTCTCCTGATGTGGAGGCAACCAACCAGTCATCTAGAGCAGAGCCTGTTGATGATGGCCAGTCCCATCTTACACCTCAGCTTGTGGACACATCACTAGTAGTTGGCCGAATTGTTCAGGTAAAAGACGAGAGTGTGTTGGAACTCATCACTAAGCAAGAGAAATGAATAACACTGAAAGTAAGATTATTATGTGTCATATTAGGTGGCCTTGTCATCATAGCACATAATACAGTAAGTAGATTGAGACACTCAGTGACACATGTTACTCCAGTTTGGAGGTTGGGGCCAGCACATTACAAAATGTTACAGAGGCCTTGAACTTGGATGGAGTCATCAGAATGGCCTAGTGTACATAGTTGTATGTGGGATATTGGTATTAAAATGTATCTTGGGGTGTGAATATTTGAACTGCAGTTATCTGACGAAGGACAAGGACTGTTCAGTGGTGAACCACCCCTTATGAAGATGGATGAGTTGCTTGAGTACTTAAACAGCTATCAGAAGATACTGGGATACCTTATGTGTCTATTTACTTACAGATCTGAAGAAGTGGAATTTGCATAAAGAAACTTGGTGACACCACTACATATGCTTTAATTAATAGTAAATTAAATTGGTAATGAATCATGTAAAATAGTATGATGAAGTTTGGTAGTTACAGTAGTTTGATAGGGATATTGCTAATTGCAGTGTAGATATTTTAATTTTGTAGAATTGGATGACAAACCTGTGTGCTCTTTCCATGTTCTCATCCTGACATGTGTTATAGTAGTTACTGATGTTTAATTTATACAATTTGTAAATTTTGGTTTGAATATATTTTAAATACATGTGTAATTACTCAATTATTATACCAACTAATGCACTTATATAAAACTTACATATTAAAACAATAAAACTGCTCCGACTTGCTTCGGTCCTAAGACCATCATCAGGGAGCTGTATTTCTTTGCCTTGCTAAAGTCACATTAAAAGCCACATTAGAACCAGTCATAAATTAACTTCGTTGTACTAGTATGGTATTGTGGCAGCATG
>Ga0136643_10016642_pt1 | contig 11059 bp, 8 predicted proteins | sample TergutLab28metaG_FD_96883 | JGI IMG/M metagenome (GOLD analysis project Ga0136643, IMG submission 96883) | Labiotermes labralis P1 segment gut microbial communities from Petit-Saut dam, French Guiana - Lab288 P1 (version 3) (version 3) | ecosystem: Host-associated > Arthropoda: Insects >... | reverse complement strand
GGACAGGTGGCGGACGCTTGTGAGTGCGGTAATGAACCTTCGGGTTCCGTGAAATGCGGGGAATTTCTTGACAAGCTGCAAACCAGTTAGCTTCTCAAGAAGGACTCTGCACCATGGAGTAAGGAAGTGTGAGTAAGTAAGTATCGAAGTATACAGAATATATGCTCTTTTGCCTTTTATGTTCAGGAATAAGACGTTCGTAAAACTTTACTATCAGCAAATTAAAAATTTCAATAAGTAGGTCCTTTTCCCATCACACAATCTCAAAATTTTAAACCTTTAATAATCGTTACAAAAATGTATTAATAAGAAAAATAAAATGCCGTGGGCATAAATCGTATATATCTTTAATGCATCAACGTGTTTCGTCCTGAAGTGGTCGTCTTCAGGCCAGTTCTGCAAAATACATACAAGAAAACACAAGTATATACAATTATAATTATGTGTAGAGTTGAGATCTCGGTTTTACAGATTTGTTACAATACTTGTTACTGCACGAGTCAAAATTGTGTAAAATACGTGAAAGTAAAGGTTAGGAAAAGTTAATTGATTGTTTTAAATTGGTACCGAATTGTGGCGTTGTATCTTGATGTAGTAAACGAAAGAATGGCGTAGGATTCATGGATTGATGTTTTGCAGGTTTTGTCTTGTGTTGGATTTAGTTGCCCGAGTTTGTTTTTCGTCCTTCGAATATTATTATATATTGTAGCGAAAGTTTGTAATACCGAGTCCTGTAATACTGTATTGAGTTTAACACACACTTTCCTGTACGAGTGTATATCTGTCGTTTCTTCCATTCGTTAACATGGGAGAATTCGAAACATATGGACTTTACGAGACCTGATGCCCTTAGAGAGGTGCCGTAGCAAATTCTTGGATACGCCAGTGACTCATTATTAATCGATCTAGCGTAATATCCCTGGGGACTTGAAGCTTATAGTAGACTTTATATATACAGTACTGCACGAAATATTCTTTATATTTATTTTCTAAGCATAGCAGTGAAACTGGTTCGTAGTTGTGTTTCCGGTTCATATCAGTGTCCTTGACTGCAGCTGATCGCTGTGCTTTGGTACACCTGCTTCTTGCTGCATGATCACGCCGATCAATCCTTGTGTGAAATCCACATATCCTGTCTAAGAAGGGGCTGTATGTGATATAAGAAGAGTGCATTCAGAGTCCTGAGACTGAGATAAAGTTCTGTAAACAGCTGATTTGTAACTGCTGTTCTCTTTATTAATAAGCAGTAGTGAAAGACTACGTGTACAGGATTCGACTATAGACTGTCATGATTTTAAGCTCGCCATTCTGACGAACTGGGGACCGCGGTAGCACAGTGGTTAAGGTGCTGTGCTTCAAATCGGAAGGTCGCTGGTTCGATCCCAGCTGGTGTCATTGGAATTTTTCATTGAAATAAAGTCCTTCCGATCGTACTATGACCCTGGGGCCGAGTCAGCCTCTAACAGAAATGAGTACCAGGAGCATTTCCTGGGGGTAAAGGCGGCCGGTGCGTAAGGCTGACAAACATACCACCGTCCTTTGCCGTTGTCATGCAATCTGGGAACCTTAACTTCCTGGAATCCTCTGGGCTACTCCAGGCCTGTAACGGGACTCCTTTACCTTTAAGTTCTGACGAACTGGTGTGAATATAAGAAACACTAACAAATAAGAAATATCAGCTGTAAAATGACATTTATGTTTTGCCGTTTATTTCTTAAAATTTACTTCCCCTAACTGGTGTCACTGGCCTGCAAAACATTCCATTAACCATGGTCGTGAGTTGACCATAACTGCACAAAGGCACACAACTTGCCTCCGACGTCGCAGTACGTTAGTTACAGTAGAGTTTTGAGTATCATAAGGTTAGGGACGAAAGGGCACGTCTTGGTCGAATGTCGAGCCACAGACAAAGGTTTGATCGATATTATGGTTAATTTCCGATCGTAATTACAGGAATGTACTGCATGTCAGGAAGTCTTCTTACGAGATGTATTTTTTTAAAAAGAAAAAACGCGTACTGATTGGAATTTTGCTAGTGATATTTCTTTATTTTTTCTTACGCCTGTTCACCAAAACAGCTACTTCAATGTGGTCACATTCTGTTGCCACACTGTGTAAGTCAGCCGCTTCCAAACACTTTCTTCGGGAACTATCCTTACAAGACTCTTCCATCTTACTACCCACATCGTTGAAATATAATAGTTCTAGATTTGTGTCATTTCGGGTACATCTGCAAATACAAACATTCGTACAGTGGGACCCAATAAGATGCACTATTTCTCAACTTCATTTTGATATACATGTTTCGGACAGACTTACTGTCCATCATCAGGAGTCTTGATACTGCTAGCACACAGTCAACATAACTTGTATGACAAATACCTATTGCTGTGAATGCAGTATCAAAACCCGTGATGATGAACAGTAAGTCTGTCCGAAACATGTAGAGTTGTATATCGAAATAAAGTTGAGAAACAGCGCATCTTGTTGGATTCTATTACACGATGCACGGCCCTCAGAATGTCAAATACAAACATATTTGATATGCCCATCCATTCAAGTCAGCGTAGCCGCTGAAATTTTACGTTGCTTTTGATGAACTTTAATGACTAGACTTCCGCAGGCTGAGTCATCCAACAGTGAAGGCGAAACAGTTTTGAGGCGCGAGCCAAAGGAAACTGCTGGCATAACTACCTATTACGTTATTGAGTACAAAGAATCTGTATGGGGCAGAAACCTTCTTTGAGACAGCAAGTGTTACTTTGCTGGTCAGTAAGTTCCTTGACTTTCAAGGTGTCCGAAACGTCAAGACCGTAAACTTACGGAAGCCCCACTAGTCCTTAACCTGAGCCAGTTTAATTCAGTCCGGAAAACAGACTCTCGAATCGCTGTTAAAATTATACTACCCTTTCTCCCTAGGTCTTCTTATTGACCTTCTTCTTTCAGTGAATATTTCATCAGTGTCTCAGCCACTGTTCTATTCTGAAGTTGTGAGTTCTCCTTGCATTCAGTTACGCGAAGTTTGTAACACTGTGCACTGCTCCAGTTTTCTTGTCTTGTTAAGTCTGTAAAACAAATCTTGTTGAAGGGTACAATTTGTGATAACTTAGCAATGGGTTTGTACGGAAGAATTAACTAACTTTGTGAAGTAGAGTTCTTTTAATAATATTAAACTTCCTCAGCTGTTCATGAAATATCCTGAATTTAATGGAACTCGATGGTCCAATACAGTATTCAAAATAGCCTACCAATTTCCTCTTTCTTAAGCCAGATCCATTGCGTTACCTCCAGTACATTAGGTCTTCCAAACTGTTTTTGTCTCCCAGGTTTTCCCACAAAAACCCTACATGCAATTCTCTTCCCCCTGAGCTTCTTTCTAGAGACAGTTGATAATACATATATCGTGATTCTCATGGAGGTGAGAGTGAAGGAATGTATAACTGCTACCTTCAGCAGATTAGGAGCCTGAATTTTATGCTTTTTTAACCCTTAACCAGCTAATGTGGAGAATATGGTGATCTAATAATGCCAGCAGACGGCAGATGGGATTTAACTCGGCGTTTAAGCTCGTCTGTCCTGTTATGTAATAATAATAATAATAATAATAATAATAATAATAATAATAATATGTTTATTAACTTTAATTCGGTTGTCACCCGGTGGCAGAGGTTATTTTACATTTATACAAAATATGAAATTGGTTACTACTAAATTTAAGACGGGAGGGCTAAATGAGAAGCATGTAGTGGCAACTTGGAATCTTGGGAACCATCTCAGCATTTGCTTATAGACACAGGGAAACCAACGAAAACCTGTGTCGAGATGGCCGGTCGCAGGGACTTCCGAATACTGACTTTTATCCAGCAGTCCGGCATCTAATGTGAAAAACAGCAATACACACACAGTACAACAAATACACATAAGATGACAACAATACACACAAGACAACTACAACAATACACACAAGACAACTAACAACAATATGCTCCGTTCCCTGAGGATTTTGCATGGACTTCGCAGCCTACATGTGACTGATCAATTGAACTGACTTTAAGTTTAGATGCTGAAAAATATTTTCTCCTTTTCAGTCATTTCATTGTTATAGACGTATAGAACTACAGTGTCGTTACAAGAGTGATTAATAATGCAGTGTCATTCGCAATTGTGGCCTTGTTGGAATCTTTCCATTACGTGTAACCGTTTTACTCACCAACTTCTTTCATAATGTACGAACGTCGAAATAGATTCTATCATCTCTGTAGTTTATGATGCTGTAGCTATGAGCACACTGCCGGCGTTCTCATTTTTCCTTCACTGATGATGAAAAATCGAACACTTGGCCGGAGAGGATCTGTGATTTTGAGACCACCTATTACAAAGAGAATTCATTTTATATTTCGGCGATGAATGCATTCCGTGACTTGTATTTTTCTTGTGATTCTTTCTTTTCTCTTTTACCCGGAGCGGCGCCTAAAGAATGGTGGCGATCCCTCTCTGCATATAAAGCTGCTTGTGGAGCTAGCTTTGCATATGTGTCGCAGCGTCGCGTCGTGGCGTTGTGCGTACTAAAGCTCCGCAACACAAGCTGGATAAAATCCCCTCAACCCGTCCACACCAACGTTAGCATTCCAAAAATTTATTTCTCTTTGCTTTAAGTGATTCCAGGAGTTCGGTCTGCGCCGCTGTGTTCACTTCCCTTCTTCTACATCCCTCTACTGCTGCCTCTGTCTCTTCCTTCCTCACCAAGACGGCAGTTCTTTCTTCCTCATTGGAATGAAATAAAATAAAAAGGAAAAGAACGAACGTATATCCCGTCATTGTGTTCTCATTACTTACTCTTCCATTATTTAGAGCATGTATTAGTGTGATTAATACTGGAGATTTTTTATCTGAAGAAAACATTTTGGTATTTAAGTAACGCGTAAGTAAGCTCATTGGTCTCAATTTATGTCTTTGTAGCAATGAAACTGTGAATTATAAGGTGAATATTTTATTATAGAGTAGAACTATGTAAAGATATGCGCCATTTCTTCCATTGTGTCGTCTCTTGTTCATGCATCCTTGATACACGTCACAATGACTCGAGGTTCTAAGGTTGTATTCGTCAATACAAGTGGATATTTGTGCTTAATGCCTATTAAAATTTAATATTCGCGTATGTAAATTAACGACGCTGTTGTACATTTTGAAATTTTTTTATTATTAGCATTATTATTAGGCTAGCGATGCATTTAAATGATTATAGAACGTTTTTATGAAAGAAAAGCAAAAGTAGTAAAGTCTGAATGTTTGTGATATTAATTAAATGAAGGAGAGTATAATTGATAACAATATGAGAGAAGAACGACTCAATAATTTTAACCTTAATCTCATGAGAGAAAACAGATTTTAAATGCCCAAATAACATTATTCTCAATTTTATTCTATGTGCGTAAATAAATAAATAAATAAATTTAGCATGTTAGCCAGTTAGTGTTACGTGAAGTGAATGGACATAAAAACCAGAAGGAAGTGAGCCTTCTGGGTACACGAAATTACTATATATATTTATTTTTATGACGGATGGCACAAAAGTTATCCGGGACCATAGACTTCCTTGTACCCTGACATTCTGTGTAAGCCTTTCTGGTACGCTTGCATGAACTGGCTTATAAAGCTGCTTTTTATCCTATAATTGATCATAGAGTTACGGTATCGTGTCTTCGATTATGTATGTGCGATGACCAGTGGTGTTTACTAGGAATGTACTATTAGAAGAATAAACTTGGACATGAGCAATAACAATCAGACTTTTTATACATCGATACCAACATAATAAGAGTAAACGTGACATAGACAATGCCTCTGGATTCCTACCACAATCTGCAACATAAACAGAACTAATACTACCACATTAATCCTTCTGTATCCAAATAATTCATACTAAATACATCGGCATATCATCGTAACGCTGCATAAACTAAGTGGAAATTGTCGGAAGAGAGATGGAAATGAAAACACGCAAAATTCTTCAGGAAGAGAATAATGAACCTGAATCACTGTACGTTTTAACCTTTGGAGTTTTTATTAAGATTTTATCATTCCATTGTACAGTACAACTGTTTTAAATGATACAGTTATTAACACGTGTCTGATACGAAAGACAGAGATTTCAGTAGAACCATAAAATTAATTTGCAGTAGTAATTTTATTTTGTCACATACTGGCCTGAAAGTAAGCAACTCTCGGTCGAAATATGTAGCCCTGCAATTGATAGTCATGAAAACCAATAAACAGTTGTGTTGATGATGATTATTTACTGGAATATAGTGTTGTAAACCCAAAAGGGATGTCTGTTGTAAAAATACTGCATATTATCATCGGTGTAATTGAAAGCCTCTTGGATGGTACACTTAGGTCCTCCCATCGTTGTTGCCTTCTGGAATACATGAAATCGTTAACCCCCCCCCAAGCAGAAGAAACTCATCGGGCAGAAATCGGGCAACCGCAGTGACATTTCAGTGGGTATTTACTCTCTCATTACAGAAATTAGTCACGTAGTGCCCTACAGCAGATGGATAACAGGGCGGAGGACAGTCATATTGAAAAATAAATTAGTCTGAATTCTCAGAATGTGTGGAAAAAATGTACGACATCGCGCTGAAACTTTAGTATGTAAAACTTGAGGGTTGTTTGACCGTGCATCTTCCTCATGAAATAAAGTGAAATGTCAACTTGATACAACAAGGTAATTTTATTGATGTATTCTTAGCTCGACATGTTTCGGGTACATACGCCCATCATCAGGAGCATTGGATGTTGAGTTGCAGCATATGGTTTTCTGCATCGAGTTTTTGGATGGGTGGTGGTCTTGAGAGCAGCTGCGTAGGTCGTGTGTACTGTGCGGATGGTGCCGTACAGTCGCACGGCATCATCCGCACCGCACACATGACCTACGCAGCGGCTCTCAAGACCACCGCCCGTCCAAAAACTCGGTGCAGAAAACCATATGTTGCAACACATCAGATGCTCCTGATGATGGCCGTATGTACCCGAAACATGTCGAGCTAAGACTGCATTAATAAAATTTACCTTTTTGCATCAAGTTAGAATTTAAAGTTCTTTCATTTAGTATGTAAACATTGGTCGTTATTGTTCCTTGGAAGAAGTAAGGCTCCTAGGGCGCCGAATATCGAAATATCATCTGGAACAGAAATTTGTGAATGCGTAAGTTGTTCGTCAGGTGTGATGTAATGGCTCTCTTTGTACCAATACAAGAAGTTATGTCATTTCACCTTTACCCATGAAAACACAGTGCCATAAAAATTCAAAATGTATTTATTTTTCATTCCATTCACTCTGATAACCATTTTTCATATTTTGTTTCCAACACGTCGTAACTGTAAGTAACGTCCGTGGTTTAAGGCAGTGAAGTGCTCACCAAGCCCCTGTGTTTTGTCTCTATCGCCCTGTATACCCACTTTTGTGATTTCAGAGAGTGTGCGATGATTAACATAATTAGCTTCAAAGAGAAATAGAAGGAGAAGATTTTCGTGATTAAGTTAGGATCCTGATTAGGTTGGTTGGTTTACTTCTAAGGGCATCCCGAGGTCATTCTATCTACTTAGGCTAAACAGGAAATCGAATTACTCCTCCCTTGGTGGCTTGCAGAGTCGATAACATGATGCACGCTGGCTTGGATGGAATCTACTTCCGGCAGGGTCGAGTACGTTGTTTGGTAGGAAACGAATGTTGTTCATTGTAGAAACAACACCCCTCCCTTCCTCCATCCCGAAACTTATTTCCTTGTTTGTGTGTGGGTCAGGACTAAGGAAGGCTCAGCAAATCTCCTACAGTGGAAATACAATTTCACTTTCCTTGAACTGTGTCCGGTCATTCAGAATTTCCACAGCATGGATCAGGAGATTAGTCGCCGTCTCGCTAACGGTGCCGGTTTCGATCCCAGGCCAGTGCGTACGGCATTTGTGATTGAAAAAGTGACATTATGGTAGGTTCTTTCTCGAGTACTCTTTGCCGTTCCTAGTTACTATTTTACAAATATTCTACACTGATAATGTTTTCGTTTACCACCACTGTTTTACGTAAAGACATTGCAAATTACAACGTCGTTAAATAAAACACCTTTCTCTCTCCCTTTCTCATCTGTGGTCAGAGGTTTTGTAAAAACTCTGTACAATGTTTGTTAGTCTCTTGTGGTTACTAACTGAGCCTGCATGTAAAAACGGGGACAAAATATTTGTTTACCGTTTTACCTATAATATCAGAGTCGTGGCTGTTGTTATCGTTACAAATATTCTAGAATAAACAATCCAGTTTTTTCCAGAAACGTACTCTGTACATGTTTGGCCTTCTTGTGAAAGCCGAACTGTTTTCGTTACCATGAAAACGTTAATTTCATAACTTGCTCTTGTAAATTACTAAAGTTAATTAAGCAGACAAACCAACCATTTCGCCATGAAAATGTTTACGTATGCTTGGGCTACTGACTCGCATTAAGGCTTAGAACCTGAAGTGTTGGAAATTTACATTAATACAATCTAAGCACGAATTTCCATTTTAAATAAATATCTCATTATGTCAGTATATATCGACATATACTGTAGGGATTGCAGTATTAACTACAGAGACGGCATATTGCGTAAAACACTGGATAAACCTCGCTGCTGTAGAATAAATTTCAGCGTGGGAAAACTGAGTGTGAGATTGAAAAGTCAAGAGAACATTGAAATTGGTTGTTTCTGTTGTGTTTGTTATCCTTTCAAACTGCTCTTCAGTCTGACCAAGCCTCTGAAGTGACAAAAAACATAACACACATGTGTAGTCACACGATGCTGTGGGATTTGCACGAGTGTAAATTTTGCATCAAAAACATCAGTTTAACTAAACCATAAAGACGCGTGTAATTCTGGAAGAATTTAGGTTGCAGGTCTTTCGTCTTCCAGGGTCCTACCAAAAACATGAAGATTAAATATAAAAAATTATATATTTTGTTTGTTGTCTACAAGTGTAAAATGCATACTCCAACAGTAAAGGTGGAGCATAGTTTGAGGTTGTTAGAGAACAAGTTTCTAAGGAGAATAAGTGGACTGAAGAGGTAGAAATTAAAGGAGGCTTAAGAAAACTGCACAATGATAATCTTCGTAATGTGTACTGTACAAGAAGTCCGTAATTCACAAATGAAGGCAACGCAATATTACCAACGTGCCGAATTCATTTGAGTTTTCAACAGTAGATGGCAGCATATTGCAGGACGGTTTCGCACCGCAAGTTGATTGCGCATGTCTGAGTGACATATGCCTCTTGAGTGGCTAAATATGGCGACCGTGTTACAGGAATGTATTATACAGGGTGGATTGTTCTTTACGTGTCAATGGACGTTCCGCCTAGGATAGTCATACAATTAAGATAATCAATTAAAAAGACGAGGCAGATGACACATATTACGGATCTGAAACATATTAAATTCTTATACAATTTTAGACGGAAGTCCTGTAAGAATGTCAACCGGGAGGCTGCTTGAAGAGCAGTATTATAATTGAATTAATGAAGTATGGGCACTGTAGTAACGTATCTGTTGGATGAATACTGTGGCATTCTGCTGTGTAATTAAGCTATCTGATTAAACTATGTACGCAGTCAAACATTCTGTTTATTAACAAAATCTATACACTGGGCGACATCGCTCCACGTTCAGGATGGTGGCTTTGATCTGAAACATTTGGCGCAGTTTATAAGCTTTATTAAAAATCTATGTTCTGTGGATCTACGCGGATAAAAGGATGTACGCATTTGGACTAGGGACAACGTAATGTGAACATTGTGTCGTGGTTTCGGATTTCTTAAAACGTAGGGGGTTTCTTGCCCAACAGACAGATCATGCATGTCAAGGGAAGGACGGTACAGTTATGCGCCGCATAAAGACGTTTCGGTCACCGACGGCCCGCATATACAACGGTGGTCCCTTAAGATTATAATATATATAATAATACATAATATGCAATATAATAATATAATATTATAGTACTTTCCATTGTGTTTAAATTGCCTACAATATTCAGTACAGTAACATGCTTTACAGGTTTGTAGCCTAGGAGTAATAGGCTATATCATATAGCCTAGGTGTTTAGTAGGCTATACTATCTAGGTTTGTGTAAGTACACGTTCGCACATCGACGAAATCGCCTAACGACGCATTTCTCAGAATGTATCCCCATCGTTAAGAGACGCGTATCTGTATTATGATCTGGGATAAAGAGTAAAATGTAAATTTCCCCCTAGAACAGGCTACGAAGGCCCTGAGAGGGAGTGGAGGTATACCCGTACTCTTTCTTTAACCTCGGCGCATATACTCTGGAATTAGTAAGTTAATTAGGTGGAACGTAGTTTAATTGTCCCTTAATTTGAGATAGGAATGTTCGTAATTTACTACGTTCTGAGAAATTAAGGCGGTTCTCACATTGGAACTTGTTCGCCAACAGCCAGTTTTGTGCAACGTAAAACTATAGATAAGCTACATGAAACTCGAGACTGATTTCCGATATGAAAAAAACAAAACTCGTATAGTGATAAAGTTCATATACCAACAAATGCATTCTTTATTAAACTTGTCAGAGTTTTAAAATTTACATTAAAATCACTTTGACTTGCTCCTACATGTTTCGGTCTACGACCATCGTCAGGGAGCCTTCACTAGAGCCTAGCTAAGGTTACATTTAGGTTAAGATTCGGTAAAAACTACGTCGTTATATGTTATGCGGTGATGTGGCAGCGTGTCATAGGTGTGGTGTGTGTAGTGTTTGGTGTGTTGAGTGCGATTGTATGCTGTGTGTACTGTGTGCTGTGTTGAGTGCGACTGTATGGTGTGTGTACTGTTCGGTGTGTTGAGTGCGACTCACAATCAACACAGCACACAGTACACACACCATACAGTCGCACTCAACACAGCACACAGTACACACACCATACAGTCGCACTCAACACAGCACAAAGTACACACACCATACAGTCGCACACAACACAGCACACAGTACACACACCATACAGTCGCACTCAACACAGC
>Ga0136643_10016641_pt1 | contig 11059 bp, 5 predicted proteins | sample TergutLab28metaG_FD_96883 | JGI IMG/M metagenome (GOLD analysis project Ga0136643, IMG submission 96883) | Labiotermes labralis P1 segment gut microbial communities from Petit-Saut dam, French Guiana - Lab288 P1 (version 3) (version 3) | ecosystem: Host-associated > Arthropoda: Insects >... | reverse complement strand
AGGCAGCTCTACATGTTTCGGGTGTTGACACCCATCATCAGGAGCTCGTACAGCTGTAATTACAGCTTCTGGTATTGATTAACCGGATCTACTACCATCCGCTCTCGTTGTTGAGTTGGAACTAGTAGTTCAAACTTGTTGAGTTGGAACTACTAGTTCCAACTCAACAATGACAGCGGATGGTTATTGAGTTGGAACTAGTAGTTCCAACTTATTGAGTTGGAACTCAACAAGTTGGAACTACTAGTTCCAACTCAACAACAAGAGCTGATGGTAGTAGATCTGGTTAATAAATACCAGAAGCTGTAATTACAGTTGTACGAGCTCATGATGATGGGTGTCAACACCCGAAACACGTAGAGCTGCCTACAGAAATGTAATAAACTGAATAAGTCACATCTTGTTGGACATTCATTCAATTCAAAGCTTTTGGTTTATTACACTATGTTTATTGGTAAATAGTTACCAGCCATTTCAAAGACTGCAGTATCTTTAAAACATCTGGAACTATTTACCGATCATCATGGTGAAACATCCCAGAAGACCTGGATCTCCAATGCTTATCCTGTGTTTCACACAAAAATTATCCTGCAACTCTTGCCTCCAGGATCTGTTTTTGGATTAGCAGTACAAATAACAGAACACAAAAAAGAAAAATGCACCACTACAGAAAAACTTAAACACACTTATGTAAAACAAAACACATTATATTCCTTTACAGACAAACGCACATCCTAACTGAAGCACCTCAAGAACCACAGTGGCCTATAAGTATATGAACAGAGCAGTATGCATTCTGTCCCAGTGCAAAGCTCACAGATTGATAGATTAACAGATTTTCCTGCCAGCAGTACATAAATATTTAACCTACGTGTTATACGTAAAGGACAACCAAACTTCACTGATGGCATATGGCCACATCTGCAATTGATATTACTGCCACACATTTCAAATTGTGTCTCGTTTGCACAAAGCACTTGATTACAACTTTAACATCACAGAATAATATAAATATGTATATATACGTGATATTCCCATAATGAACAATAATTATTTATTCATCTTTACAAAAATAAAAACACCTTAATGGTAAGTTACATACACATATTTAAGCTTCCGTCACCTTAAACCACAAATTCTAGCACCCCCAGAGCTCAGTCCAAACAAGCATTAAAAATCCCGCATTTTTACATTTTATTTGAGTTCTACTGCAATATAAATTTTGTGTTCCTAACTATACTTGAAAGGTGAACAATTTTACACACTGTTGATACCATGGTTTCTATTTCCAATAGAATGACAGCTGCAGATTATACCATAACACACACCTGTTTGTTATGTTTACAACGGTCAGAATATTATTTTACTTAATCATATGAATTCACAACAGGCTGTATAAACTAAAGTTTACAATCACACAAAGACTATGAAGCCTGTATGTTTTGAGGATTTCAAGGCAGAGATTGAAGTGTTCCAGGTTGTGACACCATGTAGCATTGCAGGTTGAAGGAACAGGGCCAAAGCTGACACTGAAATGACTAGTCTCTATCCCCACTCTCCTTCTCCACATTCTGATTGGCCACATTCCTTGCTACTTGCACCGTGACTCACCCATATCCTTCCCACAATCACTACACCTTTAACTTGAAATCTAGTTCAACATCCCTTAAGATAGAGACAGGACATTCATCACAAAGGGTGGTGTCAGCCTACCAAACTAAATGGTGTAAAAACCTAAAAGACTACAATGTGAATTGCAACATGTGCTTGTAAGCTACAATAATGCATCCCCACAATAAAATTTACCTGTGAAATATGCAGAATAACAACGGAAATCAGTGGATGTCCCCTGGTAATAATTCCATTACCATGATATTGCCATGTGTTACAAGCTTTCCACCACCCAAAATTCTCAATATTATGTGTACAATCTTCCATTCCTTTTGGCCAGAATTTTTAAACCATATGGCATTTCAGCTATCATACTTAAACCCAGATAGTGGACAGATGCTTATATATGGCTTATAACTGCTGCCAACCTAGAATCTCAAAGCTCACAGCCAGTAAATATCAAGAATAGTGGCAATTAAAGTATCCATAATCAGTGACATTTCTTTTGTCAGAAATATCTCTTACAAAATAATGCTGATGAGACTGATAATGCATTCATGACGTGTATGAAACACAGATGGGTAAACAATTTTAACAATGCATAATCTGTTTCTGACCATGAACAGTAATTTTAAATCGATTCATTTCTTGATTGTAAAAAGTATCTGATTAAATGTCTCAAAACTGTAACACATTTTTAAAATAAAAGATTTATATCTTAACATGCAGGTTTATTGGACCCTCAGCCTCTAGTCATCACCACAATTGGTATGCAGGAATGTAAACTGTTTGAGTTTGGGATTATATGACATCTTTAACAACAAAAAAGAGTAACAAGAGACAGCACTGTCAGTACCACAACATACTAAGAGATCACTGTGTTTCAGTAAAGGTGTCAAATTTCTGTTTAGTCTTTTAAATCCTTGAGATCCATGCTCATTATAAAGGCAATTTGAAAAAATGACTGCTGCTACAAGCAGTGGTGAAGAGAGTGATAGACGTACTGGCACCATAGTTTTCTGGAGTTCTCTTCATAAGCCTTCCATCTGAATCAATCAAAACTGAGCTGCCCATTAGGAACAGCAACTAGGAATTGTACATAGGCCATCTCAAATAGAATTCAGGTTACAACAATCAGTAGTCACCGCCTTCTTTATCATACATTATTATTTCCACTTCAGTCACTGTAGAAAAATAAATCTCACAATACCCCAAGAAGACGGATTAATTTTTTCCCCCTCAATCATTTCTATCAAGTTGTCTCATTTCTTCATTCATACTTCCATTTCATTGATCTTTGCGGGCTTTCTTCTTGCTTTTCTTCTGTGTTTTTGCTTCTTTCCAAACATCTACAACAAAATATTTTCAAATTCCAGTCTCAACTCAGTAAAACATACAAGAATTGTTTCATAAAGGAAACAATGGTGGTTACAAAGTTTTTACATTTTTGTAATGTGCATTTGTTTTTCTGCCTTTCTGAGGCCAAGGGATAACACGCAATGTACCACAAAAATATTTGAAAGAAAATGCAGTTTAAATATGTCCACTTAAATAAGACAAAGAGTGTGTTATGTAAAAATATTACTAAATTTAAGCAATTACACAACTGAAATTTACTAGTACATAATTTCAATAAATGATATGAGATTACATAAGACTTGAAGCAACTAAAGCAAACTGAAACTGGAGAAAGCAATATGATAAAGAATTAACGCAACTGTTTGGAGATTTAGATATACTTTCATTTGTCAGACTAAGTCAGCTGAATTGGATTGGTCAATTTAAAAGAATGGATAGTAAAAGAAGAGTCAAGTATTTAACAATAATCCTCAGAGAAGCAAATAAAAGGATAACGGCACAGTGCGCCAGATGTGACGTGGGCCTGCGCGTGGTGCCTTGTTTCGCAGAATATCGCACAAAAGTAAATTTGTAATATATCACCCTCTCTGTGAATACTGCGTGTTGTGATAAAACAGTGATCCAAAGTGCCACAGACCTTCTGCAGCAGCCAGAATTATATGAGTAATGAACTATTTACACTACATTTTATATAATACATGCGATTCAGAGGCCTAAATTTATTATAAAAATAGGTAAACTTTTTTCCCAGATTAACCAATCCATAAGCACAGTGCAAAATTCTATTTCATTAAATTTTAAGGAAAAGTCTATGGGATATGTTTTTTTCTAACAGTAAGCATTAAAATTTAAAAGCCCCAGTAAGAAATTTCGGCATGCAGCATTGCTCGGGGGGATTTAATTCTGGTGTCAAAGGGTCAAGGAGGCGAAGGTCCACATTGGACTGCAGGGCCATCTAAGAAGGAGGGAGAAGAGAAGGAGGGGGATGAGGAGGAGGAGGTGGATGAGGAGAAGACAACATCTTGGAGGCCCTACAACTAAGCTGACAAAATCTTATAGGGCAATCAGCTGAGTCAGTTAAGAACAAAATACCAGCATTTCACAGCCCATTCTGCCTTCATCATCACGGAATGTTATAACAATGTGCTGATCACAAATAATCATCAAATTACCGACCATGACTATTAAGAAAAACATAAACCTACTTAATATCCAGGTAATAACTGAAACCTGCACCAAAATACCAAGCATGTATATCAGATGCCTAATTCAATTACTGTACAGATTCCTATACACTTGCTACCTGGAAAAATTGGATAAGTATCTTCAAAGTACACTACAAAATAACATGTTGAATAATTAAACTTCTAAGCCCACAAAGGATGACTACAAGCTACAAATTGTTTGGACACCAGCAAACCCCATATATCTAACATGTGAAATGAAGCACTTGGAATTTAAGTTGAAAGGTTAGTCATGAAAGTGTGAAATTAAACTGTGGCATGTAATGAATTTTTCTCCATCTCATTCTTTGTTAAAATAGTGTTTCAGCTGACATTACTTCCATCATCCTCAGACAAAAATAAATAAATAAATAAATAAATATATATATATATACAAACACAAAAATAAAACCTGCTTGGTTGAACCACCAAACTGAGTTAGTCTTTAACCTCAGATGCAGATTAGTTTTGCCATTCTGTCAGCAGCTGCAGCTACAGCAATCCATGCCAGCCGCAAGTGTTACATTCCTTACAAAACTTAAGCTGATAAGAAGATTCAAGATGCCTCACTTGATGTGCCACCACGTGTGTGCACAAGCATGCACACTGTGGACACACACAAACATGAAGACACTTCATATACAAGCACAGTACTCTTGAAAGTACTTAACCACAGTAGCGTGAGAAAGAGTATGCCCCTCTGAATACCAACATACAAAAGTTAAAGCAATTCCTGTACAGGCCTGATTCCAGAAGGCTGAGGCTCCGAGATTTGAAGACAACTGGCACATTAAGGTGGTAAGGTTGTCAGCCCTTTGTACGGTCCCCTTTACCCCCCCCCCCCAACATAAACAGTCCTGGTACTCATTTTGTTGGAGGCTGAGTCGACCCTAGAGCCACAGTGCAGCCAAAAGGATTAGGTCAAAGAAATATTCCAGTGGCACCATTGGGAAATGAACCCATGACCTTCCAGCTTGTAGCACAGTGCCTCAACCAACTGCACTACCACATGCCCCCCAAAACAACATATAATGCCTAATATATACTAGAACACAAATTACCTCCAAGTTCATCAAAAGCCACAGTGCTGCCTGGTTCAGTCTTAGGTACACTTTCTGCATCATGTTGTACTGAAAATAATTCATTGAACACAAATCAGAGTACTATTACAGAGTTCTTTTAATACCATTTAATTTCCTTTAACTTATGTGTTCTGTGAAATTAAATGCAGTGTCACCACCAACACTACACAGATATGGACATCCTTATGCATGACCCTATTCTCATGGAGAATGTTACCTTTCATATAAAAGACATGGGTCTGGATAGACCAAACAAGTATGCTGAAAAACTACCAAATTCCAAACAAAGAGTTCTCACTGAGGACCTGATGGTTGTTCAGCTGGCTAAGAAATACTCTGCCCTTTATGAAACACAAAAGTTAATTTCCACAATCATGAAAACCACCACTGCTCCCTATCTTCAGTCATGTCCATTTGTTGCACCTAAGTAGTTCCAGAGGATCACTGAGTCTGTAAAAAAATTAGAGGAACAGGACACCTTCGTTTACAACTGGGATTTTGAAATTGAGGGTTTAGGGGGAAGGGGCAAATGCCCATTATGTTCAGTTCAGAACAACATCCACCACATACTTCTAAATAGTTTAAATGAAGAAACATCAATTAAGGAAATTGTTAGGTGCACCAAAATTATAGAATTAAGAAATCTAGAACAAGTTTTCATATAGCATGGGATGTAAGAGGGAGTCTCACATGAAGAGAAGAGGAGAAGAGGTGCTGAAAACATTTCAGACAAAACCTATTATGAAATGTGACAGCAAGAGTAAGACTATTACAATACAAAGACGATGACATGCCTATGCTGGCACAGACAGGAAGTGGCAGTATACATCAAACCTACTCATAACCCAGCACTAGAAGGAGGTGGGCGGTCAGCACCACGCTCCAGTCACTTTACCCCTGGGAAAGACCAGGTTCCCAGTGTACAGGAGGCCACAATGGCCTCAGGGTAGGTCTGATAGAACACAAGTATCATTTAACAATGTTCAATGGGCCGGACACTTCAAAAAACCTCGTGTTTGCAGGTGCAGCACCGTATGTGTTGTATTTTATACACATGCAGTACAATTCAACAAATAAATTATTCATACACATATTCAAATCTCTGAGTCTAAGGCCATGTATGGAATTTTGTAATATGCTAGGCTCTTATGTTGATGAGGATGTCAGTCAAATTGAATGTCCATGCTTTGTCTACTGTCTGTGACTGCTAATTCACTAAGTGGAAAAGAAATGTACTCATGTAATCAGATGATTTCAAGTTACCAGCACACACTCGCAGATATTCCACAATTATTAGTCAGTGTCACTGTGAATGCTACAGCAAATCTGAGTGACAGTAACGTGTAAAGTTAATCTGTATTTCTACACAGTGTCATCACCCAGAAACTGGATTCACATTAGCACTGAACCACCATGACAGCCTGAAACCTTCTACTTTAAAGGTAACTAAAAGTATAGTTTATCCCCTAACAGAGTGTTTCCCAACCAGGGTTCAAAACAGTAATGTTCAGTGATCCATCAGAAATTGTGGAATAAATAAAGAAAAATTTTGATTTTTAAGAGAACTATTTTTAGGAAAGTGAGAATGGAAACTATTTTGAAAATATACAACACTTTAGTTTCACCTAAATGTTTATATGGGTCAGAAAATTGGACTCTAACAGCCTCACAAAGACAAAGAATTGAAGCGACAGGAATGAAATTATTGAGGCCTCTGGCAGGCTACAACCTTTATGACCACAAGACAAACGACTACATACGCTGTGAACTACAGATTACAGGCATACTAGACAAGACAGATGAATACAGATGGAGCTGGTTTCAACACTTGCAAAGAATGTCACAAAACTGAATCCCTTTGAAATCATACTACTACAGACCACAAGGAAAGAGAAAATTGGAAAACCGAAGAAACATTGGAGACAGCAGTTGTAACTTTGGAGACGGGATGGATCAAAGGGTCCAATCCTCGATGTTTATGATGAAATTTTGATATACTGCAAAAATTCCTAATATCCTTCTATTCTTAAGGAAGGTGGTTCAGTGTCAGCTGACTTATATAGCAGCTCTTTATGAACAGATTTTCTTGACAATTACATTGGCTGTAATTGAACTCCCAACCACCAACTTTCTCTGGCCTGGACACATCTGCATTCGTCAGTGTTCTTCGGGCCATGAAAAATTATTTCACGGGTTTCTCCATGCAAAAAGGTACGGAAACACAGCCTTAACAAATAAAGTTGTCCCTGTACAAGTCCTACCAATATGGGGCAAAGGAGATATAGCTCCACTAGTTCTTAACCTCAGCACTAGAGAGGTGAGTGGTCAGCTTCACACCCTGGCCACTTTAACCCTGGGGAAAGAACCCCAATAACCCGCTGAGAAGAAGGCTGGGTGGTCCCTGGAGCCAATCTGCATGGTTTGAAAAAAGAGAAAACTCTCTCGCACCTGCCAGGAGTTGAACCCAAATTCCTCTGTGGTCCAGTCCATAAACTAGTCATAGTACTAGTTACACTATTCTGACTGCTGCCTTAACAAACACTGTTAACAATTCCTCTAATTACTCTGTACTGGAAAAGAATGTAAGAAAGGAGCATACAACAAACAATCCATGTAAAAATAGGAACAGTGACAAAAGAAAAATACAGGCAGGTCTCATTTTACTCCACAGTTATGTTCCTGAAAAATATTGTGCAAATCGAACACAAACTTCCCCCTTAAAACTGTCTATTTCCTGGGGGTTAGGGGATTGACAACCTCATCATACACAGCAGACATACAGACCTGTAGAGTACATATCTACTGTATACACAGTACATATACATTTCTATACGATGTAGTTATTTATTTTCTAATTTCTAGTGCAATAAAAATGTAATAGTTTTTGGTACTGTTCAATCTGATAGGACTGTGGTAGTCCCGCTGCACAAACACTTCAGTTCCTAAGCACTCTCTGTAATTCTATCAGCATTATCATGAATTATACAAACACTAATCTGGGCGAATCTAATATTACGGCATAAGTCAGTAATTTGTTCACCTTTTCCAAGTTGGTTTATTACAACTAATTTCCCTTCAGTATTGACATCTTTCATCAATTTTTCACTTGGATTGCACTAGGTGATGTAGATTTGCATTTCTCAGTCATTTCGGTAACAAAAGCCAATGCTGTTGGCAGGGGTACTACATCAGCTGTGTGATTATATCACCAACATAATTAATCCACACACATGACTGATGGAGTGACAGTGACATCACTTTCTACTAGCCTCCAAAACAAAACAAAACAAGTGCAGCGAGGGATCAGCTACAGCAAATCACGTTACACTGAAAAATATCGCATATCATCTATGCCAAATCATGTTAAACCGAAAATTATCACATAAATTTGAAAAGTGGTGGAAATTTTCAAGTCATGTTAAAGAGAAACTGCACAAAAAGAAATCGTGTAGAACAAGACCTGCCCATACAGCAACATTATTTCATCGAACACGTCGCATTACTCGTCACTCAGACCACTGCATGTTAAGGCACACGGTACAGTGTTTGGTCCCATTCCAATCTGCATTGAATCAGTGTCCACACAATTGATTTTAGTGTACTGTAGTTAATAAAAAGTGTTTATTTTCAGTATCTACAGACTGCAGTGGAAATGTTTTACTGCAAATCACAGACACATGTAACATCTAAGAAACACATTGCTCAGAGCACAACAAAGTTAAAAAAGTTCAGTGAGACAGAATAGCAATAGCCTTCAGATAAGATAATGTCCCTGCACAATAAAATTTAAGTGTACAGTATGGTAGGTAGGGTAATTACAGTCAATACCACAGCAATGTATATCTAATTGAGGTTTTATTAGAAAATGACAAAACTACAATTAGATATATAATGTTGTGTTATTGACTGTAATTACCCTACCTATTGGTTACCACACACAACGGGGATGGCACATTTCAAATGTACAGTACAGTATTACACCATACTGGTCATACTACTTCTGCTGTAGATTTACATGCTGTAACTACCTGGTCCTGAAGCAATTATAAGAATCCAATTATTATCGCACTATACAACTATAGACCACTTCATGATAGAGGTCTTACCTTCTTCCTTGACTTCACTTTGTTTGCTGGGTTCAACTTTTAGCTCCACAACCAGAGCCGGTTGAGTTTCTTCCTGAGTTTCTATCGTTGTCTCAGTTGCCACAGGTACTTCAGGTTCTGCAGATTTGATGGCCGACTTCTTCTTGCTTTTCTTCTTTGATTTGACTGCAGTTTCCGGGACAATACCAGATTCTTCGCCTGATTTTATCTCTGGGGTTACAGTAACTTCAACAATTGGCACTACCTCCTTCTCTAGACTTTTTATAAAATTGAAAACAAATACGTTCTGATCAAAATCTGGTTGAAAATTCTATATGAGAAGCCAATAAACTTATTCATACAAGTTCAGAGGAAATACTTCAATCTGGCGGGTGAACAATATGCAGGCTGCTTGAACCCAAGGTGTGGTCCACCTGGGATTCTTTAGCAAATAACCTTTTTAACTATTTACCTACCACACACAAAACAGTAATCTAGCAAAGCCTTCTATCCCTGTCTTATATGAAAACTGTTAATTTACCAACATGCATAGCTGGTTGTATACCCTGATTCATTCAAACGTAAGATGAGAATTTCTGGAAGATTACCAAGTAGAAATCTTCTTATATTGGGGTAAATGCAGTATGCCATAGAAAGACAGTTCACATAATGTAGAAAAAAACAATGTAAACATGAAATTGTATCATAAATGCCAAAAGGGGGATATTCTGTCTGAACAAGTAACTTGTAAAAGTTTGGAGTGGGGAGGGGGACATTGACAATTAAACCAAACGACCTACGTCAATCATAACATCAAGGGCATGAAAACATGGTGCCTACAAAGTGTCGCCCACTGTTCCTCCCTCTCTTTCACCTCTATCTGTTTCCAGTATAACGCCCTGGCTCTCTCAACAATATGTGATTCATGCCATCAACTATTCAAACAGTTACTAATACTTTCACTTCCATCTCAATACATTTTCTCATTATTTGTTTCTGTTACCAAGAATAGAGGTCTATTTCAATCCAATTCTGAAATTCATGATTTGAATATACGTTTCAACCACAACTTACATTTACCTTCCACAAACTTAACATTAGTTCAGTAAGCAGTACTGTTTTCTGGAAGTAAGACATAATCACTTACCTTCAAATATTAAAGTTTTGTTGAATGATACTAAGCTTTTCAAATCCACATTAAAGAGTTACCTTATTGAACACATGCTCTATAGTCTAGATGAATTTTATCAATCAGCATCCTAATGATTATGGTTGTTTTTTACTTGTTTTTTAACTTGACTATTTATAGCTTTAAGATCTTATTTAATGTGTAACTTAACTCATTATTACTATTCATTACCTTCTTGTCTGTCTTACTTGTATTTTACTTTTAACTGTTTTATGACAAAAGCACTGTACACTTTTATGTATTATGTAGGGTCTTGCTGGGGAAACTAGAGGGAAGGAGACCACTGGGGAGACCTAGGCGTAGATGAGTGGATAATATTAGGATGGATCTCCAGGAGGTGGGATGTGGGTATATGGACTAGATTGGGCTGGCCCAGGATAGAGACAGGTGGCAGACGCTTGTGAGTGCGGTAATGAACCTTCGGGTTCCGTGCAAATGCGGGGAATTTCTTGACTAGCTGCAAACCAGTTAGCTTCTCAAGAAGGACTCTGCACCATGGAGTAAGTAAGT
>Ga0136643_10016638_pt1 | contig 11059 bp, 8 predicted proteins | sample TergutLab28metaG_FD_96883 | JGI IMG/M metagenome (GOLD analysis project Ga0136643, IMG submission 96883) | Labiotermes labralis P1 segment gut microbial communities from Petit-Saut dam, French Guiana - Lab288 P1 (version 3) (version 3) | ecosystem: Host-associated > Arthropoda: Insects >... | reverse complement strand
TGTAAGGCTGAGAGGGACACTACAGCAATGCAGAAGGTGACATGATTAGTGTAAGACTGACAGGGACACTACAGCAATGCAGAAGGTGACATGATTAGTGTAAAGCTGACAGGGACACTACAGCAATGCAGAAGGTGACATGATTAGTGTAAGACTGACAGGGACACTACAGCAATGCAGAAGGTGACATAATTAGTGTAAGACTGACAGGGACACTACAGCAATGCAGAAGGTGACATAATTAGTGTAAGACTGACAGGGATACTACAGCAATGCAGAATGTGACATGATTAGTGTAAGACTGACAGGGACACTACAGCAATGCAGAAGGTGACATAATTAGTGTAAGGCTGAGAGGGACACTACAGCAATGCAGAAGGTGACATGATTAGTGTAAGACTGACAGGGACACTACAGCAATGCAGAAGGTGACATGGTTAGTGTAAAGCTGACAGGGACACTACAGCAATGCAGAAGGTGACATGATTAGTGTAAGACTGACAGGGACACTACAGCAATGCAGAATGTGACATGATTAGTGTAAGGCTGACAGGGACACTACAGCAATGCAGAATGTGACATGATTAGTGTAAGACTGACAGGGACACTACAGCAATGCAGAAGGTGACATGGTTAGTGTAAAGCTGACAGGGACACTACAGCAATGCAGAAGGTGACATGGTTAGTGTAAGACTGACAGGGACACTACAGCAATGCAGAATGCAGGAGGTGAACTACTGACTTGTTTCACAAGCCCATAGTAGAAACATGGGTTTTCATCTCAACAAGGAACTTAAATCCAAAGTGGGTTAAAACCAAGGCCCTCCTTACGAATGTGTCTTTCCAGTCTGTGATGATGAATGAGTGTGGAGCGTTGGTGAAATGGCCTAAACTGAAAGATGTAGAGGTAAACCTGCAACTGCACTGAGACCTCTGTAGTGACAAGACCTGGGGTTTGAATGGTAGTTGGGCCCAAGAGATATTCCTCTTTCTCCTAAATGTCCAGACTAGCTCAGAGGCCCACCCAGCCTCTTATTCAGTGGGTACCAGGGTTTTTTCCTGGGTTAAATCAGCTGGGGCTAAAGTTGAGCACTCATCCCCATCTAGTGCTCAGTTTAGGAATGAATGGATCTTTGCCTCTTCTTCCACCTTATGCCTTCATTGCATGGACAGGGACAACTTTACTTGTTTTGCCATAACTTTTGACAGACAAATTATCATTCGTAATGAAATTTGACTGTTATTACTTCAGAGTTTCAACACAGATGAGACAGTTGTGATTCAATGGGAGAGAACTCATTGTAGTTTGTGAAAGGAGGCTGCTAGCCATGTCTCCACAACAGCAGTGCATTGTAAAATGTAAGCAGTGACATGATGTCATGTCAGTCATTTCATGGTGAAGAATTGCAAAGAATGCACTGTGTGGTCCACACTGCTATAATATGATCATGTACTATCTGCCTGGAAGCAGAACCAGTGTCTGAAGCTACAATATGGCATTCCTGACATATTGTGAAATGTTCCATCACATGGGTGGTCCACACTGCTGTAAGATGATCATGTACTGTCTGCCTGGAAGCAGAACCAGTGTCTGAAGCTACAATATGGCATTCCTGAAATATTGTGAAATGTTCCATCACATGGGTGGTCCACACTGCTGTAATATGATCATGTACTGTCTGCCTGGAAGCAGAACCAGTGTCTGAAGCTACAACATGGCATTCCTGACATATTGTGAAATGTTCCATCACATGGACATTACTGTATTTGTGTGAACTTAAGACATTATTTCTTTTACTGATTTGTCCTTTAAAAATGTCATGTTGCTTTATAATCACACACAAATTAAACATTTTCTGTGCAGGCATTTTCCTGACAACAGAATTTAAGGAAAGATCATCTTACAGTCAGGTCAAACAAGAAATTTTTCTTAATTTATTACCTGTATGGTGGAGAGTGTGGGTCACTTTAAAATTTAATGCGTGGTGAAACATTATATAATGTTCTTTTCTGGAAAATGGAAGATTGTGAAAGGGGAGAGGGGTTCGCTTTGTATCCGGTTTTAGTACGATAATTGTCTGTGTGGCTGCAGTGCATTATTCCTCACAGCTCAGAGTGGTACTATCAAAAATCACACATTTTGACTGCTGTTGTCAGCCATTTCTGTCTCCTTCCATAGGCCCTTCTATTGTCACTGCCCGCCCTCATGTCTAGTCCAGTGTATGGCAGCTCCAGGCACTGGACTTCGCTTTCATTCCACCTTAGCAACAAAAGGAGATCACTTTCTTAAACTTAATACTGTACACCTTCAGAGCAGTCGATACATATCAAACGCTGATACGTATGTAATACTGTATATGTCTTTAAATATTGATTCTCCTGAAAATGGCTGCAAATAATAGCTGAAATATGTAGGAATGTGTTTATATTCAGGAATTAGTGCAGTTTGTTGCTAATGAAGTTGTTCATATTTATGTTATTTTATAGGATATCACTTTGTTTACTTCTGGTGCGTACAGCTGCATATGTTGGCCTGAGGTCTCTTGTTTGAGCTGTCCAGGAGAGGGGCTCTGACATTTGTGATGCGAGTCACTGTATTCTAAGGTCGTCTCAGCCGTTGATTATGAAATCCTGCTTTGCACTTTTCTGTAAAGTAGGAGAGGTATATTTCTGATCTCATATGTAACCATCAAACTATCCGTCCACTCTGTATATTGTTTATTATATACTTCTACATATTCAAGAGTGGGCCGGGTAGCTCAGTCGGTATAACGACTGACTATGGGCTGGACAGTCCGAGATCGAATCCCAGTGGGGACGAGATTTTCCACCCGTCCAGACTGGCCCTGGGGCCCACCCAGCCTCCTGCAAAATGGGTACCGGGTCTTTCCTGGGGTAAAGTGCAGCCAGGGCATGCTGCTGACCACTCACCCCCTTCTAGTACCGCAGTCATGGAAGAGTAGAGCTATGCCTTTACCCACCCTGTGGGCCACACTGGGCCTGTAACAGGATCACTACCTTTTTTTACATTTTTTGAGAACTGCTCTCTTCTGGGTTATTATGCCATGAGTAGCAATGAAAAATTACGACAACTCACTGTTTAAGAACCCAGAAGAACACAGTTCTCATCTGATTTTCAGCAGGAGCCTGAAATATCGCATTCTACTACACATTTTGGTTGTACAGCCATCCACAAGGCACCTGACTTGTACACAGTGATAACTGCTTTTGTGTACTTTATGTAGAGGTGTGGCTGCGGTGGGGCGAGTGGTGTGGCTGCCATGGGCAACACAGACAGAAGGGAATTCAATAAATAATTGTGTTTTTTTTAAGTCTCTTTCTTTCAGGGGTGGTCATTATTATTACTCTACTCAGGGCATCAAAAACCTAGCTATGACACTCATTACATACATGGATACTTCTTAGTAAGTTGGCTGTCCCTGGGGTTGCTTGTACAAACGAAACATGTAGGAGAAGTCTGTTGTAAGTGACGTACAGTTATATATTTTATTTCAGTAAGGGCACTGTAAAAATAAAATGAAACTGATCAGAGGTATGTTTATTCAGTGTCTGTGTAATCCTGTGTCTAATTGTGTTATTCAGTGTCTGTTTGATTGTGTTATTTGAACCAATCAAAATACAGTTTTTTTTTTAATGTTTAATTCGACTTTATTCCTTTTTGTAATTCTTGTTGAACATCTATGCAAAAATGTCAGATTATTACTTATCTTGAATTCTCTATCAATTCAGTTTCAATACTTTTTACTTAGCATACCTAGCTTTTTGGTTTCCCAGTCTCAGTGAGAACACTGCAGAGAACTTCCCTCCCAACTGAGTCAGGTTTCCTACAAATCTATATATAACTGATGTACTGGTCCATTATACTCCCATTTCTTATTTAGTATGCCTAATACAGAATACATGGTCATTAGTTGATCTGTAATGTTTAAATCCACGTTTATGATCCCCAATGATTTCATCTGCATATCAAGTTAACCTGGACAGAAGGATGTTGGATACAGTCTTTTATGTAGCTGATAACAGTGATATACCCCACTAACAGCTACAGTCAGTTTTATGACTTGTCTTATTAAAAGGTACAGTGATTGAATCCATTATCAAGGCAGTTGTTCCTTATTCTAAACAGCATGAATGAGTATATGCATCTCTTGACTGTAATGTTTCACCTCCTGCTTGTATCAGTTTTGCCAGAATTTGACCAGACACTTCTCAGCAGCCACCACAAATCAAAGACAGTAGCATGTGTAGTAATAGCTCATTTATTTCTCCTTAATATCATAACCCATATACATTCAGTAACAGTCAGAAATGAGTCGTCTGCCTTCAAAGTACCGAGAATCTGCAAGCAGATAGTTTACCTCCTCATTGACAAAGTTTGTTCTTCATTGATGTTGTACCCGGAAGTCAATCGTGAGTTTGTTGTTTAATATATTTCTTCTTATTTTTTGCTTGTCAATCTTATTTTGACTTTCAGACTTTCCCTATTTTTGTATTCAAAATTTCTACTGATTTCACTGTAGTCTATGACTTGAGGTGTGTTTTTTGATGTCAGTCAAATTTGTAGATCAGCCCTGAGAAGTGGAATATGTCCATGAAGTGACATTCCTTTGTGCACTGTAATGGCTTGTACATCTATTGTCTTGCTTGGTGTTTAATTCATTGAACAGCCTTACATAATTTTGACATGCGGTGCTGAAATACAAAGGTATTGCCCACCTAGGTGCATTCAGTGTCATATCATGTATCATTTATTTTCCTTCTGTAAATCCGTACAGGATTGCATAGTCCATATGGATATGGAAATCGTCATATTTGTTGGGACTAACGGGTGACATCAACACAAGTGTGTACAACAATCACATGGTTATGTAGTATGATAAATATAATAAAATAGGTCAGTACAGATTGTTTAGTGTAATAAAATATAATAAGGATACAAATAAAAATTAAAAGTAAAAATAAAAACAGTGGGGTAAGTTAGAAACAATTAGAGGTAATTTCTGAGTAGGAAATTTTCCTTTGTTACAGATAGTGTGCCTACCAAAGTTTCAGATTAACCTACTGCATCTATTATCCACCTTTATGTTGGGGACAGCACATTACTTTGAAATGTTGGCACACCTTTTCCACATTACGTGTTTTCTCAACCCAGAAATCAGAAATCGTGTGGAAAAAGCCTTGATAACAAGTAAAATCATGTTGTGTAACATAATCCCGCCATTTGCTTGATTAAAGTTGTACCTGTGTGTAATTAAATTAAGCATCACTATGTGAAGGCATATGGTAAAATGCATAACACCACAAATTTGTGTGCCTTGGCTTATACAGAGGCAAGAGGTTAGTTTTAAACACACCGCTGCTTTACTGCTGGAAAGAGCGCCATCTACCTATTGAATTGGAAGCAGGGTGGACCACAGAGCAGGATTGGATGCTTCAGTGAGAAACAAAAATGTCTATAGCCACATCAGGAATAGAATATCATCTGACATGTAGTCAAGTCTCCAAACTATCTGAGCTGTGGAATGAGGTAGTTGCGTGTGGCAGCCGAAACTGATATTAATAATTGCATGGTATACAATACAGAATTATTTTAATTACTTGTAAGTCCCGCTTTTTGTTGCAGGAAATTGATGTAATCCAGCTTTGAGGCGACAGCAGCCGATTCCTGCTTTACCGACTGAGTCTAATTGCGTTAATTTTGGAATATTGAGTCAGAAGATGTCGCACTCGTCGGCACGTATGGAATCAATTCTAATTTATGATAGGTCATGGTTGTGCTCCGGAGAGTATGAGAGAGCAGTAGAGAGTGTAAAATGGCAGTATGGGGGATTCGTGTGAAGGAGTAAGGGCAGGTGTCAAAATTTTGAGTGAGGAGGACATTGTCATTTATGAGAATGAATTTGCCAGTTTCTTCTGGAACACACAGATTCGCGGATTACTTTGTAATCTGTGGTTTGGATCTAAGTTCTGGACTGGAGCCAGATCGGTTTGCTGGTGAGTAGAACGTGATAATCTTATTTGACAGGTTACATTAAATTACGTTCTATGATCACTTACTCAGTAAATGGAGTAATAATTGTTAATTATTGGTTCACCACCCACGTAAATGGGTGACACCAACAAAGAGTAGGACATATTTGTTGCATAAGGGTCATGTAGCGCTTTTTTGTTCGTTTGAAAGGATTTACGCAGTCTTTTTTTTTTTATAAAAGAAAGAGTAGTACTGCTGTTCCACTAGGGAACTGAAGTATTTCCGTTCAAGCTTTGTTTTATGACTTTTTTTCTGCCCCTATAACATCTTTTTGATCTCCGGAAGTGACATGACTTGTATATATTTGAGATTTTAGTTCTTGTCAGATGGAGGTTTACTCGGTAATGCAGATTAAGGTTAGTACCTTTAATTTTGAATTTAGAAAAATTTCCGTATTCTGAAAAACATTTAGGTGTAACTCACAAGATGAATGGAGTTTCATCATACATAATGGTGATTAGCTTGATTCCTTCAAATTTTTATAATGCCAATACCGTTCATAAACAGAAAATTGTATATAAATAAAACTAACTCAATGGTACTTTTTATGTACACGAGAAATCCGTGTTTTTCGGCATAGTTTGTAAAAATAACCTGTGGGAAGTTTTAGGAACTCCACTATCTATGATAATACTGTACTTAATGATTGATCAGTACACATTGTTACAGCATATAGGCTGTATGTCACAAATACGTGATGCATGAGTCACATGGGTTATCATGAAGACGTGGGTTGTTTACTGTCCAAAGTCTGGAGCATATATGACCATGAACCCACCATGTGTAATACTGAATGATTATAAACATTTTGAACAGTAATATAAATTTAAGGCTGCTGTCTTCAGGGATGTGATGCTGTGTAGTCTTATGAGTGCTTACTGATGTTGTGGAGGAGCATTTTGCCTCCATTTTCAGGGTCAAATTACTATCCAGCACTATATAAACCTTGATTTTGTGTAGTGAAATATCTTGGTTTCCTGTATCATTTATGTGTTTGTGTTTTTAATGATGCACCTGCTTCTGAAGTTTGTTTAATGTGAACTGATTTATTAGGATTAGAGAATTATAGAAGGCAGTTGTGGCCAATTTGCAGGCACATTTCCAGAATTCATTTGTTTTATCCAAAATATCACCACAAAACCTGAGAAGATAGCTGGTACTTCAGCTCAGGTATAAAGTCAATGCTTCTCAGTAGCGTTACCATGCACGGTTGTTTCCTAAGTCTTGGGCTCATGTTAACCACCTTGCATTTTCAAGTGTGGTGAAATCAAGTGGGAAATATTAACATGGCTGCATAGTGGTGTTGCAGACAGGTTCCATAACTAAATTCTGTGTACTTTTCTTGTTTCACATGTGGGATGTACACCTGTCATATGTTGATTTAACTAGTTTAACAGTCATATCCGATGTGGTGCTTCTAGAAAGGTTTGGTTGAGGTTGCTAGCCTCTGCCCATGTGGTGATGATGCAGCACATATGTAGAGTTGATTTATGTGTGAAGTGCAGGTACCTGGATGGCAGGTTCTAAAGTTTTAGTTTTTCTGGGATATAACTTAGGGTCGTTGAATGTGTGGTAACAATTGTTGAAGGATTGTAGTTTCTTCATTTTCAGGGCCAACTGCAGACTCAGTGACATGTGTAACCTCCCATAAAAACAGTATTTTCAATGACATTGCTCTGAAAACAGGGCAGGCTGACCCTTCCTAGTAATATGGTGATGGTTGACATAGGGGCCTATGGCTTTATGTGGGTTCTGAACCATTGTGGTTGGAGGGGGTCTGGGGTGTTTGGAATATACCCAAAGTTTTTTTCTTTGACAGAGCAGAAAAGATTTTACTGTTAAATTCAAAATGATGTAAATGAGAGTCCAGTATCGTAATCTGAGGCCAACAGGTCCCTCATTTCCATCATTTATGTCAGTGGTAGGTCAGGCTGTGTAACTGACAATTTGTGTTTGATGTTTTTGTGACCATGGATCATTGATACAATTGATACATTGATATTGACAACTTGTGTTTTTCTCATATCATGTTCTGTTCTTCAGTTTTGTGGAATAAGCAAGATTACTTGTTTTATGTACCTTTTAAATATTACTCTTTGTAGGTGATTTTTTTTTTCAGTGAATGATACTCATGTCTTTAGTTTGTGCTTCTGCCTACTCTTCATTAATGTAATTTTCATTCACTGTTCAAATTTAAACTGTGACATTCTTCACCTGAGTTGTTCGTTGTACTACAAGATAGGTTGTCATGTGGCACACACAGGCGATATGAGAAAAATACAAAATTTTGGTGAGAAAGAGGAACAGTGACAGTCAAACAAAACCTGTATATTTAAAACTTCAGCTTCTTGTTTGGATTTTGTTTGTAATTTTAAAGTCAAGTAAGAATTTGTTATTGTTATTGTTATTATTCATGTATAAATGCACACTGGAATGGACAACATAAAGATTTAGTGAGAAATTTGTAAGGAAGAGACCATGTGTAACACATATCCATAAATTGGGTGATAATGTTAAAGTGGATCTTCTTCTTAGGGCCTGTCAGCTTACGCTCCGGATGCACCACAGCCTTACGTTTATTGTACAACCTTAAATACTCCAACACAGATTCAGTAGCCCTGTGCCTCGTATAAAGAGGCAAAGGTCCCTTACTGAAGCTGTGTTTGTGTCTTTTGGTTCGACAGCTTCGCAAAGACATTATAATGCTGACGAGCCAACGCCTCGCAGCCACAAATAATAAGTTGCACTGTTTTATTCTCCATCCTGCAGAATCTGCAGGTTGGATCTGTATCAAACAGGCCCATAATATACAGGTGCCCCCTTATGGGAGCATGTCTTGTGAAGATCGCAACTACCATTCTTAGTTGATGCCTGCTTAACTTAAGCAGGTCCTCAGCTCTTTTCTTATGTGGTCTGCATATAAAAAGCTTGACATGTCTATGGCCTGGCAAATAAAATGGATCCAAAAAAAATCAGACAGGAGGGAGGGTGCTAGAGTTACATGACTTAAGCTAGGGACCTGCAGCAATTGTTGTGACCATGGCGATGTACCTGGGGTTCAGTAAAAGTCGGGGGTTTCCATAATTAGGTGAGCAGGTATTGACATCTGATTGGAGACTAGTTTCTGTAATTATCTGGTTATTTAGAATTAAAATTATAATACAAATTATGATTTTAGAACACAAACTGCTTCTATATGAGCTGGTTACAGATAAAGAAGGGGAAGCATTGTCACTGTACCAATGATGCTCTCCTATTTCACGTCTGCCCCTGCCAAGAGCTGAAATCAGACGCTGTAGTTGTCAGCTGATGTCTCATTCAGGATACAGACGGAACTGTTGTAGCTCATAATTAAAATTAGTGTGGAGCTTGGAAAGAATGGCTTGTTATTAGCAGGTAGCATGTATGTGAGAAAGTTCGCTAGGACAGATACAGGCTGTTCCATTCTCTGGTCAAGTGAAAGTTTGCTAGGCTGCACGCAGGTTGTTCCATCCTGTGGTCAAGTGAAAGCAGAACTCACATGTTCAACCCATTGAATGGACAGCAGGCAATTAAACATATCAGCATGGTTGAACAACGTAAAATGAGGGTTACAGCTGCATTGGTGGCAGCAAAGAGCAGCAGAAAGTGAGGGTGATAACATTGAGGTGGATCTCTTTCCTTTTGTAACTAATATGGCTACATTTGTGCTGATTCCATAGCAGTCTTACCATGTAACTGTTTTGCAGATAATTCCGATGAAGGTACAAGTTTTGTGATGCTGGGTCATTGGGTGAGTCCTTCCCAGCATTTCAGGGGATCATATTGCCATCATCTTCATGGCTCAAGCATTCAAAGACGACCTCTTTTGGACTACCTGATGCTTGCAGATCACGGCACTCAGATACTTCAAAACGTCTGGGACCACTTGCCCAGTGACATAGCGTCGCATCCCAAAAGACGTGAATCCTTAGCAACACCACTGTGAGAACCTCAGATCTTGCAGACCCCATGAACCATAATAAAAAGTACATTTATATTTGCCCCTGGGTGTAAATTCTGTAACAACAGTGTTTATTGCTTCATCTGCAACAGGTGACAACTTGGAGGCGACCCCACTCGAGCGCTCATACAAGTGTCATGTCCTGGGCCACTACCCGGAGTCAGTGCTGTGGAATCCCTTTGACAAGAATGCTGTTGGCATGGTACGTCTTGTGTTCATACTGCGTGGCAGTGCCACTGTGTCAGACACTTTACACATTGATTTCTTTCATGACGCAGATAATGTGTTAAGCAGTGTGTCACGTGTGAAGTGTCATGACGAAGTGAGTGGCACCTGTGATCCTGGTTTGGGAGGTTATGGGATCAATTGTTGGCAGGAACATTGACTACTGTGATAGGTTTCTGTCAGTTTTTTCAGTCTTTCAAGGCAAATGCCTGAATAGTTCCTCAGATCAGGCCATGATTGCTCCTTTCTGTGTTCTGTCCAGTTCATTAGTCGCCAAAAATTATATTATTTAGCACGGTAAGTGTGAACTGCTAACCGTTGTTAAATGAAACATAGCCATACAAATTGAGGGGTGTGAATGGTAAGTTTCATACCAAAGCTGTTGTACACTCTGAGAAATTGCGCTTGGTATTTGAAGTGTAGGTGCATCAATGGGTCATGGAGCAGTGTGAACATGATGGGCAAGAAATCTTCCAATTCTAGTAAGTAAAAAGTAATGTAAATTGTGCCCTTTCACAGGCACTGAGGCTCTGTACAGGCCATGCAGCCCATAGTGGGAGTAGAGTTATAGCTCTACTGTACAGGCTCTGTACAGGCCGTACGGCCCATAGGGGGAGTAGAGGTATAGCTCTACTGTACAGGCACTGAGGCTCTGTACAGGCCGTGCAGCCCATAGTGGGAGTAGAGGTATAGCTCTACTGTACAGGCACTGAGGCTCTGTACAGACCGTACGGCCCATAGGGGGAGTAGAGGTATAGCTCTACTGTACAGGCACTGAGGCTCTGTACAGACCGTACGGC
>Ga0136643_10016632_pt1 | contig 11061 bp, 9 predicted proteins | sample TergutLab28metaG_FD_96883 | JGI IMG/M metagenome (GOLD analysis project Ga0136643, IMG submission 96883) | Labiotermes labralis P1 segment gut microbial communities from Petit-Saut dam, French Guiana - Lab288 P1 (version 3) (version 3) | ecosystem: Host-associated > Arthropoda: Insects >... | reverse complement strand
GGATTGTATGGTGAATACACAGTCACAGTTACCTCAAATTTGATAATTGAAATCATCATTGACAATGTTGTTATCCCTAATGGCACTTTTAGATTCTCAGAGTTTTGGAGGTCGGATGAAGGTGGACCGCTTGAAATAAGAACACCCGATCAGTTTGCGAGTTGGTATGTCGGGGATTTAATGTTCGCAACAAGAAATCCTTCGTTTAACACATGGTTCACATCTCAAGTAAACAATCCGAATGTGACTTGGGCATCTAACAATAATGCTGCCAGAGATTTCTTGGCAAACCAAGCAAGAGACGGATATATGGCGTCGACATTTGTTGTAAGTAACGGACTTGTGACATTCAATCAGCAGCACTTTTCACCTGCGGCATTCCCTGCAAATAACGGTGTTGTTATCAATTCTTCCGGTCCGTCACCGGCAATGCCGCTTTTGGAAGCATTGCCGCATATTGAGGGCGAATTTGTCATGTTTACAACATTAAGGCATTATCATTATTTCCTGAATCCCAGAGATTTGTTCTTAGTATTCAATAGAGAAAACAACACACTGGCTATTTATGCTGCGCATGTTGCCAATCCACTCAATGGCATGTATAGAGTTGTATTTGAACTTGATGCGTAATCTATTTAACAATTGAATATTTTTTTAATTTTGAAAAAAATCTCACATCAATTTGAATAGTCAGACCTAAATTAAGCGGCTTGCAGTCTGTAATAACGGACGACAAGCCGCTTAGTTTAAGTTTGATGAAATAGTGCTATTCGGCAATGCAGTGCTAATTTATTGTTTAATGCAATTATATTTAGTTGATTTGTTGTGATATTTATGTTATTAAAATGCTAAACTATTAACAGGCATGAAAATGAAAAAGATATTTGTATTGTGTGTTTTAATTTTTTCAATATTAACAGGATGTGCGGGATATGAATTTCAAAATACACCATTAGCACCGCAACCAACATCTAATCCTAAAATTGAATTGGCAGAGTATAGAGGAACAATATATCATGCGTTCTTTCATTTTTTGATTGCTTTTCCGGAAATTGCTTTTTCCAATTCTTATGGACATAGTTTAGATCGAGATACTGTGACGGCTAAAGAATTTTGGAGAGGCTTAGAAGAATTTCACAGAAATGATTTTGTGTTGATTGACATAAACGACACAGTCATTATTGATGAAAACGGCGGTGTCAGTAAAAAGCCATATTTAATGCTGCCGGCAAACAAAAAACCATTAATTTTGTCATTTGATGACATAAACTATTCCAAAAATTTAGGTCAGGGAACAGTGGATAAAATTGTGCTGGATGAGCATGGCAGGTTGGCTACATCCACTAAAATGTCTGACGGAACTATTTTTATTTCACGAGATAATTGTGTTGTTCCATTACTGGAAAAGTTTGTAGAACAATATCCTGATTTTTCACCTTTTAAAGCAAAAGGAGTTTTAGGGCTGACAGGTTTTTCCGGAATTTTAGGGCATCGCACTCAAGCGGATAGTCTTAACAGAGAATCTGAGATAGCGGCTGTTATGCCTGTTGTTGAGACACTGCAAACAAACGGATGGAGTTTTGCGTCTCACAGTTACGGGCATAGTCATATGAACAAACGCACCCTTGAGCAATTAGAGCGTGATACACAACGATGGGATGAAGAAGTTCGACCATTGGTTGGCGATACTACGGTATATGTTTTTCCTTATGGAGAATATCCTCAAGACCATAAAAATTTGCGGTTTCAGCATCTCATTAATTTTGGATTCAGAATAATGTGCGGTGTCGGAATAAGACCGTATTTTGTGAACCATAATGAGAATAATGCAGATTATGTGTTTATGGACAGGGCGGCTATTGACGGCTTTACTTTAAGAAACCGCAGTGATATGTTTGAAAAATATTATGGAATAGATGTTAATCTTATATATAATCCGAAAGAAAGAGTCGGGTCAATATTTAATAAATAAAATAACAAAGCCCTCAGACAAAAGGGGGACAAGGGGACGGTGTTGCAGACACTTAATTTTGGCGATAAAGCAAAACTTCTCCCGATTGCTTCGCCCACAAACTTGGCTCTTGTAATTACTAAAATAGGACTTGCAATGACGATTTTACACATTGTTAGTTCGTTTTTGAGAGTCCTAAATTAAGAATTGTGAGATTTTTGATTTTTGGCGAAGCAATCCGGTTAGAGATAATTTTTATCACCATTTTTTCTTTTAATGATTTGCTCCCAATATATGCAAAGTACGCATTTTTTGAAAATTGTAATTTGAAAGAGGCGTGCAAAAAACATCATAGGTGTTTGCGGCAATCAAAGGGTCGTTGCCGTTTGTTTCGACTATGATAACGGCATGAGTGAAATTCGTGCCGTCAAATGACATCTGAATAATATCGCCGATTTTTCCCTCGCTTACATCAACTTCTTTTGCGACAGGTACTATGTCAATTCTGCTTCGAGTAAGGAAATTAAACAAATATTCCACCCCCGTAAAAGCGGCAGCACGATTATTCAAACTCTTATAGAACCATCCCAAAGGATAATCATAGTTCATAGGCATTCCGCCCGCAAGCAAACATTGACTAACAAAATTTGTGCAATTGCCTCCAAGTTGCGTAAAATCCGAAAATTCGGGATTTCTTTCATAAGCCCATCTTTTTGCATATTCAACAGCAGCAAAGCGATTGTATGTAATCATCATGCTTCATGCTATGCAACCGAATGCTGCAATGTTAACTCTATGTTGCATAAGATGAAAAATAAATTAGGGAAGGGGTCGAGGGGACGGGGGTCGAGGGGACGGTGTTATCGACAACATCTGTTTTTATTTCAATTTTACCGCAAAGTGATATTAACTAAAGAATCAACATTAATTTTCTTAATAATTATTAGTTTTTTAGAGGTTGTCGATAACACCGTCCCCTCGACCCCCGTCCCCTCGACCCACTCGACCCCTTTTGACCAAAAAGTAGGGAGTGTCAAAAATAAACTCTTTTTTTGCCTATACTCAAGTATTTAAAATACTTGACAAAATATTCTTAACCATGTATTATATAAAACGGAGGAAATATATGAGCGAAACGCAAGATTTAATTAAACATAAAAGTGAACTGAATGATAGTTTGTAAAATGATGGCTTTGCGGAACGATTTGAGTTGATTAATATTGAGGTTGATGGAAAGATTGTTTCAAAATTTTCTCTAAAAAATCCGAATATCCAATCTTCTTCTATGGACTTATCAGTTGTTAAAGACAGTGACGGCGATATGGAATTTTGTGTTAATTATCTTAATTATGAATTTTCGGACTATGCTTATGATAGTGAGAATATTGACAACACACTAAAAAAAATATACAAAAAAATTAAATTGGTGTTGCAAAACAAAGATATAACACTAACCTATGTTGATAACAAAACAGGACAATATGAAATAATAGAAGTAGAACTAAGCACATCTGCCTTACAAATTGATGCTGATAAATATAAGTATAGAAAAAAAGAGAAGCAATTTTTGGAGAATCGCAATTGTGTTTTTGGAGTGTGGTCAGGCATAGAACTGACGAAAAATCAAAAACTCTACATTTTGGGGCTGTCAATAACAAATCATCCTAAACTACACAGGGTTGCAACTGAGACAACTATTCACAGAAATCTTGAAAATAATGCAGAAAAAATTCTTTGGACAGGAAAAAAAAGGAGCGGAGGACTTATTTCTGATATTTTTACCACCTATCTTGCAGCAGCAGTATTTGTGGTGCCTCTCAGCCTTTTCGGTCTTTTTCATGGATGGCAATTATTCTTGATTTTGGCAGGTGCTGGCATGATGTGTGCTATTCTTTTAACTCCGCTATATATAGAAGCATATTTAAGAGTGCGTTTTATTGTAACAAACATGAGAATTTTAGTGGTGAAACTAAAACTAATCCCAAAAGAAAATCCAAAAATAGGAATGATTGCTTGGTTCAAAGATGTTGAGTGTGCTTTTTTAAAGGATAAGAATGTCAAAATTCGATTAAAGGAGAAGATAAAGGGAAAGGCAAAAACAGAAACACTGGAATACTGTGAAGAAAGGGAAGATGTTGTTCAAATAATAAACAATAATATCGAAAAAATAAAAAACAACAAAACTGTTTATATGCAAAAATTTGAAACGACTGAATTGCAAGGACAATTTTTGAAGGCTTTTGAAATAGTGGAAGATGTTTTTCGCACTTTTGACCCTTATAAAACTATGTCCAACGAATATCTATCTGACGAATATATCTTATACCTAGAAGCACCGGGTTTGGAATTTGGAACCGAAGTTGCTCAAATAGCGGAATTTGTTGTAAAGCAACCCGATAAAAATGCGTTGGCAGTTTTATTGTGAATGTGTTTGATGATTTTTTAGGACATAAAATTAACAATTCAATGTTTATCGCTGAATTAATTATAAATCGCTATATGAAATAGTTTTGTATTTTTAATACACAATAACTACCTAAAAGGTGCAAAAGAATCAGCATTACTTTTCTTAATAATTATTAGTTTTTTAGAGGTTGTCGCTAGCACCGTCCCCTAGACCAATTGAGAACAATGGAAAAACAGCCGGGAGTGCTGCTTTTCAATGCAGGAACTGATGTTGAAGTAATTAACGGCAGGCGGTCAAGTTTGATTAGAACAAACAACCAAAGCCTAATAGCAAACTCTGGCAATAGTTTGTTGGTCTCATATGTCAACAACAAATGCCGTAATTTCAGACACTTCACAGTTGGATTTTGGCTGAAAGTTATGTCAGACAATATTCAAAATTCAAAAGTTTCAGTGAGGGCTGTTTCCGGAATTGGTACTAGATGGGGAGAATCATCATTTGACAAGAGTGCAGTCGGAGTGTGGCAGTATGTGAGTGTGCCTATTGAAATACAGCCTTCAATTCAAGAAATCCAACTTTCTTTTGGAGATGGAGCGATAGAGGGAAGTGCCAACAGAGAAATAAAAATAGCGGAAGCAAGATTGTGCTACAGCGAAAGATCGAGGATTTCTGTTTGTGATTTATCTTTTTATCTTCATCAATTAGAGGGGGTGATTGTTAACGAAACAACACATGACATTTCAGATGACTTTTACTTAACTGAAAAAGATTTGCATTCAACACTACACTCACAATTCAGAGCGAACGGAACACATTATTTTTTCTCACACAACAACGGAACGAGAAAGATAGCGGTGCCTATGGCTGATAGAGCGACATTGTTGCCGGTAAATGCTCCGCTTGAAATATGTGTTGTAGACGGAAGCGCAGGGTTTCATCAACAGACAACATCGCCGGATGGCGGACTGAGAGTGATTGGAGTTCCGTATTTTTTGAAAGCATCCGGAACAAATCCTGACACAAATTTTGACAGAGTGGAGTTGAGAGTTAATGCAATAAGAACGGCGGACAATGTGATGAGCAGCGCAATATATGCAACAGACATGCATGGGAATATCAGATGGGAGTTGGACGAGTATAGAGTGAGAACAAGATATACCTATGACAGTTTCGGGCAATTAAGTCAAAAAGAAATCATTGCATCGGGAACTAATCCCGAAGTGTTGAGATTTAGTGTTGAGAGTGGCGGAAATAGTTCGACAGTGCGTTCAAGAGTTAATGCGCAGCAAACAACAGGACTCGGAGCAAATCAAACAACAACCCAACTACAAACAAACACTCAAATTAACCACAACACTTTTGGAATGGTTGACAGTGTTTCATCTTGGGGCGGGAACGGCATAGCACCAACAAACGAATTAACCACAACGACAATCTTTGACAAATTCAAAAATAGATTAGAAAGAATGTTTAACAATGCAGGCGGAGGAAACAAAATTGATTACGACGCAAGAGATAGAATTCAAAAAGTCAGTCCCGAAGGAATGGAAGGAGCAAGTGAATATGAATATGAGTTTTCATATAACGACAGTAATGATTTAAGCACTGTCAAAATGAGCCATAGCGATAGTCCGTTAGTTACAAACTTTGTTGCAGTGAACCAGGACGAAACACAACAACATTTAACTACGATAACGCAAACAGACTGGACAGGGAGATTTTGCGCAATAACCTAGGAGTAATAACAAGAAACACAGAGTATGAATACAATTCTGACGGTAGTATGAAAAAAGAACGAACAGGAAGCGGAGAGTGGACTGAATATGAATATGAGAAAGGGCGATTAAAAACAAGAGGAACAACAACACTTGACCATGACCACTTCGGAAACACGACAAGGATTGGAACAAATAACTTTACATGGACAAGAGGAAGTCTGCTTAATAGTCACAGCAGCGGAACGACCTATCAATACAACAACCAAGGAGTAAGATTCAGAAAAACAGTGCCGGCAAATATTGCTAACACTATCGCAGGGACGCACACTTTTTTCCACGACGGAGATAAACTCATCGAAGAACATAGAGGAACAACCAGAATAAACTATTTCTATGATGCTGAGGGAATAGCAGGGTTTAGCATTGGAGATATTGACAGCAGGAATGTAGAGAGATATGTTTTCGTAAAAGATGCCGAAGGGAGCGTGAGAGCGTTGCTAAGGCATTGGATACCGTCTGGTGCGATGCATCCGGAGTATTGGGTTGTGGGAAGGTATGACTACGACGCATGGGGAAATGTGGAAGTGACACCAGTTAATCATCAGAATATATCTCACGAAATCGCCGGAATTCATGCGGCGCATTTCAATCCAATCCGTTGGAAATCGCAATACTTCGACAGTGAAGGAACGAGCGAACAAAACAGTTTCTACTACATAGACGGCAGGTATTACAGTCCATGGCTAAAGCAGTTCATCTCGCCTGAATGTCCGATGAGTATGCTCTCGAATGCCGGAACAATTTATGGTTTGTATGCCTACTCAAATTCAGTTGACAACCCAGTTAATTTATCATATAATGGACACACCATTGAGACTAACGGGGAGTTGGCATGGGAGCCTCATGTGCTAAGAGGTTGGAGTTGGTTCGTTTGGCGAGCAGGGAAATTCTTCCAAACAACGGCAGGGAAAATCGTTGCGGTCAGGCTCTACTTAGCGGCGATTGCTTTAACAGTCCTGACCAAAGGCTGGGGCGGAGCAGTATTCCTTGCAGGCATGACAGCAGCAAGTTTGATGATTGTCTCAACGATTGCTGGTGCCCGAGCACGAGACTCGGGCGATAACTTTTGGGACGGCTTTGCCAATCATATCCGAGACAACTGGGCAATGACTTTGGCGATAAGCGGTGTGATGATTATTGGCATGTTGGGAATTGGACTTGCGATTGGGGGTGTTGCGAAAGCGGCGGGGAAAATAAAGAGCAAGATAGTTAATTTGAAGACATCAAAACCTCTATGTTTCGCTGAAGGTACATTGGTGCTTTGTAAAAACGAAAACGGAGAAGAATGTCACAAGAAGATTGAGGACATTGAAGTAGGCGATTTAGTTTGGGCATTTAATGAGGAAACAGGCGAAAGTGACTGGAAACCTGTCAAGCAGTTGTTTAGGAATGGAAAGCAGTTTAGCGGAAAATCGAATGAGGACATAGGTGAGGGTATGAAAGATTGGACAGGCATAACGATTAATGGAAAAGAAATCATATCCACTCCTGGTCATAAATACTATCTACCTTTCAACAATGAAAATCGCAACCCTAACGAAATTCACGAACATGCCGGTTACGAAGTTTTATCCGAAAAATGGGTATCAGCACAAGATTTAAAAGTCGGTGATAAATTGTTGCTATCATGTGGAAATTATGGTATAGTAGAGAAAGTTCGGGCTATTCATTATGAAAAGCCACAGACAACTTATAACTTTGAAGTCGCTGATTTCCATACCTATTTTGTTGGTGAACAAAGTGTTTGTGTGCATAATAACGGACCGTGCCAAACACCTACTAGTCAATTGAAGCATACAAATGGTAAAATTTTATACAATTCAGATTTCAGAAAATTGAAATCCGAAATTATGTCAGATGGAATTCGAGAAACAGTGAAAATAACGGAAGTAAACGGTTCAAAATACATTGTAGACGGTAATCATCGTGTTGCAATAGCAAAAAAACTAGGAATGAAAACAGTCCCGACTGAAATGGTAAACCTACCCTATAAGGGTTTTACAACGCCAAGTAGTGTCATTGACGGACATATTGAATATTTAATGTGGCTGGAATTAGGAGGTAAATGGTAATGGCTGTATGGCAATTTGCTTTTTATTTAATCAAAAAAGAAAATGTTAATCTCTTTGACGAGTCAAAACCGTGGGGCGAAGGCAAAAACGAAGAGTTATTAGCATGGCATATTAACGAAATAAAACAAGAGTCAATTCAAAAAATTGCTGAAATTTTGCCGATTGAAAAAAGTTGGTCTAATGACATTAAGCAATATGGTAAAATTGACGAGACTTGTATTGAAATTTCTTTGGACGACATGGCAAAATACTGTATTCGTGTTAGACTTGATATGAGAAGTCTTAGCAGGGAGTTGTTACGCAAAATAATATGCTTTATTCAATCTAACAATGCTGATATTGTCTATTGCTTCGAGAATAAATGTTATCAAGCAGATGAAGAAACCTTGTTGCGACTGATTAAAAATTCTAATGCCTATAAATTTTGTGAAGACCCCGTAGGGTTTTTGACAAGTCTAGATAATCTCGATAATGTGACGCATTGATTTAAAATTTTTATTGAAAACGCTCATATTCTAATTAGGATATGAGCGTTTTCATATAATCAACCTCGAACAAACATAATCTGCCGATATTTCTTGTTGTTATACAATAATAATTGCAGTAAAAATTATGGATCATAATTCAATAATATGTTCCAAGCAAAGAGATTAGATTATAGAACAATAAAAATAATATCCTGTAAAAAATTTTTACAGGTTATTATTTTTGTATTTGTTATGTTCAATCAATCAAACAATTCTTTGGTACGGATTCAAGCATTTCGAACGCTTGAACAATTTTAATATTTTTGTTATTCTAATTTCACAACTATTTGTTAATAATAGTTGCGGAGGACATAATGAAAATAGAGTTTACAGATAACGAAATTGGTACATTGATAGAACTTGCATATTTGGGAAACTGGTTGGTGAATTCGACCAAACTTTCTAATGATAGAATTAATAAATACGACACATTGTTTGACAAAATTTTATCAATGCAAAAAAGCGGAGTTGAACAATATGAATATAAAGAGGAATTGCATGACAGATTGAATGAAATCATAAAACAGTTTGAAGCAGATATTTTGCCTTCAATTGTTGCGAAAGCATATGCAGATTTTTTATATCCAAATGAATTAGGCTCTATCAAACAAATTGCATCTCGCAAAAAAATCCGTGAATTATGTGAAAAAGAATTGAGAACAAATGGATTTAAAAATGTTAAAATTGATATTTCAGAGGAATAGAAAAAGACGCATTTTTCAGTCGAAATAGTATGATATAATATATGAATGTTGACAAAAATGATTATATCTGCTATAATAAAAAATAAATAAAAATTACGCTTGCATAAGGGTACCCTTATGCTTTTACTTATTACATAAGTAAAAAAGTCTTGATTAATAATCAAAAAGAAGATATAAGAAATGATGCAAAAAAGATATAAAAAGACAACTAAAAAACTTTATGAGGCTACAATGTGGCTTTCCATTGTGTTAAAGACGCAAAGAGAGGTGCTATGTCAAAATTACCCTACAGTCTAGCTATAATTATTGTGCTGATGATTACAACAGATCTTTTAGTCATAGTTTTATAATGCCTGCTTGTCAAAGATAATTTCAATGACAAGCGGGCATTTTTTATTGTTTGGTTTGGAGCTTTCATCATTTTTTGGTGAGAGCTCTTTTCAAAAAAATACAAAAGGAGAAAAAAATGAAAAAAGAAACAACTAAAAAATGGTTGAGGCAAGTAACGTTCACAGATGTTGAGTTGGAATCTAAGGCAAAAGAACTTACATTCATATGTAATCTTAGGGTGGGATTGATGTATGCCTCTGAATCAATTCGCGAAATTGTCGAGAATATTATTGTAAAACTTAACAATGAGATTGAAATGCTATTGCGACGAAGAAATAAAATAACAGATACCATAGCAAAAGTCGAGTCACAAGAAATGAAGGTTGTCTTAGAGCAGCGATATATTCATGACGAAAGCATTAGTACAATAGCAAAAAGAATCAATTATTCTCCACGCCAAACAAAAAGACTTATGGAATCAGCAATTGATGAGGTTATAGAGAGTAGAGAAGAAGAACAATAAATTAAAAGTTGTCCAAAATGTCACCTTTTGTCACTAGCAAAGCATTTCTGCGAGTGGTTAATTTTGTGCTACACTATATAAAAAATATGATTATTCTTAAAAACTTTCTTTTAAATTTATTTTGACAGAAATGCTAAAAAATAATTAAAGGTAATATGCTTGAGTTCTTTATATTTTCACAGTAGTGAAAAGTATTGATATTATGCCAGATGTGCGCTGAAAGCACATCATGCGCAGACAGACTGCGATAACAACTGGAGGATTATGGATGATTTGACAAAAAAACAAGGCAAAGGCACATTATCGTCCAAGAAAACAAAGTCAAGCGAAGGTAGAGAAACTATTATGATACCTAAGCATAGGTTTGACTGCGTGAGTTTTTGTTTAAAGGAAACTAAACAATCTTTGCTTGAAAAATCTCTTGAAAATGATATTGCAAGAGTTGAGATAGTAGAGTTGAAAATTGCTTTATTAAAATCAAAGGCGGAGACAGTTCTTGCTTTACATAGGGCAAAGAATTTGAAAGCGGTTTTAGCATTGATTGATTTTGATGTTTTGAGTTTGCAGGATGGAGTCGTTGTGGGACTGGATCAACAAATTGAAAAAATCAAGGAAGAAAATGAATATTTATTTGGACAAATGGAAGAAACAAACTATGTTCTTGTTCCTGTCAAAGCGAATGACGCACTGAATAAGTCCATAACCGATTATGTTACCAAGAGGAGAAAACTCAAATGAGTGTAATAAGAAATGTAGTAGATATTCTAAG